>Ga0082335_1000225_pt1 | contig 151550 bp, 133 predicted proteins | sample Subgrocontami58m_FD_72375 | JGI IMG/M metagenome (GOLD analysis project Ga0082335, IMG submission 72375) | Subsurface groundwater microbial communities from S. Glens Falls, New York, USA - GMW37 contaminated, 5.8 m (SPADES assembly) (version 2) ...
GCGGAAGCCATTCGTCGACCGAGGGCGGCATCAAGAAGCCCGTCAGGCGGTCGGTGGGGCGGAAGTTGCTCATCAGCGGCATCCGGGGAGGGTGCGAATCGACGTTGCGATTCTAACATGAACCCCCGGTGGCCGTAAGTCCGACAGGCTGCTAGACCGCGGACCTGCGGGGGCACCAGTGTGGACTTCGACGGGATCGGACCCGGATCCTGCGAGGTGGCATGATCAATCCCCAACCGATACGCGGCCACCACCGTATGGACACTCGGCGGGTGATGGAGCGCCTCAGGGGCCGCAGTCGGATGCGCCGCTCCCGGCTGCGCGTCCCTGCCTGGATCTTGCGCCATGGGGCGGCGTTCGGGCCAGATCAGACCGATCAATCCGGCGGCCAGCAACGGTGCCGCGGTCTCCCAGGTCATCGCTTCCGATGCCACCGCCAACAAAGTGGGTGCGAGGATCATCGCGCCGTGGCCGGTGGTGATCTCTCCCATCCAGTCGCGGGGAAGTTTATTCATGATATGTTCTCCAATTGGCGTATGACGTTCCTGGTGTGACTTGCCCCGTGTGAATTGCCCCGCGTGATTTGCCCCGTGTGATTTGCCCCGTGTGATTTGCCCCGTGTGATTTGCCCCGTGTGATTTGCCCCGCGTGACGTTCCCATGTGACGTCCCGCGGGTGATGTCCTCTCGGGATGGCCGCGCGGCCGACCCCGAACCGCGTGCGGCGACCATGTGCCTTGACCGCCAGCGGGCGGATTGCTCGTCCTTGCTAGGAAAATTTCCCGATCGCCCTTTTCGCGTCAAGGCAAAACGCCGATCCCTCCCCTTTGGCGCCCCCCGTTGGTCGCGGTTTGTTGCCGCCCCTTGGCAGCCCACCACCGTCCCGCGCAGGATGCCAGCCATCACCCAGGGGGAACGTCATGAAGATCATCGCCGTCGAGACCTATTGGACCCGCATCCCGTTCGACATGGGCGGCAAGGCCGCGGTCATGAGCGGGATCAACGCCCAGGGCATGAACACGGTCTGGTTGCGCATCGTCACCGACCAGGGCATCGACGGCTGGGGTGAGGCGTTCGGCCACGGCGCCGCTTCCACCAGCGTGTCCGTGCTGACATCTCAGCTGGCGCCGGCGATCCTGGGCCAGGATGCGCGCGATATCGCCGGACTGCGGTCTCGGTTGAGCCGGTCCTACCACCTGTTCGGCCGCAACGGGCCGCATGTCTATGCACTGTCCGCGCTGAACATCGCGCTGTGGGATATCGCCGGCAAGGTTGCGGGATTGCCTCTATGGAGGATGCTGGGTGGGTCGCCGCCGGTGCCCATGCGCAGCTACGCGAGCCTGTTGCGCTATGGCGAGGCGTCCATGGTCGGGCGCAACTGCGAACGCGCGCTGTCGTTGGGCTACCGAGACATCAAGCTGCACGAGATCACCGTGCCGGAAATCGAGGCCGCGCGTGACGCGATCGGCCCGGATGTTCGTTTGATGGTCGATACCAACTGCCCCTGGACGGTCTGGCAGGCGATCGACATGGCGCGTCAGTTGGAAGATGTAGAAATGACCTGGCTGGAGGAACCAGTCTGGCCGCCGGAAGACTACGAAGGTCTGGCCCGCGTCCGTCTTGAAGGCGGCAGCCCCATCGCGGCGGGAGAGAACGCCGCCGGCCTGCACGACTTCAAGGTCGCGTTTGAGGCCGGGGCGCTGGATGTGGCCCAGCCGAGTGTGATCAAGATCGGCGGCCCCTCGGCAATGATCGAGATCGCGGCTCTGGCCAAGGCATATGGCGTGCGGATGGTGCCGCATAACGCGTATTTCGGGGCGGGGTTCCTGACATCGCTGCACGTGAATGCCGCACTGGCTCCGGATGCGCCGTTTGAACGGTTGTTCCTGGATCTGGAAGCCAGCCCGTATCACGATCTGGTGAATGCGAAGGATGGATTTGTGACGGTGCCCGATGGGCCCGGATTGGGGCGTGATCCGGATATGGATGTGCTGAAGAAATATCTGGTGACCGAGCCTGTGGTCATTCGGTAGGCGGTTCGTTCAGGCGCTGCGTCAGACCACGCGGCGCCTGATACCGTCCTCGGTGATTGTGTTGAAATTGATGAGCAGGCGTTAGCCTCGCGACTCCCTTCGTTGCACAGTGCACCTGAGGTATCGGCAAAGACGGGTAGCTCCAGGAGCCCGAGCGGTGGCGGGTTCGGCAAACACCCCGACGGGACTCTCTCTTGAGTCGCCCCGAGTCCTGTCCAACCAACGGAGTCCACCTCACCCTGGACCCACCAGGACAGCAATCATCCAGCACCCGAGCGCGCCATGAACGCTCTGACCTGTTCGGGTCTGGGAATCGGTGCGACCGCGCCATACCCGGTGCATTTCAAGGCCGCGGCCGCGGCGGCATAGCGGGACGCCGTCTCCGGATCGTCGCCCGCCAACAGGCGCGCCAGGAACACACCGCAAAACGTATCGCCCGCGCCCGTCGCATCCACCACCTGGACCGAAAACGCCGGGATCAGGACCCTCTGCTCCGCCGTTGCGACCCAGGCACCCGCCTCACCCATTTTCAGCACAACCACCCGCGGACCCAGGCGGAGGTAGAAATCCACCATCGCTTCCGGTTCGGTCAGTCCGGTCAGGGTCCGCACATCCTCCAACCCCGGCAGCGCGTAGTCCACCTGCGCCATGGCCGCATGCATGACGGCTGCTGCCCGGGTCGGCGCCCATAACCGAGGACGGTAATTCGTATCGTAGGCTATCCCGACCCCGTTCCGGCGAGCGATGTCGATCGCCGCGAACACCGCGTCGCAGGCCGAGACGGATATGCCCTGACTGATGCCCGATACGTAGAGCATCCGCGCCGCCCCGATTGCCTGTCGCGGCAAATCCGCCACGCCATACATCGCCGCAGCCGAGTTCGTCCGGTAATGCAGGAAATGATGTCCAGCCGGGTCATGGGTCACGAAGTAGACCCCCGTCTGATGCCGCTCCGATCGCAATACGGTCGCGGTATCCACACCCTCTCGCGCCCACAGCGCCATGAAGCTGTCCCCAGGCATATCTTGACCCAGCGCGGTGACGTAACCGACCGCGGCGCCCTGTCGTGCCGCCGCAATGGCCGCGTTGGAGGTATCGCCGCCATGTCCCTGCAGATAATGACGGCTGCCGTCGGGGAGGGGTGGAAGCTGGTTGAACTCCAGCATCGGCTCCCCCATGCAGAGCAGATCGATGCTCATGGCGCGTTTGTCGCCAGCACCTGTCGGGCGGCGTCCTGGATCGCCGCCCGGTCCCCCGCGGCGATACGCTTTTCATCGACCAGTGCCCCGCCCATGCCGACAAATGCTGAACCAGCGGCGAGGTAGGCGGCCAGGTTGTCCGGACCCACGCCGCCTGTGGGGCAGAATGCCACAGCCGGCAGCACGCTGACCAAAGCACGGATATGGGCCGGTCCGCCGACCGAGGACGCGGGAAACACCTTCACCACATCGGCACCGGCCGCCAGGGCGGATCGCACTTCCGTCGGGGTGACAGCCCCCAGCATCAGCACCGCCCCAGCGTCGCGGCACGGTTCGGCCAGGCTCGGATCAATCCACGGCGCCACAATGAACCGGGCCCCAGCCCGCAGACACGCCGACGCCGTCGCACCATCCGGCACGGTCCCCGCCCCCACCAACAGAGCGGGATCGGACGATAGTTCACGGATCAGCGCCGGCGCATCCGGCACGGTCATGGTGATTTCAAAGATCGTCAGACCGGCATCGCGCAGCCACTGCACAGCGGTGGCGGCATGGCGCGTGCTGCTCGTGCGCACCACGGGCACGACCCGGGCGGCCCGCAAGCGTGCGATAAGGTCGTAATCCGGCATGGGGTGCACCTCCACGCCAGACGAAACATGGGCGGACCGGACCGCGCAACCCCAGGCGGGTGCGCGTCGCGAATCCCGGCGTGTTCAGACCTGCTTGTTCAAGGCGTCGTCCGCCCAGGTCTCAAGCTGGGTCGCCTGCTTGTGCAGATCGGCCACATCCGCGCCCAGCCGGTCCAGGCTGCCACGATAGCGCTGCATGCTCAGGCCAAGCCCCTGGGTGGATTTCTTGAGTTGATCCAGCGAATCACGCCAACCCACCATTGCCGCCCTCTGGTCCTTCATCGCCGAATCCAGCGCGGCCAGCGCCTTGCGCAAACGCTCCTGCGGATCGGCTCCGGCGAGACCCACCGGCTGGCGCACCGGGAATGGGATGATTTCCGCCCCGACCGAACTCGACATGAACCATTCCTCCGCATCTGCCTCGGCCAATGGTTAACAAACAATGAAGGAGAGTTCAAAACAAAATTCACCTTGAATACCACTGTCTGAGTATTGATGCCATTTAATCCGCATCACCCCATCTCAGAATACTATTGTCTGACCAAACAGGCGCAACACCAATACAGTCGTCATCATCGCGACCGCGACAATCGTGAATCCCCAGCGTAACCATTCATAACGAGGTGGCAGCGCGCTGTGCTGCCCGGTCTGGCGTTCCGTCACCACGGTGATGACATAGCCGGCGATCAGCACGACCAAAGCGGTCCAGGATGCCAACCACGCCTGCAACAGCAACGCTGCCCAGGCGGTCAGTAGCGGTACCGCGCCGAATGCCAGACGCCAACGATGCCCGCCCGAAGGCGCCGGCTGCGACGGCAGAAGCGACAGCGCCCAATAGATGCCGCCCGAAAACGCCAGAACCAGCGCAGCATAATCGATCAGGGCCACCAGCATCCGGTCGGCCGACTCCGGGTTCGACCCAACCGCCGCCAGACCGCACGCGACGAACGGCAAAAGACCCAGCAATGTGATGAAAATGGCGACTGGCGGCATCGCTTCCCCCCGTTCCCACGCCGGCGCACCGCGTCCCATCCCGTGCGCTCCGGATCCGTGCTATGAGCATCTTCCATTACACACAAGCGGATGCACAGAGAACCTATGGGAATCGGTTTGGAAGTCGTCGTTATCCTGCTCCTGATCCTGGTGAACGGGCTGTTCTCCATGAGCGAGATGGCCCTGGTCTCGGTCAAGCGCGCCAGATTGGCGATATTGGAACGCAAAGGTGTGCCGGGTGCCGCCGCCGCCATGGCCCTGGCCGAGGAGCCGCAGCGCTTCCTGCCCACCGTTCAGGTCGGCATCACCCTGGTCGGCGTCTTCGCCGGCGTGTTCGGCGGCGCCCGCATCGCCACCCAGATGCAACAATGGCTGGTAGATAGCTGGGAGATCACGAATGGCGTGGCCGAACCCGTGGCCCTGGGGGTCGTCATCGTTATCACGACCTACCTGACCCTGGTGTTGGGTGAGCTTGTGCCCAAGCAATTGGCGCTGCGCCAGCCGGAGCAGATGGCCGTCTGGGTGGCCCGCCCGATCGCATGGTTCGCCCACATCGGCTCCCCGGCCGTCTGGCTGCTGGGCCAGTCGAGCGGGCTCGTGATGCGCCTGTTTGGCCTGCCCCGGGCGTCGCAGGACACCGTCACGGAAGAGGACCTGAAAGCCCTGTTGGCCGAGGGCGCGCAGAGCGGCGTACTCGAACACGAAGAACGCGACATGATCGAACGTCTCCTGCGCCTGGCCGACAAGCCGGTGCGCGCGATCATGACGCCGCGCACGGAGCTGGCCTGGATTGACCGCTCCAGCCCGCCCGCCGAGATCGCCGCCGCGCTTAAATCGGCCCCGCACTCGCGCTTTGTGGTGTGCGACCGATCGATCGACAATGTTGTGGGCGTGGTGCAGGCGAAGGACCTGCTCGACCGTATCCTCAGCGGCAATGATCTGTCCGTCGGGGCCGCCCTGCGTCAGCCGACCGTCATCCCCGACACCGTCACCGCGCTCGACGCCCTGGAACGCCTCAAATCCGATGAACTCGGCCTTGCCCTGGTGATGGACGAGTATGGCAGCTTCGAGGGTGTGGTCACCGCCGCCGACGTCCTGGAGGCCATCGTCGGCGACCCAAGCGACTCCGCGTCCCAGCAGGCCGAAGCGGGTCTGGATGGCGAAGCGACCCTGGTGATGGACGGCATGATGCCGGTCGACGAGGTCAAGGCCCGCCTCGGCCTGCCCGACCTGCCGGCCGAGGGCAGCTACCATACGCTGGGCGGCCTGATCCTGGCCCTGTTGCGTCGCCTGCCCAGCCCCGGCGATCGGATCGTTTTCGCCGGGTGGCGGTTCGAAGTGCTGGAGATGGATGGCCGCCGCGTGGAACGGATCCGCGCCAGCCTGGAACCTGCCACCGAGGCCTGATGCGATGCGGTACCGAGGCCGCGGGCCCGGTCGGGCGCATTATGGCGCCCCGTGGATCGCCAGCCGCGGTGACGCCGCCGCGTGTGCCACCACAAGCCGAACAGCGGGGCGGGTTCGGGCAGGGCGTGAAACATGCCGGCATCTCATGCGTGCCCGCATAACGGTCGTCAGATGGGCTTACGGCACCGGCCTACCATCGACACGATGGGCTGCCGCCGCGGGATGATCTTGATGCGGACCGCCATCAATCAATCGGCCATAGCCAGGCGGCGCCGCGCACGCCTGACGAATCGCCGTGCTGGTTTTTCAGGATCGGGGTCGCGATCACGTCGCTGAACACGTGGCGCGGCAGCAATCTCGGCAGGTCGGCATAGAGATGCGCCATGTTCGACAGGCCGCCACCCAGCACGATTGCGTCCGGATCGAGCAGGTTGATCACCTGAGCCAGCCCTCGCGCCAGTCGGTCGGCATGCCGCTCCAGCGCCGCGCGTGCCCGTTCATCGCCGGCGGCGGCGCGTGCCGGCAAGCCGGAGGCATCGCGTGCATCGGGGCCGTCGCAATCCCGCGCCAGTGCCGGGCCGGCGACATAGGTTTCCAGGCAGCCACGCCTGCCGCACCAGCAGAGATTACCGGGAAACTCGTCCTGGTTCGGCCACGGCAGCGGGTTATGCCCCCACTCGCCAGCGATGCCGTGCGGGCCGCGATGCACGACTCCACGCACGACCAGGCCACCGCCACAGCCGGTGCCCAGGATCACCCCGAACACGACTCCATGGCCCGCCCCCGCGCCATCCGCCGCCTCGCTCAGCGCGAAACAGTTGGCGTCATTTTCGATCCGCACCGTCCGGCCGATTGCGTGGGCCAGGTCACGATCCAGCGGATGGTTGTTCAAGGCCATGGAGTTGGCGTTCTTCACCAACCCCGTCGCCGGGCTGATGACGCCGGGAATGCCGATGCCAATGCTCGCCCGGACACCGAGGCGCGCTTCGGCGTCGGCGACGAGATCCACGATGGCGGCCACGGTGGGAGCGTAGCCAGGGGGGGTCGCGATACGGTGACGCAGCGTCTCGGTTCCGTCGGGGGCGAGCACCACGATCTCGATCTTTGTTCCACCCAGGTCGATGCCGATGCGGTATTGGCTCATGGCGCCAAGCATGCAATCACCGGACCGCTTGCTCAAGCAGGCGCGTCACCCCAGGATGAATGGCCAGGACGAATGCCCAGGACGAATGCCATGAGCGAGACACTTCTGGACGTGAAGGGCATGAACTGCCCCCTGCCGGTGCTGCGGGCCAACCGGTCGCTGCGATCGATGGCGGCTGGGGAGCGGCTGCGCGTGCTGGCCACCGACCGTGCGGCGGTGGCGGATTTTCAGGCCTTCTGCCGAGAGACCGGCCATGATTTGCTGGCCTTCAGTGAGGAAAACGGCGTGTTCAGCTTCGTCATCCGCCGCCGCACGGATGCACCGGCTCCGAAGGATTCCGCCGCAGCGGGAGGTACGCTATGACGACCACGCTGATCACGCATCGGGCCTGCCTGGACCATGATCCCGGCCCCTACCATCCTGAATGCTCCGAACGCTTGCGGGCGGTGATCGATGCGTTGGAGGCTGAGGTCTTCGCCTCGCTTTGGCGGGAGGAAGCGCCCCGGGCGACGGTCGAGCAATTGTGCCGCGTGCATCCTCAACAATTCGTCGAGGCGATGATCGCGATCCGGCCGGAGCCGGGCGAAACCGTCGCCCTGGACGGCGACACGATCATGAGCGAGGGCAGCGCCGAAGCCGCTCTGCGCGCCGCCGGAGGCGCCATTCGCGGCGTGGACGCGGTGATGGAAGGCACTGCCCGTACCGCCTTTGTCGCGGTCCGCCCGCCTGGGCATCACGCGGAACCGGCTCGGGCCATGGGTTTCTGCCTGTTCAACAACGTGGCGGTGGCGGCGCTGCATGCCCGCGCGCAATGGGGTGTACAGCGGGTCGCCGTGGTGGATTTCGACGTGCATCATGGCAACGGCACGCAGGCGATATTCGCCGCCGACAAGGATCTGTTCTACGCGTCCTCGCACCAGAGTCCCTGCTATCCGGGCACGGGTGATGCCTGGGAGCGGGGCGTTGCGAACAATATCGTTAACGCCCCCCTGCGCCCTCGGGATGGCAGTGCCGCGTTTCGCGCCGGCTGGTCGGAGCAGATTCTCCCGGCGCTCGACCGGTTCGCACCCGGGCTGCTGATCATCTCGGCCGGATTCGATGCCCACAAGGCCGATCCGCTCGCGCAATTGCGGCTGGAAACCGAGGATTATGCCTGGATCACCAATGAGCTGCTGGCGATCGCCGACCGGCATTGCGGGGGGCGGGTGGTGTCCGTGCTGGAAGGCGGCTACGACCTGGACGCGCTCGCCGCCTCTGCCGCGGTGCATGTGCGTGCCCTGATGCGAGCCTGAACGGAGCCGGGACCGGATGTCCGAAACCAAGACCCAAGAGACCAAGGTCGATGTCAGCAAACTGTCCTTCGAGGACGCGCTGGCCGAACTGGAACAGATCGTGCGCGGACTGGAAGGCGGCCAGCAGAAGCTGGAAGACGCCATCACCGCCTATGAGCGCGGCGCCGCGTTGCGTAAGCACTGCGAGACCAAGCTGGCCGAGGCCGAGGCCCGGGTCGCCGCCATCGTGCGCAACGCCGACGGCTCGCTTGCCACACGGCCGCTGGAATAGGCCCACCTTGACCGGACTCGTCACCTGACTGGCCGGCCGTTCGGCATGCCCAGCGACATCGCCTCCCCTCGTGACCCCAGCCACCCCAGCCGCAAGCAGCGCGCCGATCTGGTCCTCGTCGACCGGGGTTTGGCCGAAAGCCGCACCCGGGCCCAGGCCCTGATCCTGGCAGGCAAGGTGTTCAGCGGGGAAAAGCGGATCAACAAGCCGGGCGATGTGCTGCCGGCGGGCGCACCGCTGGAGGTCAGAGGCCAGGACCACCCGTGGGTGTCGCGCGGCGGGCTGAAGCTGGACCATGCGCTGAGCCATTTCGGATTGTCGCCGCAAGGCCGGCTTTGTCTGGATGTCGGTGCCTCGACCGGCGGATTCACCGACGTGTTGCTGGCCCACGGGGCAACCAAGGTGCATTCGGTCGATGTCGGTCACGGGCAACTCGCCTGGAAGCTGCGTACCGATACGCGGGTCGTGGTGCATGAGCGAACCAATGCGCGCCATTTGACCCGGGAGGCGGTCGCCGACCCGATCGCGGCGTTGGTGTGCGATGCCAGTTTTATCGGACTGGCGACATTGCTGCCGAACCCACTCTCCCTGTGTGACGCCGGTGCCTGGGCGGTTGCGCTGATCAAGCCGCAATTCGAGGCAGGGGCGGACCTGGTCGGTAGCAAAGGCGTGGTGCGCGATCCCGCGGTGCACCAGGCGGTGTGTGAGCGAGTGAGCGGATGGTGGGCGGCGCTGCCGGGATGGCGGGTCCTCGGCATCGTCGAAAGCCCGATCACCGGACCGGAAGGGAACCGCGAATTCCTGCTCGCCGCATCGAAGGACCAGAAGCCGTAAAGTCGGTTGGCGCCCTGGGAGAACGCGGGCCGCGCGGCCTCAGGCGACCCCAGCCACCGCATCCGGTCGCAAACTCTCAAGCGGCCAGCGCGGCAATGGGGCAAAGTCCAGCCCGTTCGTCAGGCCCAGGCGCAACCGCTCGATCCCGGTCCAGGCCACCATCACCGCATTGTCCGTGCAGAGCCGGATCGGTGGCGCGACCAGATGAAACCCGGCGGCCTCGGCCACCTCCTGCAGTGCCTTACGCACGGCACCATTCGCCGCCACGCCACCGGCCACCACCAGAAGGCGGGCCGAGGGCGAGCGCTCCCGCATCATGGCCATCGCATGTTTCGCGCGATCGGCCATCACCGATGCCACGGCAAGCTGGAACGCAGCGGCCAGATCCGCGGCTTGCTGGCGCGGCAATGCGCCGTCTCCCAGGCGGGCAACGGTTTGCGCGACGGCGGTTTTCAGCCCGGAGAAGCTGAAATCGCAGCCGGCTCGGCCCAGCATCGGGCGGGGGAAGTCATGCCGAGCGGGGTTGCCTTCGGTGGCGAGGCGTTCGAGGGCGGGGCCTCCGGGCCAGCCCAGCCCCAGCAGTTTCGCCACCTTGTCGAAGGCCTCGCCGGCGGCATCGTCCACCGTGCCTCCCAGGCGGGTGTGCTGTCCTACCCCCTCCACCGCAATGCACAGGCAATGCCCACCGGACATCAGCAGGAGCAAATAGGGGAACGCGGCGCCTCCCTCCACCAGGCCAGGCAGGCGGGCCGTCAGGGCATGAGCCTCCAGATGGTTGACGGCGATGAACGGCAGGTTCCGGGCGAGTGCGATGCCCTTGGCCATCTGGCTGCCGACGATCAATCCGCCGATCAGACCTGGGCCGGTACTGGCCGCCACGCCGCCCAGGTCGGCGAAACCCAGGCCGGCTCGCGCCATGACCCGGCTGATCTGGTCTGGCAGGTAGGACAGATGCGCCCGCGCCGCGATCTCCGGCACGACGCCGCCATAGGGAGCGTGCTCGGTCTCCTGGCTGAGCACGGATTCGGCCAGGATTCGTCCGTCGGGCGCCAGAATTGCGGCGGCGGTCTCGTCGCAAGACGATTCCAGGCCCAGAACCGGGCCGGTCGGTCGGGATTCCATTGATTAACTCGGTCGGCCGGGATGAGTGGTCCGCACGTACATTCTCCGCTCCATGGGCATGTAGCGGCGGAACCGGGTACGTGCCAAGAGAAGGCGGTGTTCCACGGTCCGGGAAACCGTGTAGGGTTGATTGGAGCCGCAACAAATCACCACGCACAGGGGGGGGACAATCCGTGTCAAACATTACGGAGACTGCCCAGGCTTTTTTCGACGCCTGCGAAACCGGCAAGGGATGGGATGGATGCCAGGCCTATTGCACGCCGGACGCCACTTTTTCTGCTCAGGCGGAGCCGCTGGCCGACGTGAAGACGCTTCGAGACTATACAGAATGGATGAAGGGCTTGCTGACGGTCCTGACGGACGGACGGTACGTGGTGAAATCCTTCGCGACCGACACTGAACGGAACAATGTTTGTGCCTATGGCGTGTTCACGGGAACACATCTGGCCGGCGGCCCATGCCCGCCGACGGGCAAGACGACGAACACCGATTATGTGTATGTGATGCAGTTCGCGGACGGAAAGATCGTTCATATGTCGAAGATCTGGCATTCAGGTCTGGCGCTGAAGGAACTCGGCTGGGCCTGAACCAGCCAACGTGGGGCTTGCACCGCACCGGGAACGCGGTGCATTTCGCGCCGACACGGATGATGCACGACACACTGATGACCGCCGCGAAACCAACACAGCCTATTGTCCCGAGCACTGAAGCGGCCCGAACCCGGGTCCGCCCCCATGCGCGCGCCCTGCCGCTGCGGGTCGGAACCCGCGGCTCGCCGCTTGCGTTGGTGCAAACCCGCGCCTTCCTGGCGGTGCTGACCCATTTCTGCCCCGTCCTGCGCGGGATGGATGTGTTCGAGGAACACGCCATCCGCACGACGGGAGACGCGGTGCAGGACCGTCGCCTCGCTGACATTGGTGGCAAGGGCCTGTTCGCCAAGGAAATCCATGAGGCCCTCGCCGACGGACGGATTGATTTCGCCGTCCATAGCCTGAAAGACCTGGAAACCGAGATGCCGTCCGGTATCGTGCTGGCCTGTACGATGCGGCGGGAAGATGCCCGGGACGCCCTGATCCTGGGGCCGAATTGCCATGACAGCGACCCTGGTGACCCCTATGCCTGTCTGCCGGGCGGCGCCGTCATTGGCACCTCCTCGGTCCGGCGGCAGGCGCAACTGCTGCACGCGCGACCCGACCTGGTCATCACGACCTTGCGCGGAAACGTCCAGACCAGGCTGGCAAAGCTGGCGGCCGGGGATTGTGCGGCCTCGCTGCTGGCATTGGCCGGACTCCGGCGGCTTGGTCTGGAGGATCGGGCCTCGGTCGTGCTGGACCCCGACGCCATGGTGCCCGCCGCGGGACAGGGCATCGTCGGCATCACTGTCCGCGAGGCCGACCATGAACTGCGGGAGATGCTGGCCGCGATCGAGGACCCCGAAGCCCACTCGGTCGCCACCGCTGAACGCGCGATGCTGGCGGAGCTTGACGGCTCCTGCCGCACGCCGATCGGTGGGCATGCGCGTCTGTTGCCGACCGGGGAGTTGCATTTGACCGGCCTGGTGGCACGCCCGGATGGATCGTTCCTGCTGAAGTCCAGCCTACACGGCTCGGTCGCCGACGCCACCCGGATCGGACGAGAGCTGGGTGCTCGCCTGCGTGCCGACAGCCCACGAGACATCTTTGTGTGACGGTAGCCGTGGCGCGATACTGATCACCAGACCCGAACCGGCCGCCGCCGAAACCGCCACGCGCGTGGCGGCCATGGGGTTCCACCCGATTGTCGCCCCAATGATGACCATCCGGACGATGGCGCCGCTTCGCCTGGCACCAACACCCCGATCCGGGAGGCCCCATGCCGCTTCCGGTGGCGACCCGATCGGGATCCTGGTGACCAGCGGTAACGCGCTTCCGGCCCTCGGGGCGGATTTCCACGATATTCCGCTTTGGGCCGTCGGAAGCGCGACCGCGACGCGGGCGAGGCAGGCGGGATTTCGTACGGTGACCAGCGCCGGCGGCGACGCCACCGCACTCATTAATTTGATCACAGACCGGATCTGTCCCACGCAGGGTCGTCTTCTGCTGGTGTCCGGTCGTGGGCAGGGGATGGACCTGGCCGCCACACTGCGCGCACGCGGCTATCGGATCACACGCCGGATCGCCTATGCCACGCAACCCACGCGGGCCTTGCCGGATGCCGCCCTGTCCGCCTTGCGGACCGGTTCCGTCAGCCACGTGCTGTTTTTCTCGGCGGAGACCGCGCGTGTGTTCCACCGGCTGGTCCGGCGCCTCGGGTTGAGCCAACTCCTGGCCGGCTGTGACGCCCTGGCTATCAGCCGGCGGACCGAAGTGGCATTACGAGACCTCCCGTGGCGGCGTATCAGTGTCGCCGCCGCCCCCGATCAGGACTCCCTGCTTGCGCTCCTCCCATGAATGACACCAAGGCCTTGGCGCCCCCCGAGACTCCCAGCGAGCCGCCGCCGACGGCACGGCCTTGGTATGCCGACCGGTATCTGCCGCATTGGCTCCATACTGCTGGCTTCATGGTGTTGGCGCTGGCCATCCTTTATGTCTGGTTGACGCCCCCGGTTCCGGCCCCGCCAACGGCCGAGCTCGCGGCGCTGCAACAACAAATGCGAGCCCTGGATAGCCGCATCGCGCGGGCCGAACAGCATACGCCGTCCTCCCCGGTCGATGTGGCTGGCCTGACGGCACGGATCGATGCGCTGGAAAAGCGTCTGCCCCTCGACCAGGCGCCCCTGCAAACCCGCCTGTACGCCCTGGAACAACGCCCCGCACTCGACCCCGCTCGGCTCGACGCGCTGGAAAAGCGTCCGATCGTGGACCTGGCGGCGCTGCAATCACGCCTGGCCGCATTGGAGCAGCGTCCGGTGCCAGATCCGGCGCTGGCGACCCGGCTCGATGCCCTGGCGGGGCGCCTGGACAGCCTGTCCGCACGCACTCAGACCGAAGACACCGAGGCCGGCCGCCGAGTCGAGGCCCTGGATGGGCGCCTGAGCCAAGCAGAAGCGGCCGCCAACCGGGTTTCAGCCATTGCCGACCGCGCGTCTCGGCTGGCACGCATCCAATCGGCCGAGGCGGCGTTGGCGGCGGGACAGAAACTGGGCGATCTGCCCGGCGCGCCCGCTTCCGTGGCACGCTTCGCGTCGGTCAACCCTCCGACCTTGCCGCATCTGCGTCTAACCTTCCCGGCGGCTGACCGGGCGGCGAGGGAAGCGGCTCAGCCCGACACCGAAGGCAAACCGTTCCTGGAACGCGTCTGGAGCCGTGCGCAGGAACTGGTCACGATCCGTCAGGGCGACAAGGTGCTGATCGGGGTGCCGGTCGCCGGGGTCCTGGCGCGGGCCCGTGCCGCTCTGGAAGCCGGCGATCTGGCTGCCACGGTCGAAGTCCTATCGACCCTGACCGGAGAACCAGCCAAAGCCATGGCGCCTTGGCTGGGTGAGGCGCGGGCCTTGCTCGACGCGCAGGCCGGTCTCGCCGCCATGGCCGCGAGCGGCTGATGCGGCGCATTATCGCGATCCTGGTCACGGGCGCGGTCGCGCTTGCCGTTGCCTGGTTCCTCGCCGGCTTGCCGGGACAGGTAGTGGCGGAAATCGGCTCCATCACCATCGAGCTCTCCACTCCGGTTGCCACGCTTGGCCTCCTTCTGACCTTCACACTGGTCTATGTGACCCTGCGCCTGCTCGGTGCGCTGATCCGCGTGCCGCACACCCTGGCGCAGTGGCGGCAGAGCCACCATCGGCAGCTCGGAGACGTCTCCGTCACCAAGGCCCTGCTGGCCCTGGCAGCGGGGGAGAAAGCCGATGCCCGCCGCGAAGCTGCACGGGCGCGACGGTTCCTGGGTGATACCCCGCAAACTTTGCTGCTCGCCGCCGAAGCTGGGCGCCTGGCGGAACGGGACGATGAGACGGAAGCGGCCTTTCGCCTGCTGGCCGATCGAAAGGATGCCGCGTTCCTGGGGTATCGCGGTCTGCTGCGTCAGGCGATGGCGCGGGGGGAATGGACGGAGGCGGCCACATTGGCACGCCGAGCCGAGGCCGCGCATCCCGGGGCGCAGTGGTTGCGCCAGGAGCGGGCTCAGTTGGCGATTCGCGCCCAACATTGGTCGGAAGCTCTGGAACTGGCGGATGCGAATGCACCCCGGGCCGCGCTGGCCACTGGGGCTGCCTTGGTGGAACCGAACGCCGACAGGGCCATGCGCTACGCGCGAGAGGCATGGCGGGCCGATCCCGGCCTGCCTCATGCGGCGCTGGCCTACGCCGAACGGTTGCGGGCGGGCGGGCATGAGCGGCGAGCGCAGGCCGTGATCGCTCGAAGCTGGGGACTCTCACCGCAGCCGGACCTGGCGGCTTTCGCGTTGGCGCCGGTTGAGGACAAGTTGGCCCGGACCCAGGCGGCTCAGCGGTTGACAGCGGAGAATATCGAACATCCGGAAAGCCGCATGCTGTTGGCCCACACCGCCCTGGAAGCCGGCCTGACGGGCGAGGCGCGCCACCATGCCGACGCCGCTCGGGCAGCCGGACTGAACGAACGGCGGCTATGGCTGCTGTTGGCCGATATCGAGGAAGAAGAGCGCGGCGATACCGAGGCTGGACGCCTGGCTCAGCGGGACGCGCTCCGCCGCAGCGCGACAGCCGACCCGGACCCGACGTGGCGATGCGGCACCTGTCATACGCAACACCCGACCTGGCTGCCGGCCTGCCCGGTTTGCTGGACCGCAGGGTCGGTGCGATGGAGTCCGGGGGCGATGGGCATGCCGGTCGCGAGGCGGCTGGGGGTCGACGGGTAGGGGAAATCAGGGTTGATACCCATATCCGCTGCCAAGCGGTTCGAGCCCACCAATACCCTCAAACCGAACAACCAAACGGTGAAGCGCTATTTCTTCCGGCGCTTCGGCTCCGCCGCCATGGCTTCCAACACCGGTTCCTGTTCCGCCCCCTTGGGGCAGCGTGCCAGGGCCAGGAAGGGTTTCGGGTCGACCGCCCGTCCGTTCACCCGAACCTCGAAATGCACATGGGCACCGCGGGCTCGGCCTGTTGCCCCGACCTGGCCGATGATCTGGCCGGCGGCCACGGGTGTGCCACTGGCGATCTCGGGCGCAAACTTGGACATGTGCGCATAGCGGGTGATGACGGCGTCCGCGTGCTGGATGTCGACGATATTCCCATAGGCATAATACCAGCCGGCATAGACTACGGTTCCACCGGCTGCCGCGCGGATAGGCGATCCCATAGGTGCCATCAGGTCGACGCCGGAATGGCCACCGCTGAACCCGCGTGAGACCTCTCGCAGTGCCGTCGGGGGCATTTGCATCGATCCACAGAGGGATGCCGCGTTGGCGGGGCCGGCCAAACAAGCCACGGCAATCAGGAACACACGCATCCGTAACTTTACCACACGCCGACAGGAAGTCGACCAACCAGGTCGGATAATCCGCATGGGGAATGGGTTCGACAGAAGCACTCCTTTTGGTGGAAGGGTCAGCGGGGCGGCAAGATCCCGCCAAAAGTCCGAGAGATCGAGACCGTCCCTCGGGGAGCGGTCACTCCTTCTGAGCGCTCGTGGCACCGCCGGTCCTGGGACAGGGAGCAATGCCGAGCCACGGAGCCGGGTCGATTGGTTGTCGGTCCACGAGGATCCCGAAATACAGATGCGTGCCATAGGTGACCCCCGACCGGCCGATGGTCGCGACCATATCCCCGGCCCGCACCGAGCGCTTTCCTTCCGCGATCGCCGGGGTCAGGCGGCCCAAGTGGCTGTAAACCCCGATGAATCCATCATGCTGGATCAGCATCTCAAACCCGCCCGGGCCTTTCCTCTGGGCTCGGATGACATGCCCATGCGCGACCGCCCGGACCGGAGCGCCCTCCGGGGCCGGCAGATCGATGCCGGGATGGAATGTACCGGCTTTGGGGCGGCCCGCTAACACGCGCGGTCCGAAGGGGGACGACACACAGGCCGGCGACACTGGATGGACCAGCGAGCCGAACCGCGATGGGGGCGATGTCGCATGCGCTGGACCGGTCAGGAGGATGACCAGTGCCAGACCCAACATCGCGGTTCCGTGGGTGGCGTCCCGGCGGTGACCATTCCAAGTCACGCTGGTGGAAGCATTCGGGAATTGGGCCACGTCCGTCTGGCGCATGGCATCCCGGCCATCGAGGTCAATCCCGTGTGAACCGCGCGCCCTGCTCATGGCGGGTCCAGGGGCGAACCAAAGGCGCACCCGAGAACAGGCTCGGGAAAGCCATTCGCTGTTGTCCCGACGGCCACGGGACACTCGCGAATGCCGATCGAGGCCAAACTGTCGGTTTGACCATGGTCTTGTCCCCGCGCCGGTAGGCCACGACTGACCCGCCATTGGGTCATGGGATGGGGTCAATCCGCGTAGTGGCGGATCGCGTCGGGATCGAAGCTGAACCCCCAGCCGGGCCGGTCCGAGACGATGGCGTCACCCTTGGCGTCCAGTTCGATCCGTTCGCGGTAGATTTTCTCGAACCAGGGCATGTGTTCCAGGTAGTAGCCGCCTGGGAGCGACGCCAGCAGCGGCAGGCTCATTTCCGGAAACAGGTGGCTGGCACAGGGGATGTGGAACGCCTCGCACAGGTGGCCGGCCTTGAGGAATTCGGTCGGACCGCCCATGCGTTGCAGGTCGGGCATCAGCACATCGGCGGCCCGCGCCTCCAGCATATTCAGGATGCCGCGATGGGTGTAGACGGTTTCGCCGGAAGCGATGGGGGTATCGAGCGCGGCGGATATCTGCGCCTCCCCTTCGTGATCGTGGCAGATCACCGGCTCCTCGAACCAGGTGAGGTTCAGGTCCTCCATCATACGGCCGATGCGGATCGCCTGCTTGACGCTCATTTGCTGGTTGGCATCCACCATCAGCGCGACATCGGGGCCGACGGCCTCGCGCACGGCGGCGACGCGAGCGACCATGCGGTCGGGGTCGGTGGGCCCGACCCGGGTCTTCATGGCGCGAAAGCCGCGATCGAGGAAGCCGCGGGCTTCCTTCTGCAAATCGTCGAGCGATCCGGCCAGCCACAGCCCACCACTGGCATAGGTGGGCACGGTGGGGCGGCAGGCGCCGATCAGGTGCGCCACATTCAGGCCGGCGGCCTTGCCGCGCAGGTCCCAAAGCGCGTTGTCTATCGCCGCCAAGCCGACGATAGACACGCCCTCATAGCCGAGGAAGTTCAGGTCCTTCCATGCCTTGGCGTTCAACGTTCCTCCCAGGCGGGGATCGAGGCCGACCACCAGATCCTCCAGATCGCGGATCATCTGATGGATCACGCCGAGGCGGCGGTTGTTGATGGACATGACCAAGCCCTCGCCGGTCAGGCCTTCGTCGGTGTCGAGGAAGGTCAGCACGCAATCAGCGGACCGGATCGATCCCATGATCGAGGTAAGGATCGGCGGGTCGATCGGCAGGTGCACGACCTGGGTGCGCAGCTTGGTGATTTTCATGACGCGGATTCCTTGTACGACCATCCCGGTTCAGGCGCGCGGATTAAACCACTTTGCAAGACCGCTTGTCTCCGACACTGACGCTTTGACGGGTTTGATTCCTTGGGCATCCCCGCCATACCCCTGCGATTTGCGTAGTCCTTCCATGCGGTGCATGGGCTGTAACCCGATCCGACTATCCGGCACACGGGATGCGGAAAAATAATTTCGCGTTGTCTGAAGCAACAGCGCCCCGAGGGTCCCATGCCAAACCGCCTCATGGCGCGAAACCTGTTGCTGCTCTCCGCTTGCCAGGCGCTGGGTCAGGCTACCGGGACGATGATGTTTACGGCGACAGCGCTGGCGGTCGCCGGGGTTCTGCATATCCCGCACCTGGCGACCTTGCCCATCACCATGCAGCATCTCGGCGTGATGCTGTCGGTGTTTCCCACCGCCATGCTGATGCAGCGGATGGGGCGCAAGTTTGGGTTCCGGGTCGGTTCCCTGGTCGGCATAGTCGGGGCCACGACCTGTGGCATGGGCCTGTATTTCGGCGAGTTGATCATCATGTGCGCGGGTGGCCTGATCCTGGGCTACTCGGTCGCGAGCCTTCAGATGTACCGTTTTGCGGCAGTCGAACTCGCGGATCCGAGCCTGCGCGCCAAGGCGATCTCCTGGGTCACTGCTGGCGGCGTTGCCGCTGGGGTCATCGGCCCATCCCTGGCACGGTGGACCTATGATCAGTGGGTGCCGCTGTATGCCGCGACCTATGCCGGAATGGTCGGGCTGCACGTGGTGGTCTTCGTCATCATGGGCTTCATCCGTTTCCCGCTTCCCGCGCCCGGGGAACGCTCACACGCCCCGGTGGGTCCGCAGCGCCCGCTGCTGGAAATCGCCATGCAGCCGAAATTCCTGGTGGCGGTGATCGCCGCCATGATCGCCTTCGGGACCATGTCCTTCGTCATGAGCGCCTCACCCCTGGCCATTGTCGGCTGCGGGCTGCCTCACACCGAAGCGCATTGGGTGATCTTCGTGCATGTGATGGGAATGTTCGTGCCCTCGTTCTTCACCGGCAATTTGATCCAGCGCTATGGCGTGCTGAACATCATGCTGCTGGGCACCCTGGTCTTTATCGTCAGTGTTATCGTCGGCCTGGGTGGCATGACGGAGTGGCATTTCCGGATCGCGTTGACCCTGAACGGCCTGGGCTGGAATTTCCTGTTCGTCGGCGCGACCACCCTGGTCACCACCACCTACCGCCCGTCGGAGCGCGGCAAGGCGCAGGCGTTGAACGACTTCCTGGTGTTCGGGACGACGACGGTGTGCAGCCTGCTGGCGGGCGTGCTGCAGGACAGCTTGGGTTGGTTCCCGTTGAATTGGCTGTCTCTGGGATTGGTGGCGGTGGCGGTCGTGGCGGTCGGCTGGTTGCGCCTACGGCCGGAACCGGTGCCGGCATAACAGGCCCGAGCTTCCGCCCGGGCCGCGCGCCGCCGTCGCCCCCAATCGTTCCGCCACAATCGGCCGTTGCAGTCCGGTGACCACCGCCCGGATGGTACTGCCCCATGATCTCAGATCATCGGCGCCCGGTGAAACCCCAACTCCTCCGGCGGATCAGCCAGTGCCTCGGTGATGCTGACCACCTCCGCCAACCGAGGCCCCCGGCGGCACAAGCGCGACAGTTCCTCTACCGCAGGGACATCGCCCGCGATCAGCGCTTCGACCGCGCCATCCCGTCGGTTCCGCACCCAGCCCGAAAGCCCCAACGTCTGGGCCTGGTCAACCATCCAGTCGCGGAACCCGACGCCTTGCACCTTTCCCACGATGACAAGGTGTTTGGCCTTCACGACTCGGTCTCCCGTGTCAGGCGGATGAACCGTTCCGCCAGGGCCAAATCCGCTGCGATCGAACGGCGGCGATGGGTTGCTTCCGGATCCTCGCCCCATTGTTCCACCTGGAACAACTCATCCAGTGCCCCCAGCCGGTGCGCCGTGGCCGCGTCCAAAGCACCGGCGGCCAGAGCCAGCCCCAGCACCAGACTGCCCATCGCCGGCACCGCGATCCCCAACCCCGCCAGAGCGTAATGATCCAGTTCGGCCACCGCCCGCCGCAGTGCCGCTACCGAGTCCCGGTGCTGCTTCACCGCGGATACCCCAGTCACCACCCGCAACGGCGCGTCCAGGGTCCGGCTCGCCCAGTCCAGCCAAGGCTGCCACTCCCGAGTCTGACGCTCCACCAGTTGCCGCGGCGTTTCGGCGCGATAGCACAGCAGATCGTTCTCTCCGTAGCGGGCGATGGCATCGACGATCGGCGCCGGATCGACCGCGATCCGGCCCTGCGCGGTGCCCGCCAACTGCGTGAGCGGGGTGTCGGCGAACGACATGGTGCCGCCCTTGGTGCCGCCGGCGGAACGCCATTCCTCAACGACCGCATGAGCCAATCGGGGCGGACCGACAGTCAGGATGCCGCCGGTCGGCAGGTGCATCGGACGGTCATCCAGCAGGATGACGTGCCCACCGTCCTCAGCGCGCAAGCTTACATTGTCCCAAAAGCGCTTCACGAGCGGGATCCTTCGGTCAACGGATAAATTGACGCAGCAAGGCGCCGGGATTGATCGGTTCGTTTCGTCGAGCCGGCGCAACGGGCGCCTCGGCGGCCTCGGTCGGGACCGCCTGGCCACGGACCAGGGCCAGCGACACCGGACAGGAGGTGGATTGGTTTCCCCCCACCGGCCGGTCCGCGCCCAGCAGGCCCGATCCCATGCCGAGCGGCGTGGTGCCTCCGATAATGATGCCAGCGATCGTGCCCGCATTTGCCCCGGCAGCGGCTGAAGCATCGATGTCGGCCTTCGGTTGGCGCAGTGTGCCGCTGACGCGCAGCGGAACGCTGAACCCGGTGCCGCCGATGCGACCTTGCGGGCGCAACATCAAAGCGACCGTTTCATCCCGGAGGTTGACCGAACCGCTGCCGCTCGCGGTCAGCAGGCTGGAACTCAACAGCAACGGATTGAGCGTAGCGACCCCCTGGCGGACGTCGAAGCGTACGGCGAGGCAGCGTATGTCGCTGGTTTTCGCGCCGCCCCTCCCGATCAACTCCAACACGTTGGTCTGACTTGCGACCTTCGCCAGGAAGCCCCCGACCTGGCCGGGGTCGTAGGAGCCGCCTGCCATGGCGAAGCCCGCGGTTCCATCCAAGGACGCCGCGATGGCTCGTGCCGTCGCGCCCGCGCCCTGCAAATCCGCCATGGCTTCCAGCCGACCGTCAGCGAACGGACGCTCTCCCAGTGCGACCAGCAGCGGCCGAACTGCGATATTGGGCGCGCGCACCGACAGAGTGATCCGTTGCGGGGATTGGGTGGTATCGACCGCGGCCGTGATCGCAACCGCTCCCTCTGGTGCGGACGCTGTGAACCTGTCCAGACTCGCGCGCCCATCGCGCAGGACCAGATGAGCATCGAGCGATTTGTATTCGGCCTCGTTCACCCGCACCGCGGCCACGCGCAGGCGGATATCGGCATTGTGCCGGGTCAGCCGATCGAACGGGATGGGTGTGTCGGGGATCACGCGGTCAGATCTGGTCCGCGCGGGCGGCGGCGCCACCGATACAGCACCGCCATTCGGTGGAGACGCGGCCGCGCCGGGTGTCCCGTTGCCTGGTTCGGCCGACACGGCATGGTCCGCGGCCGCGGTTTCGGCATCGCGAAACGCCGCGAGCAGGGCGTCAAGGTCAAGGCGTTGCGAGTTCAAGGAAGCGGTCACGCTGCTTCGATCCTGGCCCTGATGACCGAACGCCACCGCGAGGTCGCCGGTCAGGTCGCCACTCCGCGTCGTCAGTCGCATGCCATGCAGGGTGCCGCCCCTGCGCAAACCGCCGGGGGCGTCGGTCAACGTGCCGCGGAACGCGATGTCCTTGATCGAGGGCAGGGCTTTCGACGACAGTTGCGACAACGGAGCGAGGTCCGGCGCATCGAAGGCCAGATCGATCGCCGCGTCTTCCAGGGTATCCGGTTTGCCCACGCTCCCCTTGGCGGTCAGGCGCGCAGCCCCGGTCGTGAGCACGATGTCCACCGGATAGGGGCGTGCGGGGCTGCCGGGACGCAGCAGGTCGGGATGGCCAAGCGTCGCCGCGATGGTCACCGGAGCGTTACCGACCCGGATGGTTGCATCGAGCTTGACCGGCTGAGACGGCGCGGGAGCCGCGACTTCGAGCCGGTCCAGCCACAAGCCGGGCTGTCGTTGGCGCAGGTCGGAAGCGCCGACCCGCAGGGTCACATCCGATATCGTGGGGAATGGGCTGCCCGAATCCTGGACCGTGGCGCGCAAGGCGATGTCACGCAGCGGCGGCAGTGTCGAGGGGGGGAGTGTCGAGGCGGAGACCGTCAAGGCGGGGATTATTGGCGCCAGGGTCGAGAGATCGCCGATATCGGCCGACACCGCCAGGCGGTATCCCTTCCCCACCAGGGGCCGGGTCAGAGACCCTTCGGCGGCCAGCCGATTGACCCCGGACTCGATGGTCAGCCGAACCGGCCAGGGATCCAATGCCGCCGGATCCTGCACGCGATCCAGCGATCCGGTGTCGGCCTTGAGCGACAGCGCCAACCCCTCCAGCACCAGATCGGCGGTCAGTCGCACCGGAGCCTCGGCTGAGTCGGCAGTGACCGCGAGCCGCGTAATGGCAAGTGTCGTGGTCGTGCCGGTTCTGCCGTTCAGGAAGGCAAGCTGCCCCCCCTGGATCGCGATCCGATTGAAATGCACGAACGCGTCCGGCTCCGTGGTCGGCCGTGCGGCGGGTCTTGTGGCGGTGCCAACGGACGATCCAGCCGTGGCATGCACAGGCTGACCATCCGCCCCTTTGCTCTCGTCCGCTCGGCAAGATTCGGTCGGCGATCCTTCGCACGGCTGGGAAGGCACACCGTTCTGCGGTGCCACTTTGTGTTCCGCGGCGAAGGTCCAGTTGGGAGTGCCCTGGGCGTCAGTTTCCAGGCGGATATCCGGATTGATCAGCACCAGGCTTTTGATGTCGATGGTTCTGGAGATCAGCGGCAGCAAGGCCAGTCTCAGTTCCAGTCGCTCCAGGTGGGCCATCTGCGGGCGGGAAAAGCCGAGCGGGTTGGAAAGGGTAACGTCGCGGGCTTCGATCACCGGCAGGAAGGCCCATTTCAGAGCAATCGGGCCGTTCAGGGCCAGGTCGCGGCCGGTGGCTTCCTTCACCTCGGCCACGATGCTGGCCTTATGGTCGTTCGGGTCGAAGCGGGCGATGACAACCGCGCCGGCGGCAATCAGGAGCAGCAGCGCAACACCCAGGACCCGCGCGCCCGTACGGAGGCGGCGGCGTGCGACACTGAGTTCCCGTCGAATGGATTTGTCCTGCGGCATCTCGCTGCTCCCCTTGCCGGTCAGCGCGCAGACCGACGGGCGGTATGGGCGGGTGGGGCGTGGAATCCGAGTGTGCGGAATGTGTCAGCCATGTGGGGAGGCAGATCGGCTTCGACCACCAGGCGGCCGCCAGCCGGATGTGGCAGGGATAGCGCGCGGGCATGCAAATGGAGCTGGTCGGACAAGCCCGCCACCGTCGCGGCGAAGGCGTTGTTCTGGTCCGGTTCGGCGTATTTCGTGTCGCCCAGGATCGGTGCCCGGATCGCGACGCAATGCACGCGAAGCTGGTGGGTACGGCCGGTCACCGGTTGCAGCTCCAGCCAGGAGAGCTTGCGGGCGGCGTTGTCCAAGGTCCGATAATCCGTCACTGCCCGCGCCGCTTCCTTGTCATCCCGTTCGGCGGGGACGACGCGTTCGGCGCGCATGCCGCCCAGGCGTTTCAGAGGCAGGTCGATGCGGCCTTCCACCGGCACCGGGCGGCCGGCGACCACGGCCCAGTAGGTCTTCTCCATGTCCCGGCCACGGAACGACGCCGCCAGTTTCCCGGCCGTCCCTGGTGTACGCGCAAGGATCAACACACCCGTCGTATCGCGGTCCAGCCGATGCACCAGCCTGGGTCGGTCCGAGTGGCCGAACCGCAGCACGTCCAGCATCCCATCCAGATGTCGTGTGATTCCAGGGCCGCCCTGCACCGGCAGACCATAGGGCTTGTTTAGCACAATCACATGCTCGTCCTGGTAGATCACACGCTGTTGCAGGTCCCGCGCGTCGCTGGGATCGATGCGGATGCGGGGACTCTCGTCCTCCTGCGGTGGGGCAGGCATGGGAGGGACGCGGATACCCTGGCCGGGCGCGAGGCGGGTGGACGTCTCGGCACGGTGGCCGTCCACGCGCACTTGCCCGGTGCGGCACAGTTTCTGGATGGCGCTTTGCGGCACGCCGGGGAAATGGCGGCGGAACCAGCGATCGAGGCGAATATCGGCCTCGTCGTCGGTCACCGTACGGGTTTCGACAGTCATTGGGGGCATATAGTGCATCCGAGGCCCGCATGCAGCATCGGATGGCGCGGAAGATTGGTCACACCGAGGGGCCTGGAAGAGTGCAAAGGCTGGAGGGCTGGCCCCTTGACCATCCCTGAACTCCGCCTCCGTACCTCGATCGTCCGCTTTCGGGCCAACGACACTACCCGGTGTTGCGGTGTCGCAGCTTTGCCCAGAACTCCAACCGCTTGCCGATCTCCCTCTCGAACCCACGATCCCTGGGTTGATAGAACGCATGCCTCGCCATGCCGTCGGGAAAATAGTTCTGGCCGGAGAAGGCGTCTTCCGAACCGTGGTCGTATTCATACCCGGCGCCATATCCAAGCTGCTTCATCAGCTTGGTCGGGGCATTGAGGATGTGGGCGGGCGGCATCAGGCTGCCGGTGGCCTTCGCGGCGGCTCGCGCGGCTCCATACGCGGTGTAGACCGCATTCGATTTCGGCGCGGTGCCGAGATAGACCACAACCTGCGCGATCGCCAACTCGCCTTCCGGGCTGCCGAGGCGTTCGTAGGTTTCCCACCCTGCGATGGCCTGAGGCAACGCGTTGGGATCGGCCATGCCGATATCCTCGGCGGCGAACCGGACCAGACGACGGGCGATGTAACGCGGGTCCTCCCCGCCGTTCAGCATGCGGGCAAACCAGTATAGCGCGGCATCGGGGTCTGACCCGCGCAGCGATTTATGCAGCGCCGAGATCAGATTGTAGTGCTCTTCCCGGTCCTTGTCATACAGGGCTGCTCGCCTGGCCAGCAGCTCGGACAGCGCATTGGCATCCATTGGAGCGGTGTCGGCGGGCAGGGCGGCGATCTGTTCGGCCATGTTCAGGATGTAGCGGCCGTCGCCATCCGCCATCGCTCGCAAGGCGTTGCGAGCTTCCGCGGTCAGCGGCATCTCGCGCCCGATCTCGGCTTCGGCGCGCGACAGCAGCAGTTCCAGCGCCGGGTCGTCCAGGCGGCGCAGCACCAGGACCTGGCAGCGCGACAGCAAAGCGCCGTTCAGGGCGAAGGACGGGTTTTCGGTCGTGGCGCCGACCAGGATGATGGTCCCGTCTTCAACCACCGGCAGAAACCCATCCTGCTGGGCCCGGTTGAAGCGGTGGATTTCGTCCACAAACAGCAGGGTGCCTTCGCCGGTGCGACGGCGTTGGACCGCTGCCTCGAAGGCTTTCTTCAGGTCCGCGACGCCGGAGAACACAGCCGACAATTGCACGAACGCCAGGCCCGAGCGGGCGGCGATCAGGCGAGCGATCGTGGTTTTGCCAACGCCCGGCGGGCCCCAGAGGATGAGGGATGCCAACGATCCCCGCGCCAGCATGCGAGTCAGCGTTCCCTCCGGACCGAGGAGATGGTCCTGGCCGACAACATCCTCCAGCGCCCGCGGACGCAGCCGGTCCGCGAGAGGGCGTGCCACGTTGCTCCCCGACACGGATGGCGCTTCCGGCGCGGTGTCGCCGAAGAGGTCGGACGCGTGGGGCGGGTTGGCTGGCACGCCCGCATGATAGCGCTGGTGGGATGCGGTGGGGAGAGGCGCCGTCGAGGCGCCGATCCTCACGCCGTCTTGGCTATGAGACGGTGACATCTTCCCAGAAGCCGAACCTTCCGCCCACCGCCGCCATGTTCGGCTTGGGTGATTCATAGGACCATGCCGCACGGATTGCGCGCTGTCCGTCGATCACAACGTCATAGAATTGAACACCGTGCGGACATTCGCGGTCCTTGTCGGTCTTCGGCACTCTTTCCAACCATTCCAGACGCACCGAAGACGGTGGGAAATACTGGTAGCCGCCACTCTCGACAATGTCGTCGCTTTCAGCGACCACGTGGTCCTTCAAGGTAGCCTTCATGACTGGCCTCCTGCTTGGGCAGCCAATCGTAGCAGGAGTCAGGGCAGTTCGCCACCGGCCTGGCAGTCGACCCACCTTGCATGAAACATGTGCGGATGGCGCCAGGCTGCGATTGTTGGAGGGCCGTCGGCGGAGAGGTCGATCCTTCATGGGTGCGTCAAAGCCCGGACGATGGTTGGACCCGGAGTACCTCGGATTACCCCCATTGGCGCCACGGACGTCTCCCTTGCCAAACTCGGGCTGTTCAGCTTGCAAGGAGCCCGGGATGCGGTCAGCCGGTCCTCCTGAAGGGAAGACCGCCGACTGGAGAGTCGCCAGCACGGTTCGGAGGGCGGAGAGGGAAACCTTCCCGCCCCCTAACTCTGTCCCGCAAGCACGCACTCTCCCCGTTGCTTGAGGCGCTGAACCAAAAAGCAAGCCCCACCGCATCCTGGGACAACCACCGCCACAAGCGATCCCACGTCCCGCCGATCGAGCACCCCTGATCGACCCATCCGACCATTTTCGCACACACGCGTGCGAAAATCGCCGGTCGCCACCGCGCCGCGTGCCACGCCCAGCCAGGAATGGCACCATGGAGGCGAGCCGGGAGGCTTGGGAACGGGCGATGACGTGGTGCACAGACATGCGAAACGGCCAAATGTTTACTTTTTGTTCTAGGGCGCGTCCCTGGTCCGTGGCAAGAAAAAACCGGTATTTGGCCGTTCGGAACGGTCGGGAAGGCGGACTCCGGCCCGTTTGCGGTGGTTTTGCGCAAATTTCGGGCAATGGTTAACAAACGCGTCGCTTTTTTGATATCGCGCCGATTCGGCCGGGTTGGCGACAGCGCCGATCCTGAGACCTTGGGTCCGAGATGGCGTCCAGACGTCTGAAATGTCCCAGGATTGTGGTCGGTCTTCAGAGATCACTTTAAATGTGGATTTTCTGTCATCCGTTGCGGAACCCGGCGGATAATGGGGGTTTTCGTTACGGACCAATGCGGAATACGGGGGGTATCGTTGCGACTCCCTGCCGTTAACGCATGCCGTGATTCCAGGCATTCCGCACAATTCATCGGCAAATTCAGCGATTGCGGCGCGGTGGCGACCCAGGACAGCGGCTCGGCGACGCTCGGCCCTTGGCCGTGTGGGGTTTGGCCTGTGTGTTCGCGTGACGCCCCAATCCGGCTTGGGGCACGCCGTGCCGGGGTGAGAATGGTCAGATCGAGCCACAGGCGGCAACCTGGTCCGCCGCGATGGGTTTACCCGTGACCGGTTGATCGACGTCGCTTTCATCGCCCGCCGGTGATTTCCAACCCCGGTCGCCGCAAGGCTTCCACCCCGGCGGGACGTGTCCCGGTCAAGTCCAGCTTCTTCAGAGCCGTGAGAGACGCGAGCGGCGTCACGTCGCTCACCGGCGTGCCTCTGAGATCGAGGGATTGGAGAGCGGTCAGCGCGGCGAGCGGCGTCACGTCGCTCACCGGCGTGCCCCTGAGATCGAGGGATTGGAGAGCGGTCAGCGCGGCGAGCGGCGTCACGTCGCTCACCTGTGTGCCCCCGAGATCGAGGGATTGGAGAGCGGTCAGCGCGGCGAGCGGCGTTACGTCGCTCACCTGTGTGCCCCTGAGATTGAGGGATTGCAGAGCGGTCAGCGCGCCGAGCGGCGTCACGTCGTTCACCTGCGTGGCCATGAGATCGAGGGATTGGAGAGCGGTCAGCGCGGCGAGCGGTGTCACGTCTCTCACCTGCGTGGCCATGAGATCGAGGGATTGGAGAGCGGTCAGCGCGGCGAGCGGCGTCACGTCGCTCACCTGCGTGGCCATGAGATCGAGGGATTGGAGAGCGGTCAGCGCGGCGAGCGGCGTCACGTCGCTCACCTGTGTGCCCGCGAGATCGAGGGATTGGAGAGCGGTCAGCGCGGCGAGCGGCGTCACGTCGCTCACCTGTGTGACCCTGAGATCGAGGGATTGCAGAGCGGTCAGTGCGGCCAGCGGCGTCACGTCTCTCACCTGCGTGGCCATGAGATCGAGGGATTGGAGAGCGGTCAGCGCGGCGAGCGGCGTCACGTCGCTCACAGGCGTGCCACTGAGATCGAGGGATTGGAGAGCGGTCAGCGAGGCGAGCGGCGCCATGTCGCTCACCCGCGTGCCGCTGAGATCGAGGGATTGGAGAGCGGTCAGCGCGGCGAGCGGCCTAACGTCGTTCACCTGCGTGCGCCTGAGATTGAGGGATTGGAGAGCAGTCATCGCGGCGAGCCGCCTCATGTCGCTGATCCGGGGGCCCGCGAGATCGAGCAATTCAAGAGCGGTCATCGCGGCGCCCGGCGTCACGTCCCTGCGGCCTGAAAGCGCAAAACTTAGCTCGGTCACGAAGGGCACCCACGCCGCCGGAATGGCATCCCCGGCCAGCACGCGTCGCTTCACCTCGTTCATGCCGAAATCGCTCGGCGGGACGGTTGGCCGGGGCGGCGCGGGCTTGGGTGGCGGAACCGAGGGGCGCAGGCCGTGTTCCCGCGCGACGGCGATCAGGTGGCCGAAGGCTTCGCGGACCTCTCCTGGCAGCCCGACCATGAAGGATATCAGCGCCTCGGCCTGATCGACCAGCAGCCCCGCGACCGCGTCGGCCAGGCGCCGATCGTCCCACGCGCCGGGCAGGATCGGGTCGGGGACAAAGCCGAGCGCGAAGGTGCCCAGGCGATAGAGCAGGTTGCGGGTGCCGAGGACCGCGCGCGACCGGGCGGCGGCGGCCGCGTCGCTGCCCTCGCCTTGGGCGGCCAGCAAGGTCTGGATACGCGCGGCGTCCGCGTCCTCGATCAGCCGAGCGGTGAGGGCGGCGTCGATGATGGTCCCAGCGAGCGGGGCCAGACGTGGCAGGTCGCGCGGGCTCACCGACGCAGCGTCCAGGTCCCGCGCCCGGGGGAATTGCCTGATCCAGAGCGTGGCCTGGGTGGCGAGACCGTCAAGTTCCGCAAACTCCGCCGTGGTGAGCGGGTCGGGCCGGTTGCGACGCAGGTCCCGCGCGTGCCGGACCCCGTCCCGGCCGATGGCAAGCATCTGGATCGTCTCGTAGAGGTCGCCGATCCCGGCCGGGACTGCCTCGGTCGGGATCGCCAGCGCCTCGGCCACCGCCCGTGCCCGCTCGGCCGTGATGCGCAGTTGGTCGTCAGCGTCTGGGTCGGCGGCGCGGGTGGACAGAAGGGCCGCGACATTGGTTGCCCGGTCTCGCAGGCGAGCGTGGATTTGGCGGACGGTGGGGTCCTGGGCGGCTTGGTCGTCGTCGGCGCTGCCCCCGGTTTCGGCCACGAACAGGGCACCGAGTTTGATCCAGGTGGTGGCGGATGGGTCCTGGTCCTGCACCGCGACGACGGACCGCCAGGTGCGCTTGATTGTCGGCGGCTTGAAGATATGGCGGATTTGCGCGGCGATCTGCTCGCCGGCACGGATATAGCCGTCCAGGATCGGGACCCAGGCGCGGACCGGGATCAGGCGTCCGTCCCGGGTCGGGACCGCCTGCAGGTCGCCGTATTCGTCGGCCCAGGGACAGTTCAGCAGGATGACCGGGATGACCAGGATCTTGGCATTCTCGGCCTGGAGTTTCTCAACCCGGGCATGGATCGCGGGAATTTCGTCGGTCTGGATATAGCCTTTCCGCAGCCAGTTGAGGCTGCACAGCAGCAGGAAGATGTCGGCTTCGTCGATGGCGGCGCGGATGCGCTGGTCCCAGTGGTCGCCGGCGCGGATATCGTCGTCGGCCCAGAAGGTGATACCGTGGACCCGGTCCAGGACATCGAGATACCCCCGCAATGTCGTGCACATCGCGATGTCGTCATGACTGTATGAAATGAAGCCCTTCGCCATGAACGCGGCCAGCCCTGCGGTTCCGTCAACAGCGTAGACGGGAACCCGGGCGGCCTCAACCGTATCCTACCCGGAACGGTTGGCACAGCAACGCCGAGCCGACATGCCCGCCGTGTGCCTCGTCGGACGGTCATGTCACGCTCGTCCCCGGGCTCGATCTATGGCGACGCGCAACAATAGGCGCGCCATTTGAACGCCACCACGAATGGACGCTGCCTGGATCAAGACGAACCACGCGATCGAATGATGCCCGGCAATGTCCGGGAAAAAGCCTGCGCCTGTAGTGTTCTCCATGTGAACCGCGGCATCAAAGCGAATACCGGCGGTCGGCGACTCAGGTAATGGTTCGAGCGTGTTGACCGTTTCTCAAGAGGTTCACACGGAGGGCGCAGAGGGCCACGGAGAGCCACCGAGGTCCAAGACCCCCAGCCGTAGATGCCTCTCGACCCAAGCCGGTTCAATCAGTTCATGACCGCCCCAAACACACGGTCGCACTGACACCCGATAGCAGATGCAACGACTCCGTGGCTCTCAGTGGCGCTCCGCGTCCTCCGTGTGAACCAGCGGTCTCGCGACCGGCACCGGCGGAGCTGACGTGCCAAGGAAGAATGGTCCGGGTAGGTTGATCGTCCCGCAAGCCGAGGTCCAAGGTTATTCTGACCGGACGACAGGGCCATCGCGACGAACGGCACACTGGGAGTTGGCCCTCGGTTGGAGCAATGAACCATCACAAGTGCCAACCCCCAACCCGGGCGCCGGGATCCCCCACCCTACGGCCGGTGCAACTCCGCCCGAGGCCGCGTCACCGTCCTCACCCCGCACTTGAACACCGCCAATGGCGCCCGAAGCTCCGCCACCGCCTGTTCCGGGGCCGCCGCATCCACCACCACGATATCCGCCGGGTTCCCCACCGCGATCCCATAATCCGTCAGGTTCATCAGCCGCGCCGACCGCTCCGTCAACATATCGAAACAATCTCGCAGCCGGTGCGCCTGCCCGATCTGGCAAACATTCGCCTGCAAATTCGCCATGCGGATCAAGGAACAATCCCCCATCGGCGTGAACGGATTGAGAATATTATTGGTGGAGATCGAGCAATTCACCCCATGCTCCACCAGCAGGTTCGCATCCGCCAGCCCGCGCCGGACATTATGGTCCTGGTCGCGCCCTTGCATGAACAGATCGGTCGCTGGCAGCACCGTCACCGCCACCCCGGCATCGGCGATGCGTTTGGCCAGCACGGTCAGATCGCGCACCGGCATGGTCGAATACTTGCAGCCGTGCCCGACCGCGACCCGGCCACCCAGGCCGTAACGTTCCGTCAGCTCACAGACCAAGTGGATGTCCATGTCCTCGGGCGAGTTACCGGAGTCCAGATGCATGTCTATATCGACGTCATACTCCCGCGCCAGATCGAAGACGCGGTGGATATGGGTGTTCTTGTCGGGATCGTAGTTGGGCGCGGCACCGATCACCTTGGCGCCACGCTTCAGGGCCTCGACCAGCAGCGCGTCGGAGCGGGGGTTGTTGGTCAGACCCTCCTGCGGGAAGACGCAGAGTTCCAGGTCGATCGCCCAGGCGTAGTCGCGGCGTAGCGCCTCGATCGCCTCAAAACTTCGCATTTCGACGCCGCCGTCCAGCTCCACATGTGTGCGCATGCGCGTGGTGCCGTGTTTGATGCATTCCTCCAGGGTCTTGCCGGCGCGGGCATAGACATCCTCGACGGTGAACGTGTGCTTCACGGCGGCAACGCGCGGCATCGCCTCGGGGGACCGGCCCTGTTCCGGGGTGCAGCGGTCGATGATGCGGGATTTGTCCAGGTGGATATGGGTTTCGACAAAGCCGGCGCAGACCAGGAGACCGGCGGCATCGTAGACGGGCGCAGACGCGTCCAGATGCGGTTCGATCGCCGCGATCTGCCCGGCAGCGACGCCGATATCGACGGGCGGGGACTCGGGCTGGCTCGCCAGACGGGCATTGCGCACGATGAAGTCCATGGCACAGGATCCTTGTCGTCGTCCGGCGATGCTTGCCGGCGGCTGCCGGGATTGCAAGCACGAACCATGCCTGTCCCGACGCGGATCGGAGGGAAGCGGGGGAGCCCGGACAGAGTTGTCGGGGGAAGGAAAGGAAGCCTCGGGGCGCTGCCCCAAACCCCGCGAGGGGCGTTGCCCCCTCGACCCCCACCAAGGCTGGGCCTCGGATGCCATTTATTGGGTCAGGGAAGGAAGGGGGCTAACCACGGTGTTTCAACGTCCGTGTCGGCCCCCTTCCTTCCCTGACCCAACCGATCGCGGTCCAGGGGCCGTGCCCCTGGTGGGTTCGAAGGGCAAAGCCCTCGCGGGGTCCGGGGCAGCGCCCCGAAGCTTTCTTTCTTCCCTCGATAACTCTGTCCGGACTCCCCCGCTTCCCTCCAACCCGGTGGGCGGCCAATATGAGGCATGGACTCCTGCCGGCCCCGCTCCCGCGCATGAAAGCGGTCATCGTCGGCATCGCCGGCCCAACCTTGTCAGTTGAAGAGGCGGCGCTGTTCCGCGCCTGTCCACCGGCCGGGGTGATCCTGTTCGCGCGCAACATCCAGGACCCCGGGCAGTTGGCCGGACTGGTGGCGGCCTTGCGGCGGGCACTGCCGGCGGATGCCGTGCTGATGGTCGACCAGGAAGGTGGCCGGGTCGCACGCCTGCGTCCGCCGCATTGGCGGGCGCATCCGCCGGCGGCGGTGATCGGTCAATTGTTTGCGATCGATCCCGGGGCGGGGCTGCGCGCGGCCTGGCTCACCGGGGCGCTGATCGGCCTGGATTGCGTCGCCGCCGGGTTCGATGCGGTCGCGGCGCCGGTGCTGGACCTGTCCGTGCCCGGTGCCCATGACGTCATCGGCGACCGCGCCCTGGCCCAGGACCCCGTCGCAATCGGCCGGCTCGGCCGAGCGGTTGCCGAGGGCCTGCTGGCGGCCGGAGCGCAACCGGTGGGCAAGCACGCGCCCGGGCACGGGCGCGCGCGGGTGGACAGCCACTTGGCATTGCCGACGGTGGAGGCGAACGATGTCGCCGCCGATCTCCTGCCGTTCGCCTTGAATGCCAGCCTTCCCTGGCTCATGACGGCCCATATCGTATATCCCGCGTTTGACCCTATATCCCCGGCGACATTGTCGCGCGCGGTCATCATGGGGATCATCCGCGGACGGATCGGCTTCCGGGGGATTTTGGTGACCGACGACCTGGCCATGAAGGCACTCAGCGGCTCACCCGCAGATCTGGCAACGCGCGCCCTGATCGCCGGGTGCGACATCGCGCTTTATTGCAGCAGCAAGCCTGCCCCCACCCAGGACCTGCTAACACGCTGCCCCGACCTGTCCCAGGACGCGGCGCACCGGCTGCGCGCCGCGCGGGAGACGGCGCGCCTGCGACGCATGCCATTCGATCCGGGCCGTCTGGCGCTGGAGCGGGACCGACTCCTCGCATGACCAACATGATCCTGAATCTCGCTCTCGCAATCGTCCCGACCATCATCGCGATCACGTTGCATGAGGCCGCGCATGGTTACGCGGCGCTGGCGCTGGGCGATTCGACGGCGCGAGACGCCGGGCGGCTGTCGCTCAATCCGCTGCGCCACGTGGATCGCGTCGGCACGATCATCCTTCCAGGAATCCTGCTGATCAGCCAGTTGCTACTGCCGCCGCATCGCATCTCGTTCATGTTCGGCTGGGCCAAACCGGTGCCGGTCTCGCCGTGGCAGTTCCGTGACCCCAGGCGAGGCATGGCGATCGTCGCGGTCGCCGGGCCGGCGATGAATTTCTTCCTGGCATGGCTGGCCGCCCTGCTGATGCCGGAAACCACCGTCAGGGGCACGATCGATGCCGCTTTCGTGCAATTCCTGATCTATTTCATGCTGTCCAACCTCGTGCTGGGGCTGTTCAACCTGCTGCCCATCCCGCCGTTGGATGGAGGCCGCATCGCCGTCGGGCTGTTGCCGTTGAACCTGGCGATGGCCTGGGCCAAATTGGAACGCGCGGGCATCTTCATCGTTCTCGGCGCGGTCTTCCTCCTGCCGTATCTGACCGGGTTCGACCCGGTGGGGGCGGCGCTGGAGGAGGTCCTCCCCTGGGCCTTTCGCACCCTGTTCTGGCTCGCGGGCCATGAAGTCGGCGTCGTCCGTGGCGGAAGTATCTGATCCCACGATCGCGGAGGTCTCGCCCGACAGCCTGCTGCTGCGGCTGGACGGGTTCGAGGGACCTTTGGACCTGCTGCTGGACCTGGCGCGCAACCAGAAGGTGGATCTGGCCAGGATCTCCATCCTGGCCTTGGTCGACCAGTATCTGGCCGTGATCGAGGGCGCCCGGAAGGTCCGCCTGGAGCTGGCGGCGGACTGGCTGGTCATGGCCGCCTGGCTCACCTGGCTGAAATCGCGCCTGCTGGTGCCGGCCAATGACGACGATCTGGAAGCCGGAGAGCAATCGGCCGAGGAACTGGCTGAACGCCTGCGCGAACTCGGCGCGATCCGCACCGCCGCGGCCTGGCTCGCCGCTCGACCGGTCCTGGGCCAGGACGTGTTTGCGCGCGGCGCGCCGGAGGACCACACCGAACTCGACCGGTCCCGGTTGGTCGCCGACCTGGGATCCTTCGTCCGCGCCTATCTGGCGGCGATCCGGCGCGGCACCAAGGCGACACCCTATCGTCCGCGGACCCTGACGTTGTGGACCGTGCAGGACGCGCTGAGGCGGTTTGCCGCCATGCTGGGCAGCGTGCCCGACTGGTCCAGCCTGGAGCAGTTCCTGCCCGAACACATGGGCGAGCCGACAGAGCGACGGGCCGCGCTGACCAGCACGTTGCTCGCCAGTCTGGAAATGGCGCGGGATGGGATTGTCAGACTGCGCCAGGATGCCGAATTCGGACCAATCCTGGTCGGGCGCGGTGGCGCGACGGAGCCGCCCACATGAGCAATCGGCCGCCGACAGTCAATGACGACGATGCGCCCCCATCACCGCATGAGGGCACCAGGGTCGGCAAGATAACGGCCGCGACCGATGACGATCCCGCCGCATCGCCGGCCCAGGGCACCAGGGCGGGCGAGACACCGGCCGCGTCTGATGACAGTGCCCCCCCATCACCGCATGAGGGCGCCAGGGAGGGCAAGACGACGGCCGCGTCTGATGACAATGCCGCCGCATCGCCGGCCGAAGGCACCACGGTGGGCGAGACATCGGCCGCGTCTGATGACAATGCCGCCACATCGCCGGCCGAGGGCACCGGGGTCGGCCAAACGACGGCCGCGTCTGATGACGATGCCACCACATCGCCGGCCGAGGGCACCAGGGCGGGCGAGACACCGGCCGCGTCTGATGACGATCCCGCCACATCGCCGGCCGAGGGCACCAGGGTCGGTGAAACGACCGCCGCGCCCCCCGTTCCCGCGCCTGACCAACCTGGCGAACCCGCCTTGCGCCTGGCCGAGGCCTTGGTGTTCTCCAGCGCCGAACCGATCACCGCCCGGGCCTTGTCGCAGATCCTGCCCGTGACGCTCGACCCGGCTTCCGTGATCGAGGCGCTGCGGGCTCGCTATGCCGGGCGCGGCGTTGAATTGGTTGATGTCGGTGGAGGGGTGCAATTCCGCACAGCGCCAGACCTGGCCCCCAGCCTGCGGAAAATCATCGATGCCCCGCGCCGCCTGACCCGTGTGGCGATGGAGACCCTGGCCATCGTCGCCTACCACCAGCCCGTGACTCGACCCGAAATCGAGCAACGGCGCGGCACCAGCCTGTCGCAACAGACCCTGGAGTCACTGCTGGAGGCCAATCTGATCGCCCCGGCCGGCCGCCGAGAGACCCCTGGCCGACCCACCTTGTGGGTCACGACACCGCAATTCCTGGCCTTGTTCGGATTGCCGGACCTTCGATCCCTGCCCCGTCGAGAGGATTTGCTGCTGGAGCCGCTGCGCCCCGCCGACCCCGCCTCCCCGGAACCCGCCGAGGAGGAGGACCAAATGTCGGCCGCCGGACCATCGGCGCATGGCGGGGAGGCTGAAGCGGCGTCGGCCTCCGACAAGGCCGAACCAACGGACGGCGCCGAACCCCGCGCTCCTCCGGACACGAGCGCCTGACAAACGCAGCGGCCAGGGGGAGGCGAGCAGGGGGAGGCGAGCAGGGGGCGCCGGCTCGGGAACGTCGCCCGGGGAATGTGGGGGCGGGGAATGGGGGGCGGGGACGTCGATCACCCTGCTCAGACTCGCGGTTTATTGCCGTTCGGCCAAAATGACCTGCTATCACCGTGCCGGTCCGGTTCCCCCCGCGCCAGCTTCCTGCTAGCAACCCGGGCCGGAGGCTCCATACGCACCCATGTTCGATTTTGCCTGGTCCCAGATCGCCCTGATCGCCGTTGTCGCTTTGATTGCGATTGGGCCCAAGGACATGCCCGTCGCGATCCGCGCCATCACCAATACGATCAAGAAGGCGCGCCGCATGGCGTCCGAGTTCCAGACTCATGTCGACGACATGGTCCGAGACGCGAACCTCAGTGAGGTGAAGGAGCAGTTCAGCGATATCCGCAACTTCAATATCCGCGACACGATCGAGAAGGCCGTCGATCCCGATGGGTCGCTGCGCAGCACCTTCGCCTCCGACCCGCTGAACCCGACACCCGCGCCGGTGCCCGAGGTGACGGTCGGAGAGCTCGCCACCGGCACTCCCTCGCCGGAGGAACCGCCCGCCCCGGCGATCCCGGACAAGCCTCTGGCCCCGGCTTTCATCCCGCCCGGCCTCGTCCCGCCCCAGCCGGTCACCGCGGCGGCGCCGGCCAGCCCGGACCCGCCGGCCTTTATCCCACCGGATATCGCGCGGTCGGCTCCCCCCAAGGGTTGACGACCGACCGAGACCCCGCCCCCCCAACCACAGCCAAAAGGCCGACCCGTGGCCAAGACTCCGGAAGAAGACACGATCGACGACAAGCCGATGCCGCTGCTGGATCACCTGATCGAGCTGCGCACCCGGCTGATCTGGTCCATGGCGGCCTTCGTCTTGTGCTTTATCGGCGCCTATATGTTTGCCGACGACATCTACTATTTCCTGGCCAAGCCGCTGGCGGACATCCTGCGCAAACAGGGCAGCGGCGACCCGCATCTGATCTACACCCAGCTCTATGAGGCGTTTTTCACCCGCATCAAGGTGGCGTTCTTCGGCGGCGCCTTCCTGGCCTTCCCGGTCATCGCCACCCAGATCTGGCTGTTCGTCGCGCCCGGCCTGTATCGCAGCGAGCGGTCCGCCTTGCTGCCGTTCCTGGCGGCGACGCCGGTGCTGTTCTTCCTCGGCGCCGCCTTGGCCTATTATTTCGTCTTCCCCTTCGCCTGGGAATTCTTCGCCAGCTTCCAGTCTGAAACCGGCGGCGGCGGCGTGCCGATCGAGCTGTTGCCGCGGGTCAGCGAGTATCTCGATCTGGTGATGAAGATGATCTTCGCCTTCGGAATCTCGTTCGAACTGCCCGTGCTGCTGACCTTGCTGGCCAAGGTCGGCATTATCGACGCCGCCGGACTGAAGCGGTTCCGCCGCTATGCCTATGTCGGTATGTTCGTGATCGCGGCGATTCTGGCGCCCCCCGACGTCATCACCCAGATCGGCCTCGCCGTCCCGCTGATCGCGCTGTACGAAATTTCCATCATCGCCGCTAAACTCGTGGCAGCGAAACCTGTGGAGGCCGAGACCGATGCATGACATCCGCGCCATCCGTACTGACGCCGCGGGGTTCGACGCCGCGATGGTCCGTCGCGGTTTGTCGCCGGTGTCGTCGGACATCCTGGCCCGCGACAGCGCGCGCCGGCAGGCCCAGACCGCGTTGCAGGACAAGCAGGCGCGCCGGAATCTGCTCGCCCGCAGGATCGGCGAAGGCAAACGAACCGGCGCCGACACCGCGGACCTGGAAGCCGAGGCCACTGCGATCCGCGGCGAAATGGAGCGGCTGGAGCGGGACGCCAACGAATTGGACGACGCGATCCGCCGCATCCTGGAAGCGATCCCCAACGTCCTGGACCCCGAGGTCCCGGACGGGCCGGACGAAACCGCCAACACGTTGCTGTCCCAGGTCGGCCATCCGCCCGATCTGGCCTTTCCGCCCCGCCAGCATTTTGAGCTGGGGGAGGCGCTGGGGATGATGGATTTCGCCACTGCCGCCAAGCTGGCCGGCACGCGCTTCACCGTGCTGCGCGGCCCGCTCGCCAGGCTGGAACGCGCCCTGGGCCAGTTCATGCTGGATCTGCATACCGACCAGCATGGCTATACCGAGACCGTCGTGCCATCCTTGGTGAACGACGCGACGGCTTACGGCACCGCGCAGTTGCCGAAATTCAGCGAAGACCTGTTCCGCACCACCGATGGCCGCTGGCTGATCCCAACGGCGGAAGTGCCGCTGACCAATACGGTCGCCGGCGAGATTCTGGCCGAAAAGCAACTGCCGATCCGTCTGACCGCCTTGACGGATTGCTACCGCAGTGAGGCCGGGTCCGCCGGCCGCGACACCCGCGGCATGCTGCGGCAGCACCAGTTTCGCAAGGTGGAGATGGTGTCGATCGCCCATCCCGACCAAAGCGCCGCCGAACTCGAACGCATGACCCGCTGCGCCGAAACCGTCCTGAGCATGCTCGGTCTGCCCTATCGGCGCATGCTGCTGTCGTCCGGCGATACCGGGTTCGCCGCCGCTCGCACGCATGATCTGGAGGTCTGGCTACCCGGCCAGCAGGCTTGGCGGGAAATCAGCTCCTGTTCCAATTGCCGCGATTTCCAGGCGCGCCGCATGAATGCGCGGTTCCGGGGCGGGGCGGACGGCAAGACCGTCACGCATGTGCATACCTTGAACGGCTCGGGCGTCGCCGTCGGACGGGCGCTGATCGCGGTGATGGAGAACCACCAGCAGGCGGATGGCTCGATCGCGATCCCGGAGGTGCTGCGCCCCTATATGGGCGGCATGGAGCGGATTGCCGCTGGTTGATCGTCGCCGCCTGATTGCCCCGCCTGAGGCAGCGGGCTGGGGGGAGGGGTTTCAGGCAATATCCGTGCGGTTTCACCCCTTCCCCCTCCCTCAAGGGCCGCCGGAGTCGCACTCGTGCGGAATAAATATTTGGCTGAAATTCGCTGCGACTTTCCCTCGGTATGTGGCGGAAAATCTTCCGGCCAGAGACGGAATTCGCACCGGACCGCGGACCGATAAGTGCTAGTACCAACCGACCGAACCTGTGACCCATGGCGACATCGGCCGCTGTCATTGCGAACGCAGCGAAGCAATCCAGGGCAACCAACAGGATCGATGACGCCAAGACCCTGGATTGCTTCGCTGCGCTCGCAATGACACGGCCACCCATAAGTCAGTGGTTGGGGCGGTTGGTATTACTGCGCCGTCGTGCCGCCATCGATCACCAGTTCCGAGCCGGTGACCCAGGATGATTCGTCGGACGCCAGGAACAGGACGCCATTGGCGATATCCTCGGCGGTGCCGAGCCGACCCATCGGCGTGCGATCGAGCAGCACCTGGCGCTCGGCCGGATTGCTGAAGCGCTTCACGGTCAGCGGCGTATCCGCATAGCCTGGGTGCACTGAATTGATGCGGATATTCTCCTTTGCGTATTGCAACGCCGTCGACTTGGTAAAGATCGCGATGGCGCCCTTGGCCGCCGAATAGGCCGGTGAGGTGGGACTGCCGACAAGGCCCATCACCGAGGACGTGTTGATGATCGACCCGCCACCGCCTTTGCGCATGGCCGGGATCGCGGTGCGGGTGCCCAGGAAAACGCCCTTGGCATGAACGCCAAGCTCGCGATCCCAGATTTCCACTGTGATGTCCTCGACCTTGCCGGGGAAGGAGACGCCGGCGTTGTTGAATAGGATGTCCAGGCGGCGGTACGCCGCCATCACCGCGTCTACCACCTGGGCCCAGTTCTGTTCCGATGTCACGTCGAGGTGCATGTAACGCGCGTCGTGGCCCTCGGTGCGCAGGGCCGCAGCCGAGCGCTCGCCGAGGTCGTCGCGGATGTCGGTCAGGACTACCTTTGCTCCTTCGCGCACGAACAGATGCGCCGCCGCGCCGCCAAAGCCCATCAGTTCGCCCTTGATCGCCGCCGCCGCGCCGGTCAGTAGGGCTACTTTGGATTGGAGTCGCATCTCTTTCCCCCGCTTCACGATTGATCGGCGAGAGGATGCGCCAATTCACGTGCCGGCTCCATTGTCGTCGGCGCCGCAGTCCGGCTTGAAGCGCCCGCCAGCCGGGACAATCCGACGACGCAGTCCGTAGTCCGGAGGCATTGCGTCCAAGGCAGTGCCTGGTGTGATGGCGAGCCATAGTTGCTCACGTTTCTCACACTGAATAGGTGCACCGTGGCTCTGAATCGGCAAAAGGTCTTCTGGAACAAAAGACTCTTGCCGAAGCAACGAATTCCCCCGGTCCCGACAGAGTGTAGTGGCCAGACCAATCCCTGTCATGCTGCTCGCAGGTTTGAGAGATGCAGGCTACCCCTCGCCTGAGTCACTTTGTCCACGATGACCACCATCTCAATGAACGCCGTCTTTGCAGCTCAGGAGCTCCCGCCACCTTCGGTTTGAGTTGGTCAGCTGTTACCAACTCCTGAGCACCGGTGGCAGTACAAAACAGAAGACATGCATTCAGAAAGGCAACTATCCATTCGGGCCAATTTCCCAGCTTGTGCGCCGCCGCCGCAACGGAAAACGTAATGACTAACGCGACAATTAGAGGAACAACCAAATGGCCGATTCCGAAAACCCTCCGAATGGTATTCGTAACAGCCAGAATTGCTCCAGAGGCCACCGCCATGGTGCCCAAACTGCCGAGGGTGAAGAACTCTTCTCCTATTGCCATCATTCAGACTCCCGGAACGGTCTAGCTTCGAGTGAAGCCGGCTCGAGTTTGAGAAGTTTTTCGAAGTAGGCAAGCAGTGCCTCAGCGAGCAAGACGTGGCTTCCATGAGGCCCGCCTGCTTGGATCATACCAAGCAGGCGGGGTTCAGGTCCTAGTATGCCCGCCGGAACTATCACCCAGGAGCCAGAGTCGCCGCGTAAGGAAAAGCGTCGGCGAAACAAGGGCCAGGAAACTACGAAATACAGGCGGCGGAGGAGGAGGACGCTGCAAGCAGAAAAATTGTATGTCACGCCCTCCGTCATGTAGGATTGGTAGACGCCATTCGGTAGCCAACCAGTGTACTTGGGCGAATGACCGGCCAGTCGCTGCAAGCGCGTCTCTCCGCTGTGCAATAGCGCTACTTCAGACGCAGTGACCACCTTGAGAGGAGGAAGCAATTCCTTCGAAGGAATACAGATCATGTGCTGTTTCAGGAGCATTGCATCTGGCACGTCATTCCCCGGAACAAAATCTGCGAATACCTTGTTATTGCACTTGCCAGGCAAGACGTGAGAGCATGTTATGGGATATGCAGATTCAAGGACCCGCTCTTGCAGAATTCCCGCGATCGTGCCTAGCGCCCGTTGATCATCATCTTGCAAGCATCGTCGCTGCAGTTGATGGCGAGCGGGCTTCGTAAACTCGATCCCAAGACCCAGCCACTCTCGCAATTCTGTGAGGCTTTCCTCGAACAGTTGCCTATCCCTGGTTCCAATGGTGGCTACCCATCCAAACGAGTTACGGGCACCCCGTTCCCACCGCCTCAACTTCCGGAGCGACACATCAAAGCTCACCGGTCCACGTCTTGAACCTTGGTTATATTCATCGAGCCTTACCAAATAGACAAGAGTATCGAATAACCTAGCAAAAAGAAGTAACTCTGTAGAGGCCGCCTGGTACTGAAGGCGGACTTCCTGAGCAATCGAACGGTGTTCCGACAGATCGTTGTGGAGCAAACCTTCGACCTCGGGAAGCCCAGGAGCTATTTCAATGATTTCCCTGGTTGGTCGACGTTCTATTTCCCTCCGGACAAATTGCTGCCTCTCGATGGCTGCTCTCTCGGCTGCCTCACGGCTGGAAGGGCGAAATAAGTTGTGGCAGTGCCGCAAACCCACCTCTCGCACAAACGCAGCCCCCAAAAAATGTAGGGAACTAAAGACAAACAGTTCAAGCTCCTCCGACGTCGCTGCGACAATACTGCCGACCTGGTCCCTCACGCGGCTCATCCATCGACGAACATTTCTGGCCAAGCCGAAGAGGAGACTGAAAGCGAATGCGACTACCGCGAGAGCTATTATGACCGGAACAATTACAGTAACTATAAAAATGAACGCGTCCGATAGCCAGGAAAGCAAGGTTCCAAGCATGTTTCCCTCCCCCGCTGTGGAAAAGCTACCATCGAGAAGGTTGGCTGTCCAGGGGACTCAAGCGATGACCGCTTTCGGAATCAGGTAACGGGGCGCTCTATGACCGACCAGGATCTGATAAATACGTTCCGAGACCATACAGAGACTGGTGCTCAGGTGTGATGTGAGTTCGTCAGCATGCGTGCCTGTAGCGGCTGTCCCGGCCGGCGGCGGTACCGACTACCCGTTCCGAGCAACGCGCTTCTCAAGGCACGCACCGGAACACCGATGGACTTGAGCCGCGCATGCGCCCGGACAGCTCGCGCATTCAAACCATCGAGATACGTGCTGACCTCGGTCCCAGGTAGGTTCAACACCTTGCACCCAAGCTGCCAGTACTCCTCGGTCTGCGCGGACCCTCGGGCCAGATTCCCATGCGCGTTGCAGGCCTCTACGATCCGGCGCACGGAGCCTTGAACGTCGGGTGCTCAAGCTGGAGATGCACGCCGAGGCGCGCACCTGGGTCCGAGTGGCCATAGGCGATCATGTCGATGCCCTCGACGGCCGCGATCACCTCGACATTTTCCAGGCCCTCGAGCGACTCGATTGCCACACAAACGATGACGTTGGCATTGGCCCATGGCGCATCCTCGGTCGCGTGACGGGTGCCATAGCTCCGGTATCCGGTGTCCATCCCCTGCCCCGAGATACCGCGATCGCCGATCGGCGGATATTGAGCGCTGTAGGCTCGATCGCCCCCGCCTGATCGCACCAGCGCAACGGCCGACCCGCGGGCGTTACGCCCACGGGTCCGCGACAGGCGTCGCCCCTACTTCTTAGCCTCGGTATACGGATAGACCACATCCCCGGTCTTCAGCGCCGGCGGCCACAGGATCGGGATCTTCTTCATGTCCTTGAATTGCTCGATGTCGTTACCGGTGATCCCCTGGAACTGCACCGCCAGCACGCGGGGCGCGACCCATTCGCCACCGGGACCGAACTTGACCTCGCCGGCCACGGTCTTGAAGGTCTGAGTGCGGAGTTGGTCGGCCAGCTTCTGCTGGTCCAGGCTGCCCGCGCCCTCGATCGCCGCTTGCAGGATCTGCATGTAGGAATAGGCGAAGGGCGGCAGATAGTAGCCCAGCACGTCCACCCCGGCGCCTTGCGCCTTCGCCTGGTATTTCGCCAGGAACGCCAAAGCCTCGGGCGTCGCGAAGGAGCCTACGGGCAGCCAGAAATCATAGTCCACGATGCCGTTCAGCAGCGGCCCCAACTGCATCTTGATGGCGGTGGATTGCAGCCCGACCATCCCGCCGCCGAACAGTTTTGTCCGCAATCCGATCTCGTGCGAGGCGCGGATGATGCCCACTGAGTCCGGGGGATAGGAGCACACCAGCACCATATCCGGGTTGGTCGCCTGGATGGCCCGCATGATCGGCGTGTAGTCGGATGTCGCCGGCGGATAGGTCTGGTCGTAGACGATCTTCAGACCATGCTTTTTCGCCAGCTCGCGCGCGCCCTGCATGGCGTTGTGCGGGAATTCCGCGTCAGCCCCAACGATCGCCAGGGTCTGCGGCTTCGGGTTCTGCGCCATGCCGACCTCGAAGAAGCCTTCCGCGAAGCTCTGCTTCGGGTTCGGCCCGCCGGTCGGCGTCATGGAGAAGTAGTTCGGGTATTTGAACTCGGTGTTCACCGCCAGCCCGAACAGCGCCAGGAATGTCTTCTTCCGCTGCATCATGATCGGCAGCGCGGGCGCCACCATGTTGGTGGCATAGCCACTGACCGCGACGTCCACTTTGTCCACGTCCAGCAGCTTCGTGTAGATGCCCGGGACCGTGGCGGGGTTCGACTGGTCATCGTAGAAGACCAGCTTGACCGGCCGGCCGAGGATGCCGCCCTTGGCGTTGATTTCTTCTTCCCAGATTTGCATGGCGAGCAGCGCGGCCTTGCCGATCGGCGCCAGGCCCCCGGTCAAAGCCATGCCGAAGCCGATGGTGATCGGGGGTTTCGGTTGTGCCTGGGCCGGAATCAATCCGACCAACAGCAACGCGGCAGTCAGCAATGGGACCGCGAGGCGCCTCGATAACATGGGTGTTCCCTCCGACTTATCGTTGCCTGGGACCTTAACAGGGCAATCGGGTGTAAGGAAAGAAAGCCTTGGGGCTCCGCCCCAAACCCCGCGAGGGGCGTTGCCCCCTCGACCCCCACCAAGGCTGGGCCTTGGATGCCATTTATTAGGTCAGGGATGAAAGGGGGCCGACACGGACGTTGAAACGCCATGTTTGGCCCCCTTTCGTCCCTGACCCAACTGATCGCGGTCCAGGGGCCGTGCCCCTGGTGGGTTCGAAGGGCGAAGCCCTCGCGGGGTCCGGGGCGGAGCCCCGAGGCTTGTCTCCCTTCACCCGCAGCCGAAGCGCGTGCAAAGCCGCCTCGCCTGGAACGGGCGATTGGCCTATGATCCAAGGAACTGAGTCCGAGGGAGCGTCCCCATGCCCGATCTCGATGAAAACACCATCACGGATGCCGCGCTCGCGCAGATGGCGAATACGCCCGATCCGCGCCTGAAGCAGATCATGGACGCCGCCGTCCGCCACCTCCATGCCTTCGCCCGGGAGGTCGAGTTGACCCCGGCGGAATGGCTGCAAGGAATCCAGTTCCTGACCGCGGTTGGCCAAGCCTGCACGCCGATCCGCCAGGAATTCATTCTGATGTCGGATGTCCTGGGCCTGTCGGCCGTCGTCAACGCCATCCACGACCGCAAGGCCAAAGCCCTCGGCACCCAATCCTCCCTGCTCGGCCCCTTCTTCCGGGAAGGCGCGCCCGAATTGCCGTTGGGCGCCAGTATTGTTGCCAATCCTACCGTGGCGGAAATCGTCCTGTATGGGCAGGTCACCGACAATGACGGCAATCCGCTTGCCGGGGCCCTGGTGCAGGTGTGGCAGACCAGCGAGCATGGGTTGTACGATCTGCAAATCCACGATGGCGGCGGCATGGATATGCGCGGCAACTTCCGGTGCGACGCGCAGGGACGTTACCATTTCCGCACGGTGCGCCCGTTGGGCTATTCCATCCCCATGGATGGGCCGGTCGGGACGATGGTGCAGCAACAGAACCGCCACGGCTTCCGCCCGTCGCATATCCATTTCCTGATCGGCGCGGACGGGCATCGCGAACTGGTCACCGCGCTGTATTTCGGCGACGACGCGCATATCGACTCCGACACGGTATTCGGTGTGGCCGAGTCCCTGGTGGTCGAGGCCGCCGACGATGGAACGTCGCCGATCCCCGGGCTGCGCGGCGTGCGCTACGATTTCCGGCTGGCGAAAGTGGAGGGCACGGACTCCGGGCGGGTGGGCGCCGATCCGTCCCGCCTGATGCCCGCCGCCGAATAGAAAACCGTGCCCCGCAGAGGATCCTGCCCATGCCACGCCGCCTGATCGACATCTCCGTTCCGCTGAAGGCCGGGATCAAGAGCGACCCGCCGCATTCCTTGCCCAAGATCGAGTATCTGGATCACCACCAGACCGCGCCCGCCATGGCGGAATACATGGGCGTGCGGGTCGATCAATTGCCGGATGGCGAATACGCGGCGGTGGAGCGGGTGCAGATCAGCACCCACAACGGTACCCATCTGGACGCGCCCTACCATTATTTCTCCACCATGAACCATGCGCTGAAACCGGGCGGTGAGCCGTCCTGGCGGATCGATGAGGTGCCGTTGGAATGGTGCTACCAGCCTGGTGTGAAGCTGGATTTCCGGCATCTGCCGGATGGCTACGTGGCGACTCCCGGCGATGTGGAGGCGGAACTGAAGCGCATTGGCCATACGTTGCGCCCGCTGGAGATCGTGGTTGTGAACACCGCCGCCGGCGCCCGCTATGGGGAGGACGACTACGTCGATCGCGGCTGCGGCATGGGCAAGGCCGCGACGATGTGGATGCTGGAACGCGGCGTGCGCCTGGTCGGCACCGATGGCTGGAGCTGGGACGCACCGTTCTCGCTGACCCGGCTGGCGGTGGCAAAGACGGGCAACGCGGAGCTGATCTGGGAAGGCCACCGGGCCGGGCGGGAAATCGGCTACTCGCACCTGGAAAAGCTGCACAATCTGGACCAATTGCCCGCGGATGGATTCGAGGTCGTCTGCTTCCCGGTAAAAGTCCACCGCGCGTCGGCGGGCTGGACCCGCGCAGTCGCCATCATCAACGATTAGGAGAAACCGATGCCTGTGTTTCGCGTGCCCGACATGACCTGCTCGGGCTGCGTCCGTGCCGTGACCAACGCGGTGCGGGACGTGGATGCGGCGGCTTCGGTCGACGCCGATTTGGAGACGAAGCAGGTCCGGGTGACCAGCGCCGCGGAGGCGGATGCGCTGGCCGCCGCGGTGCGGGAGGCGGGATTTACGGTGGAGACAGGCTGACTTCTGGTACTTCCCCCCGGTCAATCCCCCCCGTCGATCATGGACGAGGTACTCGCCAGGCTGGCCCTGATTTTTGCGTGACTCGGCTATTTGCAGGGGAATTTCTGCGCCATGAACCGCAGCAGCGCCTCTTGCGACGGGCTCGCCGTGACACCCGAGGATTTCACCCAGCCCGCAAAATCCAGCATGGTCGCGGTGCGTTGCGGTGCCGGATTGGGCAGGCAATAGGGCTTCTTGTTCGGCGAGCGCCGTACCTCCCCATCGAACGTGCCCTGGGCATAACCGAGACAGAAATTCAGCTTCGCCGCGCCTGCCGGGTCTTTCCCCGAATTGCTGCACAATTCCGCGAGTTCACCGGCGGTGCGCGCGTGCAACGCGACGCCCTGGGAATGCGCGAGGCTGGGCATCGCCCCGTATGCGGCCACAAGTGCGGCCAGAACGAACAGACGCTTCATCGGGTTGGTCTCCATCTCAGAAAGGTCGGGTCAGCCCGGTTCCCGCCAGCGGCGCCAGCCATCGGCCCTCAGGTCGCAAGCCGGGCAGGCGCCGCACCCATAGCCCCAATCGTGCCGTTGGGTGCGGTCGCCCCGGTAGCAGCTATGGGAATGCTCGCGAATGATCTCCACCAGCGTATCGCCACCCAATGTGCGAGCCAGTTCCCAGGTGGCGGCTTTGTCGCGCCACATCAAGGGGGTTTCCAGCACCAGCCGGCGTTGCAGGCCCAGATTCAACGCGAGTTGCATGGCCTTGATCGTGTCGTCGCGGCAGTCCGGGTAGCCCGAGTAGTCGGTCTCGCACATCCCGGCCACGATCCGGCGCAGCCCGCGGCGATAGGCGATGGCGGCCGCGCAGGTCAGGAACAGCAAATTGCGCCCCGGCACGAAGGTGTTGGGCAGGCCCTCCTCGGTCATCGCGATGGCCACGTCCTCGGTCAGAGCCGTCCGACCGAGCGAGGCGATGGTCGCGGCGAGATCGACGATGTGGTCGGGACCAAGGCGGGGCCCGGCAAGCGCGTCCCGGATGGGCGGCCGGCAATCCATCTCGATCGCGTGGCGCTGGCCATAGGTGAACCCGATGGTTTCCACGTGCGGATAGCGCGCCAGCGCCCAGGCCAGGCAGGTGGCGGAATCCTGACCGCCGGAGAACAGGACGAGGGCATGGTCGGTGACGGGAGCAGCTTGCATGGGGCTGATTGTGCCAGACGGGTAAGCCGAACGGTATGGGTCGGGTGAGACGAAGACGTTTGCCTGGGTCGCCCCGTGACTCAGCCCCCTTGGATCCGCTCCTGCAACGCGGCCGCCAACCCCGCCGCCGGCTTGGCTCGGGGACGCGCAAAACTGCCCCTTGTTGCCTTGCGCGGATGCAGGCCGACCAGGGCCTCGGCCAGACGGACCGCGCAACTGACGCCGTCCAAGGTGGGCACCGGGATCAAATGCGCGCTTTCCCGCGCCAGTCCGGCGATTGGGCCGCCGCCGAAGATCACGACTTCGGCCTCATCGTCCTCGATGGCGCGGGTACACTCTTCCAGCAACCGGTCGCGGAACTGGTCCTTGGCCTGGGTGATATCGGGGATGGGCACATCCAGTGCCCGAACGCTGGCCAAGCGCCCCTCCAACCCATGTTCCTGGGCGCACTCGATATACCAGCGTCGCAGCCGCGGGGTAAGGCAGATGATCGAGTAGCGGCGACCGAGCGTCCAGGCGGTCAAAATGGCTGATTCGGCGATGCCGAGGATAGGGATGGACGCGAATTCGCGCGCACCGGCCAGCCCCGGGTCACCGAATGCCGAGATGATCGCGGCGTCATGGCCGGCTTCGTGCTTCGCCAGGGCATCCAGCACGGCATGGCCGGCGATCGCGGCCTCGGCGCGGTTCTCGATATATTGCGTGCCGAAGGCGGCGGTCACCGCGGTGATGTCCGTCCCGGGCGAGGCGAACCGGCGTGCCTCGTCCGCCATGGCATCCGTCATGGCAGCGGTGATGTTCGGGTTGATCAGGAGCAGCCGCATGATGCCAGTCCGCCTTTGTCAACGCCCGGTGGGGTCAACGTCCGGTCAGGATGCGCTCCACCAACTGCTTCACCGTCGGGACGAAGCCGTTGGAATAGAAAGGATCCCTGGCGAACCGATAAGCGTTGTGGCCGCTGAACATCAGGTTCTTTTCGACCGCGTCGGCCTCGTGGCTTCCATGCGCGATGTCCTGCAGCGTTTTCTGGATGCAGAAGCTGCGCGGGTCGGCCTTCTTGCCGTTGTCGAAATTCGGCTCCATCTGCGCCCAATTGGAAAACCGGCAGGAACTCAGGCAGCCCATGCAGTCGGCCTGATCCTTCAGGATTTCGTGCGCCTTGTCGGGCGTCACGAAAATCAGAGTCGAATCGGGGGTACGCAGCGCGTCGGTATAGCCTTGCGCTTCCCACCCCAGAGCACGCTGGCGGTCGGCCGGGGTCAGGTAGACGGTCCGCTTGCGGGGACCGACGCCGTATTCCGCGACATGTTCGCCGATGGCTTCGGTGGTGAAGGCGACCTGACGCTCATTCCTGGCGCGCAATTCGCCGATGAATGAATTGTTCACGGCGCTGGAGTAGAACCCGGTCGGACTGAACCGGTTCAGGAAGACATCGCCTTCCCGCAGGGTCATCAGACGTTGCTTCCAGGCGTCGCCGATCGGGCTTTCCTGGGTCAGCAGCGGGCGGGTGCCGAACTGGAAGGCAATCGGCCCCAGGTCGGGGTTGTCGATCCAGTGCTCCCATTCCTCCAGCCACCAGACGCCGCCGGCCATGATGATCGGTGTGTCGTGCAGGCCGAATTCGCGCATCACCTTGCGCAGGGCGAGGACGCGCGGGAACGGATCTTCCGGCTTGTTCGGGTCTTCCCCGTTCGACAGGCCGTTATGGCCGCCGGCGAGCCAGGGGTCTTCATACACCACCCCGCCCAACAGCGACGCAGCCTTGGAATAGGCGCGCTTCCACAGCGCGTTGAAGGCACGGGCTGACGAGATGATCGGGTAGTAATGCACGTTGAAGCGGACGGCGATGTCGGACAGGCGATAGGGCATGCCGGCACCGCAGGTGATCCCGTGGATCATCCCCTTAGCCTGCTCAAGAACCTGGGTGATGATGCGTTCGGCGCCACCCATCTCCCATAGGATATTGGCGTGGATCCGGCCCTTGCCGCCGGTCAGGTCCCAGGCGCGTCTGGCCTGGGTCAGCGCGCCGTCGACCGCATAGGCGATCAGTTCCTCGTGCCGGTCCCGCCGGGTCTTGCCATGGTAGACCTGCGGGATGCGGCGGCCGTTCTCGTCGAAACTATCGGCGTTCACGGCACTGAACGTGCCCACACCGCCGGCCGACGCCCAGTTGCCGGCGGAAATGCCGTTGGAGATCGACACTCCCTTGCCGCCCTCAATGAGCGGCAGGACCTCGACACCACCCATGCGGATTGCGTTGATCGCCTGCATGGCACACTGCTTCCTTGTAAGCCGGTGAGACCGCCGGTCTGTTCAGGCGTGACCGAGCGTTCCGCCTTCCCAAAGCCAACCGATACGACGCCTGTCTGCCGATGCAAGTGTTTCCGCGTCGCGACAGGCGCGCATGGCCGGATTTAAGCCTTCAGTCGCCGACAGGCGGCTGTTCCGCACCCTCGGGCACCGCCGCGTCGTCGCGGCTGCCACGGTCCCGCCATTCCCCACGATCCCGCCGAGGTCCCCGATCGCCACGATCACCGCGATCCGGGCGGTCACCACCCTCCCGCGGGGGACGCGCGCCGACCTGCTCGGTGATGTCCTCACCGGTGGCCTGATCGACCACACGCATGGACAGCTTCACCTTGCCGCGGTCGTCGAAGCCAATGACCTTCACCTTTACGGCGTCGCCCTGGTTGACCACGTCGGTCGTCTTGTTGACCCGCCCCTGCTGCAATTCGCTGATATGCACCAGACCGTCGCGGGCGCCCAGGAAGTTCACGAACGCACCGAAATCGGCGGTTTTCACCACCTTGCCGGTGTAGATCACGCCGATTTCCGGCTCCGCCACGATGCCGCGGATCCAGTCCATCGCCTGCTGCGCTTGCAACGGATCGGACGAGGCGATCTTGATCGTGCCATCGTCGTTGATGTCGATCTTGCACTTGGTGGCTTCGACGATCTCCCGGATCACCTTGCCGCCGGTGCCGATCACGTCGCGGATCTTCTCCTTCGGCACATTCATGATGCTGATGCGCGGGGCCGTATCGGCGACCTCCCCGCGATGCCCGGTCAGCGCCTTGGACATCTCACCCAGGATGTGCAGGCGGCCTTCACGGGCCTGCGCCAGGGCGATCTGCATGATTTCCGGCGTGATGGACGTGATCTTGATGTCCATCTGCAGGCTGGTGATGCCCTGCTCGGTGCCCGCCACCTTGAAGTCCATGTCGCCGAGGTGGTCCTCGTCGCCCAGGATGTCGGACAGCACCGCGAAACCACGGTCTTCCTTGATCAGGCCCATGGCGATGCCCGCCACCGGACGCGCCAGCGGCACACCGGCATCCATCAGCGACAGGGACGTGCCGCAGACCGTCGCCATCGACGAAGACCCGTTGGATTCGGTGATCTCCGACACCACGCGCAGGGTGTAGGGGAACTTGTCTTTCCCCGGCAGCACGGGATGGATGGCGCGCCAGGCGAGCTTGCCATGGCCGACCTCTCGCCGGCCCGGCGAGCCCATGCGGCCCGCCTCACCGACCGAATAGGGAGGGAAGTTGTAGTGGAGCATGAAGTGCTCCCGATACTCGCCTTCCAGCGCGTCGATCACCTGCTCGTCTTGGCCGGTGCCCAGGGTGGCGACGCAGAATGCCTGCGTCTCCCCGCGAGTGAACAGGGCGGAGCCATGCGCGCGCGGCAGGATGCCGACCTCGGCGATGATCGGGCGAACGGTCTTGGTGTCGCGGCCGTCGATGCGCAGGCCGGTGTCCAGGATGGCGTTGCGGACGACGTCGGCTTCCAGGTCGTGGAACAGGCCCTTCGCCTTCTCCGGATCCAAGCCTTCGGCGGCGAGGGCGGCGGCGGCGGCCTTCTTCGCGGCGCCGACCTTCTCATACCGGGTCTGCTTGACCTTCTCCTGATAGGCCTCGGCGATCGCCGAACGGCCGACGGCATCGACGCGGGCCTTCAGCGCCAGGTGCTCTTCGGACGGTTCCGGCAGCGCCCAGGGCTCTTTCGCGGCGTGTTCGGCCAATTCGATGATCGCGGCGATCACCGGCTGGAACGATGCATGACCGAAAGCGACGGCGCCGAGCATGATTTCTTCGGAGAGTTCATGGGCTTCGGACTCGACCATGAGGACGCCCTCGGTCGTGCCGGCAACCACGAGTTCCAGGGCGCCGGCCTTGGCCGCCTGCATGGTCGGGTTCAGGACATACTGGCCGTTCTCATAGCCCACGCGCGCGGCGGCGACCGGTCCGAAGAACGGGATGCCGGACAGGGTCAGAGCCGCCGAACAGCCGATCATCGACACGACGTCCGGATCGTTCTCCATGTCGTGGCTGAGCACGGTGGCGACGATCTGGACCTCATTCCGGAAGCCCTCCGGGAACAGCGGGCGGATCGGGCGGTCGATCAAGCGGCTTTTCAGCACCTCGGCCTCACTCGGCCGGCCTTCCCGCTTGAAGAACCCGCCCGGGATCTTGCCCGCGGCGAAGGCCTTTTCCTGGTAGTTGACGGTCAGCGGGAAGAAATCCTGCCCGGGCTTGGAGGTCTTTACCCCCACCGCGGTGCACAGCACGATCGTCTCCCCGTAGGAGACCATGACGGCGCCATCGGCCTGACGGGCAATCTTGCCAGTTTCCAAGACGAGCTTGCGCCCGCCCCAGTCGAGTTCCTTGCGGAAATAATTGAACATCCATTCATCCTTCTCGGACGCGAGTCGGGGTGGATGGCATGGACACGAACCGAGGGCCTATGGGCGGGAGGCGGCGTCTCGGGTCCCTGGGATGGCGGGCCGCGCGATCGGGCGCGGCCGCGGGCCAAGGGGCCGGAAACGCCGTCGCGGTTCCCGTTCGTAGACGAGTATCCGGGTCGGCTTCCTGCTGCTCCACCGCGTTTCGCGGCGTTCGGGGGCTGCTGCCCGCCCCCCCGGCTTTGCCCAACCGGGCTGGTTTCACCCTGTTGGGTCGGTCTGCCGTCGGGCGTTGTCATCCCCCGGGCACCTGCCCCGTGTCACGATTGACGCGGGATCGAGGATCTCCGCATGCATATATAGTGCGACATGCGGGTTCGTCAGCGGCCGCAACCCATCACACGGTGGGAGACGCGGCTACCGGCGCAAGCTCAAGCGGCCGATCAGTGTTTCGTAACGCTTGTGATCCTTGGCCTTCAGGTAATCCAGCAGCCGCCGACGGCGGCCGACCAGCATCAGCAGGCCGCGACGCGAATGGAAGTCCTTCGCGTGGGTCTTCAGATGTTCCGTCAGGTTGGTGATGCGTTCCGACAGGATGGCAACCTGGACCTCAGGGCTGCCGGTATCGTTCTGGCCGGTCGCATATTCGCCGATGAGCGTCGTACGACGCTCCGCCGTGATCGACATCGAGAGTTCTCCATGCAAGGGGTTGGGAAATCGCGGGCCAGGATGCAGGGTCACAGCATCCGTTCGGGCTTCATCAGACCGTCTTCAAGACGGCACAGCCCGAGCACGCGGCCCCCCGCCATTGCACGGACCAATCCCCCATCGGGATCGGCCGTTCCTGGAATCCGACCCATCAGCGCAACCAGGCTGATCGCCTGGCCATGTTGAAGGTCAACGGCCTCCGCTTGGGTCAAGGCCAGCGCCGGGATGTCGGCCAGCGCGGTCGCGACCGGAAGCAGGAGGTCCGGGGACGCTGGCGCGGTATCCTCCGGTGCGCGCAGTTTGTCCAGAGGAATCGCTGACGCCTCCAGGAAGGGGCCGACCCGCAGGCGGCGGAGCGCGGTGATATGCCCCACCGTGCCGCAGGCGCGGGCCAGATCGCGGGCCAGGCTGCGCATATAGACGCCCTTGCCGGACGCGACCTCGAAGATCGCGGTATCCAGATCGGGCCGCTCGATCAGTTCGAACCGGTCCACCCGGGCCGGACGCGGTTCCAGCACCGGGGCCCGCCCTTCCCGGGCCATGTCATAGGCGCGCTCCCCGGCGATCTTCACCGCCGAATAGGCAGGCGGAACCTGCATGATGGCGCCTCGAAACGCCGCCAACTCGGCCGTGATCACGTCGTCGGAGGGGCGAACGTCGCTGGTCTCGATCACCTGGCCGTCGGCATCGTCGGTGTCACGCGCCTCCCCGAACCGCAGGGTGAAACGGTAAAGCTTCGTGCCGTCCATCACATAGGGCACGGTCTTGGTCGCCGCGCCGAACGCGATCGGCAACAGCCCCGTCGCCAGCGGGTCGAGCGTGCCACCATGGCCGGCTTTCTGCGCATCGAAAATTCGACGGACGCGGTTGACAACGTCGGTGCTGGTGAGCCCCGGCGGTTTGTCGATAATCAGCCACCCATCCAATGGGCGACCGCGCGGCTTGCGGCGGGACATCGTCTCTGCTCGATCTCTTTCAGGAAGGGCGGGGGCGTAGGGGCAGGGGTCGCGGAAGTCAATCACAGACTGCCTGATTTTTCGGCAATTCCACGGAATACTGGCCAGGGACGACCGGGGGACCTATTCTGCGCCGGTCGCACAGGGAGCGCACCGAATGAAGTTCAAAGCCATGATTACCGCGGCCGCGGTGGGTACGATGCTGGCCGGACCGGCCGCCGTCGCGCAGAAATCCGCGGATACGTTGCGGATCGTGTTCCGGGACGCCGTCACCAATGTCGATCCCTACTACAACCAGCTTCGCACCGGCCTCATCATCGCCCACCAGGCCTGGGATGGACTGGTGTACCGCGATCCTGAAACCTTCGCACCCAAGCCTCTGCTGGCGACTGAATGGAAGATCGTGGACGACACCACGATCGATTTTACCCTCCGCCAGGGCGTGACCTTCCATAATGGCGATGCATTCAGCGCCGATGACGTCGTCTATACGCTGAACCTGGTCAGCGCGGCGGACTCGAAGGTCTCGACCCCGAGCAATTCGAACTGGATCGAAACGGTCGAGAAGACCGGCGATTTCTCCGTTCGCGTGAAGCTGAAGAAGCCGACCCCGGCGGCGCTGGAATATTTCGCCATGGTGCTGCCGATCTACCCGAAAGCATACCGGGAGAAGGTGGGGCCCGATGGCTACGCCAAGGCTCCGGTCGGCGCCGGCCCCTACAAGATCACACGTGTCGATGCCGGGCAGGTGGATTTCGAGCGGTTCGCCGGTTATTACGCCGACAGCCCGAAAGGGAAACCCGCGATCGGCAAGATGACGGTCCGCTTCGTGCCGGATCCGGCAACCGAAATGACGGAATTGTTGGCAGGGCGAGCGGACTTCATCTGGAACTTCAACCCGGATCAGTTCGATGCGGTGAACCGCATGCCCGTGTTGCAGGCGTTGCGGCAGGAATCGATGCGTGTCGGTTTCTTGCGCCTGGATCTGGCGGGCACCAGTGAGGCCAACAAGCCGCTGCAGAACCTGAAAGTGCGGCAGGCGATCTTCCATGCGATCGACCGCGAGCAGATCGCCGCTAAACTGGTTCAGGGCGGCTCCCGCGTGCCGCCGGCACCCTGCTTCCCAACCCAGTTCGGCTGCGACGGCAACGCGGCCATGAAGTATGCCTACGATCCGGCAAAGGCGAAGCAGTTGCTTGCCGAGGCGGGCTATCCGAATGGCTTTGAAACCGAGCTGGTGACCTATGTCCTGCCACAATGGGGCGCCGCCGTGCAGGGTTTCCTGGGCGCGGTCGGCATCAAGGCCAAAATCAGCCAGATCCAGGTGCAGGCGTTGATTCAGCGCTGCCAACAGGTGGGCGAGTGCCCAATGGACCTTGGAAGCTGGGGCTCCTACTCGATCAACGACGTCTCAGCGATCTTGCCGGTTTACTTCGGTGGCGGGAAGGATGACCACGCGCGCGATCCGGAGACCGCCAAGCTCGTTGACATCGGCGGCACGACCATGGACCCCGAGAAGCGCAAGACGGCCTACAGTGCGCTGATCAAACGGGCGATGGAGCAGGCCTATTTCGTGCCCATGCATACCTATGTCACGACCTATGGTCTGTCCAAAACCCTGGCACTGAAGCCGTATGCGGATGAGATGCCGCGGTTTTGGTTGAGCAAGTGGAATTGAGGTAACGGACGGTGCGGCGTTCCTTCGGGGACGCCGAACCGACCACGGGGCCATCGAGGGAGGGCAAGCAAGCCTCGGGGCTCTGCCCAAACCCCGCGAGGGCTTTGCCCTTCGAACCCACCAGGGGCTCGGCCCCTGGACCGCGATCAGTTGGGTCAGGGACGAAAGGGGGCCAACGATGGCGTCTTAACGTCCGTCTCGGCCGACTTTCGTCCCTGACCCAATAGACGGCATCCAAAGGCCCAGCCTTGGTGGGGGTCGAGGGGGCAACGCCCCTCGCGGGGTTTGGGGCGGAGCCCTGGGGCTTGCTTGCCTTTCCCCGATTATGCAGGGCGACGTCCGGCCGCCATTTGACAGAAACCCGCGACCCTCGCATGATACCCGCTTACCGAGGGGAGTCCCGCCTTAGGGGCTGAGAGACGGCATGGTCGGACCCGATGTCCGACGGCACCGTGACCCTTGAACCTGAACCGGGTCATGCCGGCGTAGGGACGGGATCGCCAACGCCTCGGTCTTTCTGGCAACACCCTTCCCCGCCGATTATGTCCCCCATATGACGCAAGGAGAGGTCCATGACGGTCCAATCGAAAACCGCCGCTCGGCCGAGCACGGTGACCACAGGCCCGATCGCCGGATCGCGCAAGATCTACAGCAGTCCCGAGGGCCGTCCCGACATCATGGTCCCGTTCCGCGAGATCGCGCTGGACCCGTCGGCGAAGGAACAGCCGTATCGCGCCTATGACTGTTCGGGCATCTACACTGACCCGACCGCGACCATCGACCTGGAAGCCGGCCTGCCGCCGGTGCGCGCGCAATGGATCGCCCGCCGTGGCTTCGACCGGATCACGCCGCGCGCGGTCAAGCCGGAAGACAATGGCAATATCGGTGACGGCAAGCTGGTGCCCGGCTGCCCAGCCGACCTGCCGATCTATGGCGGCAAGCCCGGCCAGATGGTCACGCAGTATGAGTACGCCCGCGCCGGCATCATCACCGAGGAAATGATCTACGTCGCCCATCGCGAAAACATGGGCCGCCACAAGATGATCGAGGGCGCGGAAGAACGCGTCGCCGACGGCGAGAGCTTCGGCGCCGAAATCCCGGCCTTCATCACCCCGGAATTCGTCCGCAGTGAAATCGCCCGCGGGCGCGCCATCATTCCCGCCAACATCAACCACCCGGAGCTGGAGCCGGTCATCATCGGCCGCAACTTCCTGGTGAAGATCAACGGCAATATCGGCAACTCCGCCGTCACCTCCAGCGCGGCCGAAGAGGTCGAGAAGCTGGTGTGGGCGATCCGTTGGGGCTCCGACACGGTCATGGACCTGTCCACCGGGCGCAACATCCACAACATTCGCGGCTGGATCCTACGCAACTCCCCGGTGCCGATCGGCACGGTGCCGATCTACCAGGCGCTGGAGAAGGTGGACGGCGATGCCTCCAAGCTGGACTGGGAAGTGTTCAAGGACACTTTGATCGAGCAGGCGGAGCAGGGGGTCGATTACTTCACCATCCATGCCGGCGTGCGGCTGAAATACGTGCCGCTGACCGCCAAGCGCGTTACCGGCATCGTGTCGCGCGGTGGTTCGATCATGGCGCGCTGGTGCCTGTCGCACCACAAGGAGAGCTTCCTCTATGAGCGCTTCGATGAGATCTGCGCCATCATGCGTAAATACGACGTGTCGTTCTCCCTGGGCGATGGTCTGCGGCCTGGGTCCAACGCCGACGCCAACGACGCGGCGCAGTTCGGGGAGCTGGAGACCCTGGGCGAGCTGACCAAGGTCGCCTGGGACAAGGGCTGCCAGGTGATGATCGAGGGCCCCGGCCATGTGCCGATGCACAAGATCAAGGTCAACATGGACAAGCAGCTTCGTGAGTGCGGGGAAGCGCCGTTCTACACGCTCGGGCCGCTAACCACCGATATCGCGCCGGGCTACGATCACATCACCTCGGCGATCGGGGCGGCGATGATCGGTTGGTTCGGCACGGCGATGCTGTGCTACGTGACGCCGAAGGAGCATCTGGGCCTGCCGAATCGCGATGACGTCAAGACGGGTGTCATCACGTACCGTATTGCGGCACATGCGGCGGACCTGGCAAAGGGCCACCCGGCGGCGAAACTGCGGGATGATGCGGTAAGCCGAGCGCGGTTTGAGTTCCGGTGGCAGGATCAGTTCAACCTGTCGCTGGATCCGGATACGGCGCGCAATTTCCATGACGAAACATTGCCCAAGGAAGCGCACAAGGTCGCGCATTTCTGTTCCATGTGCGGGCCGAAATTCTGCTCCATGCGGATCACGCAGGATCTGCGGGTGGAGGCCGAACGGATGGCCGGCATGGAAGAAAAGAGCAAGGAGTTCGCGGAAAAGGGCCAGGAGATCTATTTGCCGCAAGCAGCGGCCGAATAGACAGTCATCGCGGGGCTGGGGTGACACCCGCCCCGCACGTCGACAGGTCCCTGCTTGCCCCGACTGCCTCCTCGGTGAGGGAGGCTAATTCAACGTGGTCACTGTTTACGGGAATACGGGGTAACATTCGCGGTCAGGAGGCGGACCGGCGAGATCCATGGTCCCGCGTTCCCCGGCGCCCTCGTAGAGCCGCCGCGTATCACCAGCGCCCGTATCACGGACGGCGTTGGTGATCGGGTGACTATGCTCTCGCCAGGATGTGAGTATCGCCGGTTCCTGCCGCCGTGGCGTGGCGACCGAACCGTCCGACCGATTACTTTCGGCCACGACGACGTGTCGTTGCCAGAGCCACCAGACCGGCACCAAACAGTACGAGGGAGGCAGGTTCCGGCGCCTCGATCATCAGATCGCTGATAGCGACCGTGTCACTCCCAGTGCTGGTGAAGAGAACCTCATCAAAGGTCCCGATCGGATCGCTGACGCCAACGAACGAGATTGCGGCATTCTGCGCGGTGAGGCTGAGCGGAACACACGGCACGACGCCACAGGTGATCTGTTTGCTTCCGACGAGGGCACCATTTTTATACAGTTCCATCGTCGTCTGTACGGTGGCTGTATCGCCCAGATCCGTGAGGTAGAAGCTGAAGCCGAAAATCTGCTGAGTGAATTGGATTGACAGGCTCGAGGTGGGAATCCGCAGATGAATCCCAGTGTTGGGGTTGTTAGCTGCGTAATGGCCATTGAGGCCGATGCTGTTATTGATGGTGCCCACTGCGGTAATCGTCGCATCCACGACAGATCCGAACGGCACGGTGACGCCGCCGCCCGGGATGGTCCCTAGCGTGAGGCCGCTGATGTCCCCGGCAATGTGGTCGAGGGTCGGTAGAGAGTTGTACCAATTCGTGTAGGTGGCATGCGAGTTGGGCGAACTGAACAGCGTGGCGCCACCGCTGGTCGTGTCGTTGCCGATATACCAAGTCGGTGCCGCCGTGGCAGCTGACATTCCTGCAAGACTCGCTCCAGCAGCAAACAAAATGGCGAGACGTCTCATGCTTCGAGAACTCCGTTTTGTCTCATTAATTACATTTTTGTAAGGCTAGCCCCCCCCCCATCTGCTGTCAACGCCCCCTTGCAATGTATTTTTTATCAAAGCAAAGTTACAATGTTTCATCAGCGGCCACGAAAGTGCTGATGCCACAGGCCATGCCGCCACCGGCGAAGGGCTGCCCCAGCGGCGAAACCGCGGGATGATGCGGTAAGCCGAGCGCGGTTTGAGTTCCGGTGGCAGGATCAGTTCAACCTGTCGCTGGATCCGGATACGGCGCGTAATTTCCACAACGAAACCTTGCCCAAGGAAGCGCACAAGGTCACGCATTTCTGTTCCATGTGCGGGCCGAAATTCTGCTCCATGCGGATCACGCAGGATCTGCGGGTCGAAGCCGAACGGATGGCCGGTATGGATGAAAAGAGCAAGGAATGCGCGGAAAAGGGCCAGGAGATCTATTTGCCGCAGGCCGCGGCCGAATAGGCCGGCATCGCGGGGCCGGGCTGACACCTGGCCCCGCACGTTGGCACGACTATGTCAGCAATGATGCAATTCGATCCGACGCGACCATCGCGTCGCCGAACGCCATGAACGAAGCCTGGTCATGTGGCGGATAGGCTAGCCCGGACGATCCTGCCCCGTCGATACGCGGCGCCCAGACCGCATGGGATTGCAACAGATACACCCCGAATACGGCGCGTGGCCCATCCGGGCTCATCCGGGACATCTCCTGCTGGACCGTATAGGCCGACAACGCGGCGTTCGAGGCGACCGATGTCTCGATCAAAGCAGTGCGGTAGCCTGGCCGCTCGGTCACGTCCGCCCCGAATGTGCGGGCCAACTGGCGTGCGCAGGCTTGCACCACGATCAATTGTCGATCGAGCAGCCCTCGCAGGGCGTGACTGGTTGCCAAGGACAAATATCCCGCGGGTTGCAGGAAAAGGTCGACCGCGGCGGTCAGAGCCCCGCACCCGCTATGGCCCAGAACCACCACCAGTTTGATACTGTCCAGGTGGTCGATCGCGTATTTCAGGCTGCCGAGGACATCCCCACCCAGTCCATTGCCAGCGACTCGTACCACGAACAGATCGTTCGGCCCGACGCTGAAGACCAGCTCCACCGGAACCCTGGCATCCGAGCATCCAAGGACCGCCGCGAACGGGCGCTGGCGAGGGACGCCGGGTTCTCCCGCCACCATCCCCAGATCCTCGATATCGACATCGACGACACGGCGTCGGACAGCCCCAACATCCGTCAGCCCTTCCAGCAGGGAGGCAAACGCGGCGTTGCCGGTATTCAGGCGGGTGCGCGCCGCCTCGGGTTCCGTTGGTCTGGTGCGGTCCAGCGCGTGCCGGGTGCCGTAATTATAGGTGATCTCAACCTTGTTCATGCATGGTGTCCCTCAGCCCAGGCGTGATGCGTCGGCAGATGCAGTGTTATACCAGTCGACCCTATCGTCGACCGGTATGCGCAGGGTTGGTGTGGAGGGTGCGCGCGAAATCAAAGAGGCACGAGCCGACCGACCGCATCGGGACGGGTCAGTGGTTCGGTCGGCCGGTATTGCACGTCGGACCGATGCGGATATCAGGCGACCCGCCCGGCATCGATCCAGTAACCGCCCTTCCGCCATCGCTCTCCGCCATGCCATGCGCCACACGGAGGAGAGCCCTCACACCACGCACACACCGTCACGGGCGACGATACGGCCGCCGGCGATAACCAATCGCCGCATCGGGGTCGCAGCGACCGCCTCCGCCATGGTTTCCGCGTCCACTAGCACCAGATCGCCTCGGCTGCCGACTTCCAGGCCATATCGGGAGAACCCGCAACCCCGGGCGGCTTCGGTCGTTACGCATTCCAGGGCAATCGCCACTTCGTCATCCCGGCGCAGCGCGTTGCGCAACCCGATCTGCATCGCCCGATCCAGCATGTCCGGGCGCGCATAGGGCGTCCACGTATCCCGGATCCCATCATTCCCCCCATACACCGTCACCCCAGCCGCTCGGCAGATCGCCAAGGGTGGCACCGCGCTGGCCGAGGGGGCGGTGGTCGCGATCCGCACATCCCAGCGCGCCATCCGGTCAATCAGCGCGTCGCGGTCGGCGGCGGGAATCATGCCCAGGCAGAAGCCGTGACTGATGGTGACCTGACCGTGCAACCCCAGGGCCGCGGTCCGTTCCAGGATCAGATCCAAGGAGAACGCGCCCATCTCTCCCGGTTCATGCAGATGGATATCGATCGGTTTCGCATGTTTTGTCGCCAATCCGAACAGCACGTCCAGTTGGCGCACCGGATCGCGGTCGATCTGGCAGGGATCGATTCCCCCGACCACATCCGCGCCGTCCTGCAGAGCCGCATCCATCAGTGCCGCGACACCGGGTTGGCAGACAACACCAGACTGCGGAAAGGCGACGATCTGCATCTCCAGCACACCGGCCAGAGCCTCACGCGTGCGCATGGTCGCATGCAGGTTCCGCAACCCGATCTCCAGGTCGATATCGGCATGAGACCGCATGCGTGTGGTGCCGTTGGCGATATAGGCACGGGCCAGTCGCAAGGAGGCCGCCTGAGCATCATGGTGTCCATTGCGACGCCAGTTGCGCTCATTCACGATCCGATCCATTCGGGTGGCGCCCACCTGATTGTGGTACCACGCGCCACCCCAGACGGTTTTGTCGATATGGGCGTGTCCCTCGATCAGGCCGGGCAGCAGCAAAGCGCCGGCGCCGTCATGGATCTCGGCTCCCTCCGGCGCCGGGATTGTCGGCGCGATCGCGGCGATCACGCCATCGCGGATCAGCACATCAGCGGAGGCGCCCCCCATCGGGCGCACAGTCTGGATCAAGATCGAGGGCATCATCGTCGCTCCTGGAAGACAGGCATCATCCTGTCAGTCCCAGCGCCTGTCGTCATCCGCCGTCAGCGCGGCGCGTTTCAGACGGGAGCGACAAGCACCCATCGGCGGAACAGGTCGAGGTCGATATTGCCACCACTGGCCACGACACCGACCCGCTTGCCCGCCATCGCTGTCCGCTCTTGCAGAAGGGCGGCCAGGGGCGCGGCGCCGGCGCCTTCGATCAGGTTGTGGGTGTCCGTCCAGTAGGCTCGGATCGCGGCGGCGATTGCGTCGTCGGTCACTGTTACGATGCGGGAAACGCCGGTCTGGATGATGGCGAAAGCCTCTGGGTCCGGTTGGCGCACCGCGACCCCGTCGGCCAACGTATCCGCCCGATTCAGAGCGACGATCTTGCCCGCGGCCAGCGATCTTGCGTACGGGTCCGCACCGGTGCTTTGCACGCCGATGATCTCGGTGCGCAGCCCCAGCAGATCGCGCGCCAGAATGGCGCCGCAAATGCCGGAGCCCAGGCCGATCGGCACATACAACGCGGCCAAATCCGGCACGGCCCGGAACAGTTCCAGGGAATAGGTGGCAACACCCTTGACCAGATCAGGTGCGAAGGATGGCGCGAATTCCAGCCCTTCCGTGGCGGCCAGGCGGGATGCCGCGTCCCGGGCTTCCTCGAAATCGGCCCCATGTTCGACCATCCGTGCACCAAGCGCCCGCATGGCCGCGTTTTTCTCCAGGCTGTTGCCATGGGGAACGACGATGGTGACCGGCACACCATAGCGCTTGCCGGCCCAGGCCAGAGACTGGCCATGGTTGCCGCGCGTGGCGGAAATCACCCCGCGTACATGCGCCCGCTCGCGCGCCAAGCGTTCCAGATAGACCAGTCCCCCACGCAATTTGAAGGCACCGGTCGGGGTGTGGTTCTCGTGCTTGACCCAGACCTCGGCGCCGGCTCGTTCGGACAGGAGTGGCCAATTGTTCTGCGGCGTGCCGGGGAAGCTGCCATGAACGATGTGGGAAGCGGCTTCGAGTGCGTCCAGGGAGAACATCGCCATGGTTCCAAGGCAAACGGGCCGCGCCCGGGAGGTGAATCCCGAGCGCGGCCCGCGAATTGAGTCAGGTCTGCCAGATTGGGTTCCCGGTAGCCCCTGGAGAGGCGCCGGCTTTCGCGGGTGAGTTGACACCCGCCTCGCGCGAACCCGGTTGGTGCTCAGGCTAGGCGGAGGTTGGTCGCCGCGGCCTTGCCACGCTCCATGGCGACTTCGTAGGTCACCTTCTGCCCATCATTCAGTCCCTTCAGGCCGGCGGCCTGGACAGCGGTGATGTGGACGAAGACATCCTTGCCGCCGTCTTGCGGCATGATGAATCCGAAGCCTTTGGTAGCATTGAACCACTTGACGGTTCCAACGGCCATGATTTGGTACTCCTTATCGGGAATGCCGGCTTGTTGGCCGCCCAGGTTGGTTCCCTCGGACGGCCTGCCGGTTCGTGGTTGACGGTGGTCAGGCGAGCTTCAGGTCGGTGGCCGCGGCCTTGCCACGCTCCATCACGACCTCAAAACTCACTGCCTGGCCTTCATTCAGTCCACGCAAACCGGCGGCCTGGACCGCGGTGATGTGGACGAAGACATCCTTGCCGCCATCTTGCGGCATGATGAATCCATATCCTTTCGTGGTGTTAAACCACTTGACCGTGCCGGTAGCCATTGTCTGCGTCGTTCTCCGTCCAGTGCGCCACGCGATATACGAGGCACGTTAGACAACCGGGTCTTTGGTTATCCTGAGAGCACCGGACAGCCGGACGCGCAGCAAGGCAAGCCAAAATACGATTGCAAGCTACAGTTGGCACAGAAAGGCCCAGCCGAGTCAATCATGGCTGCAACGGATGAAGACAGTCGAACCCGCCTGCTATCGCGGCATCCGGTGAGTATTGAGCCCCTGTTTGGGGATAATTTCCAGAACTGTCATGATATTGAGGACAATGACTGTCGCGAATCCAGTTTCCGGCGCGATTCATAAAAAAAGAGCGAGCCCCGGGGCTCGCTCTTCGATTCCAAGTCCAACAGTCGGATGCGGTTCCGAGGAACCACATCCAGCCGCGCGGTGCTCAGAAGTCCATATCGCCCATGCCGCCCATGCCGCCGCCTGGAGGCATCGGCGGGCCCTTCTTCTCCGGCTTCTCGGCCACCATCGCTTCGGTGGTCACGAGCAGACCGGCGATCGAGGCCGCATCCTGCAACGCGGTACGAACGACCTTGGTCGGGTCGATGATGCCCGACTTCACCAGGTCCTTGAACTCACCGGACTGGGCGTCGAAGCCGTAGTTGTACTCGTCCTTCTCCAAGGTCTTGCCGGCGATCACCGCACCGTCTTCGCCAGCGTTCTCGGCGATCTGGCGCAGTGGGGTCTGGATCGCCTTGCGGACGATCTCGATCCCGAAACGCTGGTCGTCGTTGTCGGCCTTCAGCTTGGACAGGATCAGGCTGGCACGGGCCAGAGCGACGCCGCCGCCCGGAACGATGCCTTCCTCGACCGCGGCGCGAGTCGCATGCAGCGCGTCGTCCACGCGATCCTTGCGCTCCTTCACCTCAACCTCGGTGGAGCCACCGACACGAATGACCGCTACGCCACCGGCCAGCTTCGCCAGACGCTCTTGCAGCTTCTCGCGATCGTAGTCCGAGGTGGTCTCCTCGATCTGCGCCCGGATCTGCGTGCAACGGCCCTGGATATCGCCCTTCTTGCCGGCGCCTTCCACGATCGTGGTGTTTTCCTTCTCGATCAGGATCTTCTTGGCCTTGCCGAGATCCGCGAGCTTCACGTTCTCCAGCTTGATGCCAAGGTCTTCGCTGATCACGGTGCCACCGGTCAGGATCGCGATGTCTTCCAGCATCGCCTTGCGACGATCGCCGAAGCCAGGCGCCTTCACGGCCGCGACCTTCAGGCCGCCGCGCAGCTTATTGACGACCAGGGTCGCCAGCGCTTCGCCTTCGACGTCCTCTGCGATGATCACCAGCGGACGGCCGGACTGCACGATGCTTTCCAGCAGCGGCAGCATCGGCTGCAGGCCGGACAGCTTCTTCTCGTGGATCAGGATGTAGGGCTGATCCATGTCGGCAACCATCTTTTCCGCATTCGTGATGAAATACGGAGAGACATAGCCGCGGTCGAACTGCATGCCTTCGACGACGTCGAGCTCGGTCTGGATGCCCTTGGCTTCCTCAACCGTGATCACGCCCTCGTTGCCGACCTTCTGCATGGCTTCGGAGATCATCTTGCCGATCTCAGACTCGCCGTTGGCGGAAATCGTGCCAACCTGCGCGGTCTCGGCCGGGGTCGTGATCTTGCGGGTGCGCTTCTTCAGCTCTTCCACGACGGCGGTGACCGCCTTGTCGATGCCGCGCTTCAGGTCCATCGGGTTCATGCCGGCGGCAACAGCCTTGGCACCTTCGCGCACGATCGCCTGGGCCAGAACCGTGGCGGTGGTGGTGCCGTCGCCGGCGATGTCGTTGGTCTTACTGGCGACTTCGCGCACCATCTGCGCGCCCATGTTCTCGAACTTGTCGGCAAGCTCGATTTCCTTCGCGACGGTCACGCCGTCCTTGGTGATCCGCGGTGCGCCGAAGCTCTTGTCCAGAACCACGTTACGCCCCTTCGGGCCCAGCGTGACCTTTACCGCGTCGGCCAGGATATCGACGCCGCGCAGCATACGCTGGCGGGCATCACCGCCGAACCGAACGTCCTTGGCAGCCATATGTTCATTCCCTCGTCTGTCAGTCGTTTAAGCGCAGGTGGAACCGGCTGCCCGATCAGGCTGCCTTCTTCTTCCCCGCGGCGGAGGCATCGATGATGCCCATGATGTCGGACTCCTTCATGATAAGGAGTTCCTCGCCATCCAGCTTGACCTCGGTGCCGGACCACTTGCCGAACAGGATCTTGTCGCCGGCCTTGACGTCCAGCGCCACAAGTTGGCCCTGTTCATTGCGGGCACCGGGTCCCACGGCGATCACTTCGCCTTCCATCGGCTTTTCCTGGGCCGTGTCGGGGATGATGATGCCGCCCGCGGTCTTCTCTTCGGCGGTCAGCCGACGGACCACGACCCGGTCGTGCAGAGGACGGAAATTCATTCGGATCGCTCCTGGGTTTGTCTAAACCAGCGTTCAGGTGGGCTTCTTGCCAGCGCGCGATCCAGGCCTCGGCATGAGCACCCGAACCGTTGCTAGCACTCCATGCTTGGGAGTGCCAGCGATCTAGTCGCGCGGCTCGCCAGAGTCAAGGGCCAGCAGCACTCTTTGGTGATGAGTGATAACCTTTTGGAATCTTATAATTAATTGTTGCAATCCCCGCACTGCCTGAACAATCATTCGCTCAGGAGGGAACAAACTGACCCCGCTTCGTCCTCCCGACGTGCGGATGCATGTGACAGGAGATCGTTCGTTATGAGCCTCGCCCTGCAATTGCGGGACTATCGCCTGACCACCGCCCGGATCTACTACCATCTGCCGGACCACCCAGCCGTCCTGCAAACCTACGTATGGCAGGAATACGATCAGGCACCGAAATTCCCGGAATTGCGCCGTTTTCTGAACTTCTGGCGCGACAGCCTCGAAGGCAGGCTGCATTCCGTGGAGGTTGCCAGCGTCAGCCTGATCCAGCCCAGCGGATGGCGGCATGTCAAAACGTCCCATCTGTTGAATTGACAAATCGGGGCCGAGGGGACGTCCATGGGGCGCTGCGGTGTTTCTTCCCGCCGCGCCACCTTCTATAAGGTCAGCATGCCCTTCGATGTCGGCGACTTTTCGGGCGCCTCATTCAGCGATCGCGCCGCCAGCCGACGCAACCGCCGCTTGGTTGCGGGTTGGCTGTTTGCCCTGGCCGCCATGGTCCTGGTCATGATCGGCCTGGGCGGCGCCACGCGACTGTCCGGCTCCGGCCTGTCCATCATGGAATGGGCGCCAATCGTTGGCACGCTACCACCGCTATCGCAGCAGGAATGGGACAGACTGTTCGAGCTCTATCGACAGATCCCACAATTCGCACTGATCAATCCCGACTTCACCTTGGCGGATTTCAAGGGGATTTTCTGGCTGGAGTGGACCCATCGGCTCTGGGGCCGCCTGCTGGGGCTTGCCTTCGCGGTGCCGCTCGCGTGGTTCTGGGCGACCGGGCGGATCGATCGCCGCCTCATCCCACGCCTGCTGCTACTGTTTGCGCTCGGTGGACTGCAGGCGTTGGTGGGGTGGTTCATGGTCGCGTCCGGTTTCCTGCCCGACGCGACCACGGTGTCCCCCTATCGGTTGGTTGCGCATCTGAGCCTTGCGCTGATCCTCTATGGCGCCTTGATCTGGATGGGTCTTTCCCTGGCCCGCCCGCCGCGGAAGCCGCCGGCGGAGGCAGCCGCGAGCGGTCCGTCGTCCACCCGCCTCACGCACCTGCGCATCTGGGCCATGCTGTCCCTCGTGCTGGTCTCGCTGACTGTCGTCGCCGGCGGCTTCGTTGCCGGCACGCGCGCCGGTCTTACCTACAATACCTTTCCTTTGATGGATGGGCGGTTTTTCCCGAACGGGTATTTCGGACCGCTGCCGTTCATGCGGAACCTGGCCGAAAACATCACGGCCGTACAGTTCAATCATCGGATCCTGGCCACGGTCAGCGCGCTGGTCGTACTGGCCACGCTGGTCAGCGGCTGGCGCGGCCGCGCCTCCACGGCCATCCGGGCCCCCCTGATCCTGCTCGGTCTCTGCCTGATCGTGCAATATGCACTGGGGGTCATGACCTTGCTGCATGCTGTCCCACTCATCCTCGCCACGGCCCATCAACTCTGTGCGAGCCTCCTGCTGGCCGCGACCATCCTCGTGCTGCATTCCGCCACGGTGAGCGAATCGCGGCATGGCTCGCCCGGATGAGCAGCGGCGGCGACGGCAAACCGAAGCCCGCGCAGGACCTCCCTTTGGTGCCGCTGGCCGAGGCGGTCGATGTCATGCAGGTTGGCATTGCCATCGTTGACGCCCAGCAACGCATCGTGCTGATGAACCCAGCCTTCCTGGACTCGCTGGAACTGCCGTCCGACGCATTTCCGCCCGGCACGCCGGTTGTGGATGCGGTGCGCGCCTCGGCGCTCCGTGGGATCTATGGCCCGGGCGACCCGGAGACGCAGGTCGCCGCGGTGATGGCGCCTGACCGCACACGCCCCGGCCGGTTGCGTCGCCGCATGTACAAGGGCCGCAGCTTCGACCTGATCAACATGCCGCTGCCCAGTGGAGGCTATGTCGTCAGCGCCATCGAAACCACGGCGCTGATTGCCGCCCGCGCCGACGCGGAACGGGCCGCCGGGGTGTCCGCCGCGGCGCTGGCCACGCTGCGCATCGGCCTGGCCGCATTCCGGCCAAATGGCGCGATGATTTTCTCCAATCCGCGCTTCGCCGAACTCCTGTCACTGCCGATCGAGCGCGTGATGCCGGGTGTGCTGTTCCCGGAGTTGTTGGACCTGATGGCCAAGCAGGAGGAATATTCAGGCGCTGACGGGATTGGCTTCGTGGAGGCCGAACGGCGCGCCAACCGCGCCTTGCCGGCCGAGACGCGGCGCATCTGCGGCAACGGGAGGGTCATCGACATCGTCTCGGCGCCCCTGCCCGACGGCGCCTGGACCATCACCGTGACCGACGTCACGCCCCTGGTCCAGGCCGAGGACGAAGCGCAGCGTCGGGCCCGCCTGCTCGACACGATCCTGGAGGAGGTTCCGCACGGCATTTGCGTCTATGGCGCAGATCACCGGCTGCGCATGTACAATCGTGCCTACTCCGAGGTCATGGCAGGCGCTCCGGTCCAGATCGGCGAGCATATGATCGATGTCATCCGGCGCCGAGCCGCAAGCGGAGAGTTCGGACCGGGTGCCGCCGGCGACGTGTTCTCCCAGGAGATGTCGCACGACATCACGCGCCCGCAGATGCGCCGCCGCCGCCGCCCCAACGGCACCGCGATCGACATCCGCACCGCGCCGCTTCCCGATGGCGGCCATATCAGCGTGGTGACCGATATCACCGCGCTGGCCGAAGCCGAGGCCGAAATCACGCGACGGGCGGACGTGATGACCACCATGCTGGCGAATATCCGCCACGCGGTTCTTCTGTGGACCGCTGATCGCCGCTTGGTTGCCAGCAACGCCACGGCTCACGCATTGCTCGGCTACCCGGAAGGCCTGCTGGAACCTGGAACGACCGACGTCGAGGTACTCGACTACTTGGGTCGAAGCGGCGAATGGGGGGCCGACCCGTCCGCACAGGCAGCGCTCCGGGCCTTGGCCGAACGGGATCGAACGCGCCCCTACAACTCTCAATTCGTCACTCGAACGGGACGCGTTCTCGACGTGCGGTCGGATCCCACCCCGGACGGTGGTTGGGTCAGCACCTATACCGACATGACCGAGGCGCACGAGGCCGAGGAGGCCCTCCGGCGATCCCGCGATGCGGCCGAAGCTGCGAACCAGGCGAAGTCTCGGTTCCTGGCGACCATGAGCCATGAATTGCGCACGCCGCTGAACGCCGTGATCGGCTTCTCCGACGCGTTGACGCGGGAGGCGGGGCGGCATGACCCCGGTCGGGTCACCGAATTCGCCCAGCAGATTAACGATGCTGGCCGGACCTTGCTGAATCTGATCAATATCATCCTGGACGTCGCGCGGATCGAGTCGGGTCGGTTCGATCTTGCCGTGGACCACATCGACGTATCGCGTCTGCTCCGCGCCGCCGCTCGCCAGGCCGACACCTCGGTCCACGCCGCGGAACTGACCTTGGTGATGGAGATCCCCAATCATCTCCCCCACATCCGATCCGATGAGCGGCGATTGCTCCAGGCATTGAACCAATTGCTGTCGAACGCGATCAAATTCACCAATGCGGGGGGTGTCGTCACGATCGGAGCCCGAATCGCAGACGATGGCGGTATCTTATTATATGTACGCGATACCGGCATCGGCATCGCCGAACAGGATCTGGAACGGGTGTTCGAGCCGTTCACGCAACTGGATAATGCCCTGTCCCGTCGGTACCAAGGGGCAGGCCTCGGGCTCTATATCGCGCGGGCGATGGTCACCGGGCATGGCGGTACCCTGTCACTGGTGAGCCATGTGGGTGAGGGAACCGTGGCGGAAATTCGCCTGCCAGTGGACCTCGTGAGTGCGTGACCAGTGGTAAAGTCGGCCACGCTTGCCCATTCTCCCCTGATGACACTTCAGTTGACGCCGCTCCGTGGACGACACGCTGACAAGGAAATCCGGACATGACCTCGCTCGCCGCGACAGACAAGCTGTTCTTCGAACGGGCCGACTCGGCGCTTGACCGGATGACGGCGGAGCGCGTCGTCGGACGGGCGCTGGGGGGCAGCGACGACGGTGAACTGTTCCTGGAATACCGGGAAAGCGAAATGATCAGCCTCGACGACGGCCGCATTCGCAGTGCGGCCTTCGATTCGAACCTGGGCTTCGGGTTGCGGGCGGTTGCCGGAGAGGCCACCGGCTATGCGCATGCGGGAGAGGTTTCGGAGGCGGCGCTGCGACGGGCGGCATCCAGCGTGTCGGCCGTGGCTGCCGGCCATCACGGGGTGGTGGCGGAAGCCCCGCGGGCCACCAATGCGCGCCTCTATTCCGACGCCAATCCGCTGCAACTGATGGATTTCTCTGCCCGCACCGGCCTGCTGTCGGAGATCGATGCCTACGCACGTGGCAAGGATAACCGGGTCACCCAGGTGATGGCCTCCCTTGGCGGGGAATGGCAGGCGGTGCAGATCATGCGCCCGGACGGCACCCGCGTCGCCGATATGCGACCGTTGGTGCGACTGAACGTCTCGGTCGTGGTGGAGCATAACGGGCGGCGTGAGACCGGCAGCTACGGCACCGGCGGGCGCTTTGCCTATGACACTGTAACGGCAGCGGCGGTGTGGCGCGGCGCGGTCGATGAGGCGCTGCGCCAGGCGCTGGTCAATCTGGACAGCCGTCCCGCGCCGGCCGGGGAGATGGAGGTCGTGCTGGGCTGCGGCTGGCCAGGCATCCTGCTGCATGAGGCGATCGGACACGGCCTGGAGGGTGATTTCAATCGCAAGAAGACCTCCGCCTTCTCCGAACTCCTCGGCAAGAAGATCGCCTCGAAAGGCGTGACCGTCATCGACGACGGCACGATTCCGGATCGGCGGGGCAGTCTGACTGTCGACGATGAAGGCACGCCCACCAACCGAACCGTCCTGATTGAGGACGGGGTGCTGGTCGGTTATCTCCAGGACCGGCTGAACGCTCGTCTCATGAACATGCCCGCCACCGGGAATGGGCGGCGCCAGTCCTATGCGCATTCCCCCATGCCACGCATGACTAACACCGTGATGCTCGCCGGTTCGCACGAACCGGCGGAGATGATCGCGTCCATAAAGCGTGGCCTGTATGCGGTGAATTTCGGTGGCGGCCAGGTGGATATCACGTCGGGCAAATTCGTGTTCTCGGCCAGCGAGGCCTATCTGATCGAGGATGGCAAGGTCACCGCCCCGGTGAAAGGCGCTACACTGATCGGCAACGGTCCGGATTCGCTGACCAAGGTAGCGATGGTCGGCAATGACATGGCGATGGACCCGGGGATCGGAACCTGCGGCAAGAATGGACAGGGCGTGCCCGTTGGCGTGGGTCAGCCAACCCTGAAACTGACCGGGTTGACCGTGGGCGGCACCGCGGCCTGACGCCTGACGCCTGACGCCTGACGCCTGACCCAGGCGTGAATGCCGGAGTACCGGCATTCACAACCCCTGCGACCGTCTATTGTGCCAATCCCGCATTCACACTTCATGCGACCGTCCATTGAGGCAATGATTGGGGGGTCTCACGGCCCGCCCCTTATGCCGATCAAGGGGCTCTCCATCCCGCCAATCCACTTCGCTCGCATCGACCCGGCTCGGGTTCGGTGTTCCGCGGGCCAATGCCGAGCCGACGGCCTGATTTTCGGCTGCCGAACGACCCTGGACTGCAATCGGTCGTAAGTCGGTCCAATGCCCCAGCGCCAGAGTCAAAACAGCCAACGCGTCTAACCCGGAACGGTATCACGGGGTGATGCTGGCGTCAGTGAACCGGTTTCACGAAATGTTGGCGGACTCATGTCGATGCCATGCAATGAGGCAACGATGAGCCGGGACCTTCCAGACAAGGACCATACGACTGAAAAGAGTAAGGGTTCCTTCGCAGCACGCGTAGGCAAATTACTGGATTTGTCGCGTTAATTATCGGGTAAAGTCGATAAATTTCAATTTTTTGCTCAGAGATTGTCAAACATCACAAAATGACGGTCCCGGCCGGCGCGCGCACAAGGGCGCGAATCGAGATTTGATGCCGCCCCTGACTTCACCCGTGAATATTCATCATCGCGCAAGTGAAGGCCTTACGATTTGACGAAGGGATAACGTCAATAAAACGACAAAAAATCCTTAACGTGGAAATATTCAGCCATCGAAGTTCAGGCAATCGCCAAGCGCCGCCGACATGTGTCGCGGCCAATCCAACCGAGAGGGTCAGCTCATGGTCGTTCGTGCGTTCTTCACCAAGACAAACAGCGTTGCGGATTCCGGTAAGGTCCGTCTTGGCGGGTTCGCTCCGACGCGGGCAACTGCTGACACTGGAAAGGTCCGTCTCGGCGGCTTTGCCCCGACGCTGGCGACTGCCGACGCTGGCAAGGTCCGACTCGGTGGCTTCGCCCCGACATTCGCCACCGCTGACGCTGGAAAGGTCCGGCTCGGTGGCTTTGCCCCGACGCTCGCCACCGCTGACACTGGAAAGGTCCGGCTCGGCGGCTTTGCCCCGACGCTCGCCACTACTGACTCAGGCAAGGTCCGCCTCGGTGGCTTTGCCCCGACGCTCGCCACCGCTGACGCTGCCAAGGTCCGGCTCGGCGGCTTTGCCCCGACGCTCGCCACCGCTGACGCTGGAAAGGTCCGGCTCGGTGGCTTTGCCCCGACGCTCGCCACCGCCGACACTGGAAAGGTCCGGCTCGGTGGCTTTGCCCCGACGCTCGCCACCGCTGACACTGGAAAGGTCCGGCTCGGTGGCTTTGCCCCGACGCTCGCCACCGCCGACACTGGAAAGGTCCGGCTCGGTGGCTTTGCCCCGACGCTTGCCACCGCCGACACTGGAAAGGTCCGGCTCGGTGGCTTTGCCCCGACGCTCGCCACCGCCGACACTGGAAAGGTCCGGCTCGGCGGCTTTGCCCCGACGCTCGCCACCGCTGACGCTGGAAAGGTCCGGCTCGGCGGCTTTGCCCCGACGCTCGCCACCGCTGACGCTGGAAAGGTCCGGCTCGGCGGCTTTGCCCCGACGCTCGCCACCACTGACGCTGGCAAGGTTCGCCTTGGCGGCTTTGCCCCGACGTTCGCCACCACTGACGCTGGCAAGGTTCGCCTTGGCGGCTTTGCCCCGACGTTCGCCACCGCCGACACTGGAAAGGTCCGGCTCGGTGGCTTTGCTCCGACGCTCGCCACCGCCGACGCTGGAAAGGTCCGGCTCGGTGGGTTCGCCCCGACACTCGCCACTACTGACTCAGGCAAGGTCCGCCTCGGTGGCTTTGCCCCGACGCTCGCCACCGCCGACGCTGGAAAGGTCCGGCTCGGCGGGTTCGCCCCGACGCTGGCGACCGCTGACGCCGGCAAGGTCCGGCTTGGTGGGTTTGCCCCGACACTCGCCACCACTGACGCTGGCAAGGTCCGGCTCGGCGGCTTTGCCCCGACACTCGCCACCGCTGACTCGGGCAAGGTTCGCCTTGGCGGGTTTGCCCCGGCGCTGGCAACCACCGATACTGGCAAGGTTCGTCTTGGTGGGTTTGCTCCAACATTGCCGACCCGCCGCTAGGCGACGCGCGCCGGTCATGTGACCGGCTCGACACCGCCGACAGAACTGGACCGAGTCGCAAGGCTCGGTCCGACGCTGTTGCCATCCCGGGGATATTCCCAACGTGACGCGTTCTCCCGACAAAGACGACGAAGCCAGCCAACCCGCGCCAAAGCCGAAGCTGATCAGCTTCCATCGCATGGTCCCATCCGCTCGACTACCCCAGCGTGCCGACCGGTCAGCGGGAGGCTCACTGCCCACCCGCGCCTTCCGGTATTGTGAGCCGGCCACGTCCGCCTCCGCGTTCGGCTATTACATGTTTCCACCCATCGGTTTCTCGGTCCAATGGGACGGCCATGATATCATGTGGACCTATGAGGGCGTGGGCGAATGGTTCCCCCTCAAATCCGTGCAGTTCCCCAATTTCCGCCAGCATTTTGAATCCGTCGCACCTGACGAAATCAAGGACTACTCACCGCCGTTCCTGGGAGCCCTGCAGGAATCCGGACTGATCCAACTCTGGACCGGATTTGTCGTGCGCACCGCCCCCGGTTGGAGCCTCTTGGTGCGCGCGCCTGCCAACCTGCCGCGCCCCGGAGGCTACGAGCATTTTGAGGGGATCGTCGAATCGGATCGCTGGTTCGGCCCGCTGATCACCAATATCCGCCTCACGAAAACCGACGTCCCCATCGACTTCCGCCCGGACTACCCGTTGCTCCAGGTGCAGCCCATCCCGCGCTATGTCTATGAGGATGCAACCCTCAACAACTACGAGACCGTGCCCAATCTGGAGCAACTCACCCCCGAGGACTGGGACGCCTATTACGATACGGTTGTCCGTCCGCACGTCCAGGACGTCCGCCCGCGCGGTCAATACGCCGCCGCCGCCCGCAAGCGCCGGGCTGCCGAGGGCACCCGAGAACCCAGGAAATCTGACGACTGACGCTGCAATACCGATCGACGCTTCCGTCAACTGGTACTCGCGCAGGGTTGGTGTAGCGGCTGCGCGCGCAATCAAAGAGATACCAAGCGCGCCCGACGAGCGATCGACAAGTCAAAAGTTCGGGCGCCTGATAGAAGCAGCCGAACGCTACAGGCCGAATTTGTCAAGCAGGACCCAGGTCCGGGTCCGTGCCATGTCGCCGGCACGCAGGAACATGCGCAGATCCGCCGCGTGATCGATGTCCATACTGATGCCACGTTGCCGTATCACGGTCGGCTCTATTCCATGCGTCCGGGCTGTCGCCAGATGGGGAAAGAAACTGTCGTCGCCGAATCGCAGGGGGATCACCGCCGGGGGAGAACACAGGACCGCGTTCGACCCAAGCTCATCATGTGCGGGGACGATCGTGAACGACGGTGCCGCCAGACAGGAGGACACGACCGTGTCGACCTCGGCCGAGGTTACCCCGGGAATGTCGCCGGGCAATGTCAGCAGCGCTCCCCTCCCCGCGGCGATCAGGACCTTGGCCATCCCCATCACTGCGCCGGTATGGCCGCTCCGGGCATCCTCTGTCGTGACCTGGGCACCGTATTTGCGCGCCAGATCGGCCGCGCGAGGGTCCAGCGTGTTGACCAGAATGCCCGCCAGCCGTGTGGCACCGGACAAGGCCGCCAGCACATCCTCCAGCATTGTCGCGGCCAGCGTTTCCCGCTGGGCGGGCGACAGAGCACCGGACAGACGCTGTTTGGCGCCGGCGAATTCCTTCACCGGCACCGCGGCCCAGACATCGGTCACTTGCGTCGACGCAGCACGGCGGCCGCATCCAGGACGGTGCGCGCCAGGGCTTCCCGGTCTTCCATCGTCGTCATCAGGGTCTGAGCCAGAGTCACGCGCGCATCGATCGACACGACTTCCGACATGTCGGCGTTGTCTATGACATAGCCGTCCAGCAGGTCGCTGTAGCGATGCGCGACGGTTCCCGCGGTCGGATCCAGCCCAAGCTCCGTCATCATCTTGGCCGTTGGCCCCTTCACCGCTCTGCCGGCGATGATCGGTGACACCGCGATCACCGGCGCCGCGCAACGCGCCAGCGCGTCCCGCACACCCGGGATGGCCAGGATCGGCTCCACGCTGATGAACGGGTTTGATGGACAGATAACCACCGCTTGCAATTCCGGAGATGACAGCGCCGCCATGAAGTCGGGGTGGGCGCGCGCGGTTTCGGCACCGTGAAATTGCAGTTGACGGACCACGGGCTCACATTTGCGGTTGACGAAATAATCCTGGAAATCAATCCAGCCGTCGTCGGTCAGCAACCGCGTGCGCACCGGATCGTCGCTCATCGGCAAGATGCGCTGCTTCACCCCCAGCCGGGACGCCAAATGAGTGGTCACCGCGGACAGGCTCTCCCCCCGCCGCAGACGCTTCGTCCGCTCCACATGCAACGCCACGTCCCGGTCGCCCAGCCGAAACCAGGTTTCGCCGCCCAGGCTTTCCATCGTTTCCATGAACGACCAGGTCTCGTCATGGCGGCCCCAGCCCAATTCCCGATTCGCCAAGCCCGCCAGGGTGTAGGTGACCGTGTCGATATCGGGAGAGATGGACAGACCAAGATGCTCAAAATCGTCGCCGGTGTTGACCACGACCAGCAGGTCCTCGGCCGGCAGGATGCGGGCCAAGCCGAGGGCGAGTTTGGCGCCGCCGACCCCACCGGACAGGGCAATGATCACTGGAACAGATCCTCCTCGGGCGGCCGGACGACTTCGGATATCGGCGCATCGGGCGCGGTCCAGGTCAGGCCGCGCACGACGATCACCGGCTGACCTTCCGCGGCCTGGCCTTGCAGCAGGGAGGCCGCCGCCGCGACCTCATCGGCGAACCCTATGATGCTGACTTCCAGGGTGCGGCCGAACAGATCCGGTTGGCCGCGCAGGTCGATCACCGACGGCAATCCGGCGGAGCCGATCGCCACCCCGGCCGTGCCGCGTCGCCAGGGGCGGCCGAAACTGTCGCTGATCACGACCGCGATACGGGCGCCATAGTGGTCGGCGAGCCTGGCCCGCAGCGCCTCGGCCGACCCATCCGGATTGAGCGGCAACAGCAAGGCCCGCTGCACCCCGTCGGTCGGTGCCACGTTGGATTGATCCACACCGGCATTGGCCATCACGAAGCCCAGCCGGTGCTGCATGATCATGAGGTTCGGCCGGCTGCGCACTACACGCACCGAGTCCGACAGAATGACCTCTACCACCCGCGGGTCCTTGCCGACCTCCACCGCCAGACGTTCGGCTTCCGCCGATGGCACCACGGTGGCCAGATCGACGGTGCGTCCCTCGGCCTTAGACACGATCTTCTGCGCGAGCACGACCACGTCGCGATCCCACAGCTCCTGCCCCATGCGACCGAGGCCCGACTGGATCAGGTCGGCGAGGTCGTCGCCGGCCTGAACCATAGGCAAGTTCGGGATCGCGAAAATCTCCAGGCGAGACGTCATGTCACCCGAAGCGCTGGCGCAGCTTCGGTAGCACCTGCTCCCCGTACAGTTTCAGGAAGCGCGCCTGATCCGGGCCTGGCGCGTGGAACACCAGATGGCGGAAGCCCATCTCGATATAGGGCTTGATCTTCTCGATATGTTCATCCGGATCGTTGGAGACGATCCAGCGGCTCGCGGCCCGTTCCACCGGCAGGGCATCGGCCAGACGCTCCATCTCGGCGGGGTCTTCGACCGACATCTTTTCTTCCGCCGTCAACGCAAGCGCGGCCCAGTGGCGGGTGTCGTGCAGGGCGCGTTCCTTGTCGGTGTCGAACGAGACCTTCATCTCGATCATGCGGTCGTAATTGGGCTTCGGCTTGCTGGACAGCTTCAGCCCTTCTTCCACGTTCGGCAGCAGGGTCTTGTTATAGAGGTCCCACGCCTTGCCGCTGGTGCAGATGAAACCGTCCGCGGAGCGGCCGGCATATTTGGCAACCTGCGGGCCGGCGCCAGCGACATAGATCGGCACCGGGGTTTCCGGCCGGTCATAGATCGTGGCATTTTCCGTGCGGTAGAATTCCCCCTCGAAGCTGAGGCGTTCTTCCGTCCACAGACGGCGGATCAGGGTCAGTGCCTCCCGCATGCGGGCGAACCGCTCCTTCATTTCCGGCCACTTCATGCCGGTGGAGGGGACTTCGTTCAGCCCTTCGCCAGTGCCGACGCCCAGCACGACGCGGTTCGGGAACATGGCGCCCAGGGTGCCGAAGACCTGTGCGACCACGGAGGGATGATACCGGAATGTCGGGGTCAACACCGACGTGCCCATCACGATCCGTGACGTGCTGGCGCCCAACGCGCCCATCCAGGCCAGTGCCGAGGGAGCGTGCCCGTCAGTATGTTTCCAGGGCTGGAAGTGGTCGCTGATGAAGACCGAGTCAAAACCGCTCTGTTCCGCCAGGACCGAGAAATCCAGGAGCGGCTTGGGGGCGAACTGTTCAGCGGATGCCTTGTAGCCGAGCTTGAGCACGGGTTGAAACTCCCTTCGGGTGTTGGGGCGGAAGCTACTCTCGGGAAGGGTTGCCGGCAATCGGGGCGGCGTGGATTGCCTGGGCCATCTGGGGGAAGGAGAGAAAGCCTCGGGGCTCCGCCCCAAACCCCGCGAGGGCTTCGCCCTTCGAACCCACCAGGGGCACGGCCCCTGGACCGCGATCGGTTGGGTCAGGGAAGAAAGGGGGCCAACCATGGCCTTTCAACGTCCGTGTCGGCCCCCTTTCTTCCCTGACCCAATGAATGGCATCCAAGGCCCAGCCTTGGTGGGGGTCGAGGGGGCAACGCCCCTCGCGGGGGCCGGGGCGGAGCCCCGAGGCTTCCTTTCCTTCCCCCGATGGCCCTGTGAAAACGGCGGGCCGGTGCCAAAAGCAATCCTACGCCTGCTTCTGCTGGATCAGGCTCCGTCGGATTTTCCGTCCCCGCTCGACCATGCCCTCGATATACGCGGCATCGCCCCAACGGATCGCGCGCGCCATGCCCTGCGCGTCCTCCATGAAGCGTTGCAGCATCTCCAGCACCGCCTCCCGGTTGTTCAGAAAAATGTCACGCCACATCACCGGATCGCTGGCGGCGATCCGGGTGAAGTCGCGGAAGCCGGAGGCGGCGAAATTGATCACCTCCTGGCGGCTTTCATCGGCCAGATCGTCGGCGGTGCCACAGATGGTGAACGCGATCAGATGCGGTAGATGCGACACGATCGCCAGCACGCGGTCGTGATGGCCGGCCTCCATCCGCTCCACCATGCTGCCGCAACGGCGCCAGAGTTCGGAGATTTTTTCGATCGAGACCTCATCCGTGCCGGGGGGAGGCGTCACCAGGGTCCAGCGCCCTTGGAACAAGGTGGTGAACCCGGAATCCGGCCCGGAATATTCAGTGCCCGCCACGGGATGGGCGGGCACGAAATGCACCCCCGCCGGCACCAGAGGCCCTACATCGCGGATCACGGATTGCTTGGTGGACCCCACATCCGTCAGCACGGCGCCGGGCGCCAGATGCGACGCGATCCTGGCGGCCAACTCGGCGAACGCGCCCACCGGCGCGCACAACATGACGCAATCCGCGCCTTCCACCGCTTTTCCCGGATCGAGTTCGACCCGGTCCGCAAACCCCAGTTCTATCACCCGGTCCAAGGTCTTCTGGGTGCGTGCGTTGACCACGATCTCCCGCGCCAGGTCGCCGCGTTCCCGCGCTATGCGGGCAACAGACGAGCCGATCAGGCCGATCCCCAGAAACGCGATGCGCTCGAACAGCGGCTCAGCCATGTGAGGTCCCATGTGAGATCCCACTGGTGGACACCGGGGCCTGGCGCATGAATTCGGTAAGGCTGTCAATGACCTGCACCAGTTCGTCCGCCGGGCCAACGGTGATCCGTAGGCAATGCGGCAGCCCGTAGCCAGCGACCTTGCGCACGATGATGCCGCGCGTGCGCAGGAAGGCGTCCGCCGCATTCGCCTTATCCACCGTTCCAAAATCAGCCAGCACGAAATTCCCCTCGCTCGGCCACACCCTGATCCCCGCCGCCTGCAAACCAGCGGCAAGTTTCGGGCGCCATTCGCTGTTATGGTCCCGGCTCATCTCCACCCATCCCGGGTCCGACAGCGCCGCGATTGCCGCTTCCTGCGCCGCGACCGAGACGTTGAACGGCCCGCGCACCCGGTTCAGCACATCGACCACGGCCGGCGGCGCATAGCACCAGCCGATCCGCATTCCGCCCAGCCCGAACACTTTCGAAAATGTCCGGGTCATCACCGTGTTGTTGGTGGCATCCACCAGCTTCACGCCAGCGTCGTAGTCCTCCCGCGTCACGTATTCCGCATAGGCCGAGTCCAGCACCAACAGCACTTCCGGCGGCAACGCGGCCCGCAGACGGGCAACCTCCTGCTCCGGCACCATCGACCCGGTGGGATTGTTCGGATTGGCGAGGAACATCAGCCGGGTGGAGGACGACACCGCCGCCAGCATCGCGTCCAGATCGGCGGTCAGATTGCGCTCCGGCACCTTGATGACGCGGCTGCCGGCATAGGTCCCTGCTATATGGTAAATCGAGAACCCGTGCGCCGACATGATGATGTCGCGACCCGGCCCCCCGTAGGACAGGCAGAACTGGTAGATCAGGTCATCCGACCCGGCACCGCACACGATTCGGGCCGGATCCAGGCCCCAGCGCTTGCCCAAAGCCTCCCGCAGCCGGTCGGCCCCGCCGTCGGGATAGCGAAAGACCTCGGGCGTGACCCGCTTGATCGCCTCCTGGGCGCTTGGCGGAACCCCGAACGCGCCCTCGTTCGACGACAATTTCAAAGTGCGGTTGACGCCGGGTAACGAGGATTCACCACCGACATAGGGATGGATCGTCAGGATTTCCGGACGCGGCGACGGTTCGGTCATGCGGCTCCTCCCGGGATCGGATTGGCATAGGCGCCCACCACAACGGCGCGACGCGTGATGGATCCCAGGCGCGCGAGCCTTGGGTCGTCGTCGGTCAGAAACCCCTCGACCTCCACCAGTGCCTGATTCTGGCCGATAACCATCGTGTCCGGCTTCAGGTCGGCCGCGGTCAACGCGGAGACGATCCGGGTGCGGCTGATCTCCAGTTCCAGCTCCAGGCAGAGGAAGGTGCGGTCGTTGCCGCTGGCGTCGGGCGCGCTGGACGCGACCACGACCGCCTGCACGGTGGGGGCTCCCTCGGCACGCCTGGTCCAGAACGGTAGCCGTGCGATGATGTAGAACCGGGGTTCGCGGTTCAGCAGTGACGTCCACCACCGGTCGGTCTCGGACGGAAACGGCAGCACCGCGACGGAGGCCCCGCCGTTGCTCAGTTCGGCCAGGGCGCGGGCCGATGCGGCATGCACCCTGACCGGGGTCATGGAGCCGAAATGCTCGCGCGCGGCCTGGGTCATGCCACCGCTGGCCTCGGTTTCGCAGACCGCGACGATCACCGGCGACTGCATGGCGGTGGTACCCGCCAGCATTTCCCGCCACATGCCGAACAATGTATGCGCCGGCAGCGATCCGCTGTGCCGGCCAACCAGGCGACGGATGATCGCCGCTTCCCGCCCTGGGCGGAACGCGGCCGCCTTGCCTGAGCGGGCAACATGCTCGACCACCTTGGCCCGCTCCATCAGCAGGTCGTGGATCGTGTTGTCGATGCGGTCGAGTTCGGCACGCAAGGCAGGCAATCCGCCTGGCCAGCCATCCCCCAGGGCTGGGGCATCGGTCGTGTCCGGACTGGATGGCGGATCGGTGGGCGGAGTGGTGCTTGACATCGTCCTGGCCATAAGGGGCCGGAACATCTAGCGGATGCACGCTGCCATGCAAACCCGCTGGTTGCGAGCGGTGCCGCGGGACAGTATTCAAGATATGGCAATGGACCAGACCGCACCCCTGACCGATCTCGCCCATACCCATGTCGTGTTCAACGACGGGATCATGCTGGAGTGCGGGGTCCGCCTGGACAGCCATACCGTGGCCTATCGCACCTATGGCACGCTCAATGCCGCGCGGAGCAATGCGGTGCTGGTGTGCCATGCCCTGACAGGCGATCAGTATGTAGCCGAACCGCACCCGATCACTGCCAAGGAAGGCTGGTGGGACGCGGTGGTGGGGCCCGGCCGGCCCATCGACACCGAGCGGTTCTTCGTCATCTGCGCCAATGTGCTGGGCGGCTGCATGGGCAGCACCGGACCGCGCAGCCCGAAACCCGGCGGCTCCGGGGAGCCTTGGGGTACGGATTTCCCGCCAATCACCATCCGCGACATGGTGCAGGCGCAGAAGCAATTGATCGACCATCTGGGGATCACCCGCCTGTTCGCGGTCGTTGGCGGCTCGATGGGCGGCATGCAGGTGCTCCAATGGGTGGCGTCCTATCCGGACATGGTGTTCGCAGCGATGCCGATCGCGACAGCCGCCTACCACTCGGCGCAGAACATTGCCTTCCATGAGGTCGGACGGCAGGCGATCTTCGCCGATCCGGACTGGCGCAACGGTCGCTACTGGGAAACCGGCGACATTCCCGCACGCGGCCTGGCGGTGGCGCGGATGTGCGCACACATCACCTATCTGTCGGAACAGGCACTGACCCGGAAATTCGGCCGGCGCCTGCAAAATGCGCCGAAGGACAGTTCCGAGGCCATCAGCCTGTTCGGAGAGATGTTTGAGGTCGAGAGTTATCTGCGCCACCAGGGCAGCACCTTCGTGCAGCGCTTTGACGCCAACGCCTACCTGACGATCACACGGGCGATGGACTATTTCGACCTCGCCGCGGATTGCAACGGCAACCTCGCGGACGCGTTCCGTGGCACCAAGACCCGGTTCCTGCTGGCGTCGTTCACCTCCGACTGGCTGTTTCCGACTTCGGAAAGCCGCACCATCGCGCGGGCTCTGAACCGCGCGGGAGCGAACGTGTCGTTCGTCGAATTTCCCAGCGACAAGGGACACGACGCGTTCCTGCTGGATGAGCCTGACTTCCATCGCGCCTTGGCCGGCTTCCTGCGCGGCTGTGCCCTGCACGCGGGGTTGCGCGACGCATGAGCTCCCACGACCCGGTGCGTTTCGTGGCCAAGAACATGCGCATGGACCTGGCGCTGATCGCCAGCATGATCGCACCCGGCTCGCGGGTCCTGGATATCGGCTGCGGCGACGGGACGCTGATCGATCATCTGTTCCAGACTAAGGGCTGCGACGCGCGCGGGATCGAGATCGACATGGGGGAGGTCACGCAGGCCGTCGCCTATGGCCTGCCGGTGATGCACGGCGATGCCGATGACGACCTGACCCATTATCCTGATGGCGCGTTCGACTATGTGGTGCTGTCCCGCACCTTGCAGGCGGTCGAGCGGCCCCGCGCCGTGCTGCATCAGATGCTGCGGATCGGGGCGCGAGCCGTCGTCAGTTTTCCGAACTTCGGCCATTGGCTGGTGCGCTGGCAGTTGCTGAGCACTGGCCGGATGCCGATGACCGCCACCTGGAACCGCCCATGGCACGAAACGCCGAACATCCATCCCTGCACGATCCGCGATTTTTTCATCCTGTGCGAGGAAGAGGGCTACGTGGTCGAAAGCTGGCTCGCCGCCGACGACGCGGGGCAGCGGACGCCATGGCGGCGGGCTCCACGTCTGGCGAACCTGTTCGGAGAACAGGGGCTGTTCGTCCTGCGGCGGGCCGGCTGACCGCGACCTGAGCCGCTGATGCCCCGCATCACCGAACTGAAACTGCCGCTGGACCACGACCTGCCGGCCTTGCGAGCCGCGATCTGCGCCAAACTGCGCATCGCGGACACCGCGCTCCTGTCGTTCTCGGTCGCTCGCCGCGGCTACGATGCGCGCAAGCGATCGGCCATCAGCCTCGTCTACACGATCGATGCCATCGTCGCGGACGGCGTGGCCATCCCGGCGGATCCGCATATCGGTCCGGTGCCCGACACGTCCTATCGGTTCGTGGTGCCGACCCCGGTCCGATTCCCCTGCCGGCCCGTGGTGATCGGCTGCGGCCCTTGCGGTCTGCTCGCTGCCTTGACCCTGGCCGAAATGGGCCTGCGCCCGATCATCCTGGAGCGCGGCAAGATCGTGCGGGAGCGGACCAAGGACACCTGGGCGCTGTGGCGGAAATCGGTGTTGACACCGGAAAGCAACGTGCAGTTCGGCGAGGGCGGGGCCGGGACCTTCTCCGATGGCAAGCTCTACAGTGGGATCAAGGACAACCGGCATCTCGGCCGCAAGGTACTGACGGCGTTCGTGGAGGCCGGGGCGCCCGACGAAATCCTGTGGATCAGCAAGCCGCATATCGGCACGTTCCGTCTGGTAACCGTGGTGGAGGGCATCCGGGAAAAGATCCTCGCCCTTGGCGGCGAATATCGGTTCGGTGCCCGGGTCACCGACCTCGATATCCAAACGGCGGCGGATGGTGTTCGGCAGGTCCGGGGCGTCATGCTGGCCGACGGGGCGTATCTGGCCACCGACCATGTCATCCTGGCGATCGGACACAGCGCGCGCGATACGTTCCGCATGCTGCTGGATCGGGCCGTGCGGATCGAGCCGAAACCGTTCTCCATCGGATTTCGTATCGAGCATCCGCAGATCCTGATCGATCGCGCCCGGTTCGGACAGTTCGCGGGCCATGAGCGACTGGGTCCGGCCGACTACAAGCTGGTGCACCATGCGGCAAACGGCCGTTCCGTCTACAGTTTCTGCATGTGTCCGGGCGGACGGGTGGTCGCCGCGACCTCGGAAATTGGCTGCGTGGCGACTAATGGCATGAGCCAGTATTCTCGCGCCGAAACCAACGCCAATGCCGGGATCGTGGTCGGCATCACGCCGGCCGATTATCCCGAGGGGATCCTTGGCGGGGTCGCCCTGCAACGCCATTGGGAGCAGAAGTCCTTCGCGGCGGGCGGTGGCACCTACGCCGCGCCGGCCCAGTTGGTCGGGGATTTCCTGGCGGGCAGGGCCTCGACATCGCTGGGATCGGTAACGCCGTCCTACAGGCCAGGGGTGCAGCCGGCTGATCTGACCACATGCCTGCCGGATTACGTGATCGCCGCGATCCGGGAGGCATTGCCGGCGTTCGCCCGCCAGATCCCCGGATTTGCGATGCATGATGCGGTCCTGACCGGCGTGGAGACCCGCACGTCGGCTCCCGTCCGGATCCCCCGCGACATTGGCGGGCGGAGTGTCAATACGCGCGGGCTTTTCCCGGCGGGCGAGGGGGCGGGTTACGCGGGCGGTATCCTGTCCGCGGGCGTCGACGGCATCCGTATCGCCGAGGCAGTGGCCCTGGACATCACCGGCGGGGCGCCGATCGAGCCATTGGCGCGCGGCGGGGGATCATCCGTGTATGGGTAGGGCGGGGTTCGATCCGCCTCCGCCACAGGCTGCGGTCGGTGGTCGATGCTCAACGGTCGATGCGAGCGCCAGGATCCTGCCGTCCGATCATCAGTTGCCGCGCGGTGCCGGGACCCGCGGGGGTTGCCAGCCTGACATTGGGTGTCACCGGCTTGCGGGACGGGACAGGTCAGCGCGATCTGGCGGCGGGCAGGCCCTCGGTCATTGCGGCTCGGGCCAGTTCAGTATCAAACGTTGCCGAGGGGAGCCGTTGGCGAACCGCCAATTCCAGATTGGTCGCATCGTAAAGGGTCAGCCGGTGGCGGCGAGCGAGGGTCGTGGTTGCCCTCCACGCCTGCATTGGCCCCTCATGGTCCACCGTCACCGGTAAAGCTTGCAGATCGGCGATATGGTCTATCCCACCGCCTGAACCAGATAATTAATCCGCAGGTTTCTCCCGGTCCGCCACCCGCCGTGGCACGGGTCATTCGACAGACCCGCGGTATCCGCCACGAACAGGCCGGCGTCTCGCAGGAACCCCGCCATTTCCGCCGGGGTGATAAATTTCCGCCAGTCATGAGTCCCGATTGGCAACCAACGTAGAAAGTACTCGGCGCCGAGCTTGGCGGCGGCGAAGGATTCCGGGGTGCGATTGAGTGTGGAGAGGAACAAAAGGCCGTCCGGGGCCAACAATCCGCGCAGCACAAGGATGAAAGCGGCTGGGTCCGGCACGTGTTCGATCACCTCCAGCGCAGTGATCACGTCGAAGGCCGCACCCTCGGCTCGCAGATCTTCGGCGGTTCCCACCCGATAACGCAGGCGAAGATCGTCCTGGCTCTGACCCTGGGCATGCGCCCGCCCGGCCTGGATCGCCTCCCCGGCGGCATCCAGACCCAGAACGTCGAACCCGTGGCGCGCCAGGGCCTCGGTCGCGATGCCGGCGCCGCAGCCGATATCCAACAGGCGGACGGTGGAAGAATCGGGGTATCGGCGGCTGACCCGCTCCACGATCCAGTCGATCCGGGCCGGGTTCATCCGGTGCAGCGGGCGCATCGGCCCGTTCGGATCCCACCACGAAGCGGCCAAGGCATCGAAGCGGGCAATTTCCTCGGCCGAAACGGTTTCGCTGCTCATGGTTGCCCCCGCTGCCCCGCGCCAGTATGTCTACGCCACATCTGAACCCTGATAAACGATCCCTGGCATATGGCACGCATCGTGATGAAATTCGGCGGCACCTCCGTCGCCGATCTGGACCGAATTCGCAATGTCGCCCGCCGTGTAAAGCGGGAGGTCGATCTCGGGAATCAGGTGGCCGTCGTCGTCTCGGCGATGTCGGGCGTTACCAATCAGCTCGTCAAATATTGCAGCGACCTGTCCCCACTGCACGACGCGCGAGAATACGACGCTGTCGTCGCGACCGGGGAGCAGGTGACCTCCGGCCTGCTGGCGATCGCGCTACAGGATATCGGCGTCGACGCCCGCTCCTGGCAAGGTTGGCAGATTGCCATCGGCACCGACACCGCGCATGGCAAGGCGCGCATCCAGTCGATCGACGGCGTTGAACTGATGCGCCAGATGGATGACGGCCGGGTGGCTGTCGTTGCCGGCTTCCAGGGGATCGCCCCGGACAACCGAATCACCACACTGGGGCGCGGCGGCTCCGACACCTCGGCCGTCGCCCTGGCCGCGGGCCTGAAGGCGGACCGATGCGATATCTACACCGACGTTGACGGAATCTACACGACCGATCCCCGAATCGTACCGAAAGCCCGCAAGCTGTCGAAAATCAGCTATGAGGAGATGTTGGAGCTCGCCTCTGTCGGCGCGAAAGTGTTGCAGACGCGAAGTGTCGAGCTGGCGATGAACGAACGCGTGCGCGTGCAGGTGCTATCCAGCTTCTCGGACCTGCCGGGCACGATGGTGGTGGATGAGGACGAGATCGTGGAAAAAGAGAATGTGTCCGGGATCGCCTATTCGCGCGACGAGGCGAAGATCACCGTGCGGCGGGTGCCCGACCGGCCCGGCATCGCGGCCACGATCTTCGGCGCTCTGGCGGAGCAGAACGTCAATGTCGACATGATCGTGCAGAACGTCTCGGCCGACGGGACGACCGACATGACCTTCACCGTCGGCAAGGCCGACCTGGCGCGCGCGCATGCGGCATTGGGTGGGATCAAGTCCCAGATCGACTACGGGGAGCTGCTGGAAGACCCCGATGTCGCCAAGATCAGCGTGGTGGGTGTGGGGATGCGCAGCCACGCCGGCATCGCGAACACCATGTTCCGGGCCCTGGCCGACAAGGCGATCAACATCCAGGTCATCTCGACCAGTGAAATCAAGGTCAGCGTGCTGATTGCCGCCGAATACACGGAACTTGCGGTTCGGGCCCTCCATACCGCGTATGGCCTCGATGCCACCTGACATCATCCCCCCCACCGCCTCTCCCGCCCCCCCTCCCACTGGTGACGCCGGAGCGGCCGTGCGCGCCCGTCTGGATCGGCTATGGTCCCGTGGCACCGCATTCCTCGGTTGCGAGTTCGCCCTCCTCGGCGGCGCCATGAGCTGGGTCAGCGAACGCCATCTGGTCTCCGCGATCTCCAACGCCGGCGGCTTCGGCGTGATCGCCTGTGGCTCGATGGGTCCCGACCTGCTGGCAGCCGAGATCGCCGCCACCCAGGCCCTCACCAGCCGGCCGTTTGGCGTCAACCTGATCACCATGCACCCAGAATTGGACGATCTGGTCCGGGTCTGTCTGGAGGCCAAGGTCGGCCATGTCGTGCTGGCCGGCGGCATCCCGCCGGGCAACGCGGTGCGCGCCGTGAAGGATGGTGGGGCCAGGCTGATTGCCTTTGCACCGGCCCTGGTGCTGGCCAAACGGCTGATCCGGTCCGGTGTCGATGCCCTGGTGATCGAGGGCTCCGAGGCCGGTGGCCATATCGGCCCGGTATCGCTGACCGTCCTGGCGCAGGAAATCCTCCCCCATGTCCAGGATGTGCCGGTGTTCGTCGCCGGTGGGCTGGGGCGCGGCGAGGCCATCCTCGCCTATCTCGAAATGGGAGCTTCCGGCGCGCAACTCGGCTCCCGCTTCGCCGCCGCCACCGAGTCGATCGCCCATCCCAACTTCAAGCGAGCCTTCTTCCGCGCCCATGCGCGCGACGCCGTGCCCTCGATCCAACTGGATGAGCGTTTCCCCGTCATTCCGGTGCGCGGCCTGGTGAACGAAGGGACCAAGCGCTTCCTCCGCCACCAGGCCGAGACCCGGGACAGGTTCCAGTCCGGCGAACTGAGCAAGGAAGCCGCGCAGCTCGCCATCGAGCATTTCTGGGCTGGCGCCCTGCGTCGGGCGGTGATCGATGGCGACGTGGAAAACGGCTCGGTCATGGCCGGCCAGTCAGTCGGCATGGTGACGGCCGAACAGACGATCACGGATATCATCACGGAGCTGGTGGATCAGGCGGTCGCCGCGCTGCTGACCCGCCACTGCGGCTGACCCGCGCGTCCATGCGCCGGGCCGCGCCATCCCTTCAGGTGTGCCTGACGGGGCGGCGCTGCCTCGCGCGCCGGATGGCGGGACCCGGTCCCATGCACGGAACCGGGGCGTGATCCCGCCTCGCCGAATCGTGGCGCGCCTGCGCGACATGCGGGCGAAAACGGCAGTGCCGCTATCGGACCTGGTGCGCCTGATCGCGGCGGAACTGGTCAGCGAGGTGTGTTCGATCTACGTCAATCGCGGCGGCGATGTCATGGAACTGGCGGCGACCGAGGGGTTGAACGCGATAGCTGTGGGGCGGACCCGGCTCCGTGTCGGTGAGGGGATTATCGGGCTCTGCGCAGCCACCGCGTCGGTGATGAACCTACCCGATGCGCAGAACCATCCCGCATTTGTGTACCGGCCGGAAACCGGCGAGGAACCGTTCGCGTCGATGCTCGCGGTGCCGGTCCGGCGCTCGGGCCGCACCCTGGGCGTGCTGGCGGTGCAGAACCGCGCCCCGCGTCACTTCACCGAAGGCGAAATCGATGAGTTGGAAACGGTGGCGATGCTCCTGGGAGAGCTGCTGCCGACCACGGGTGGTTCCGATGGGCCGTCGGAGGGCCTGGGTGGGACCGTGCCACGGGTGTTCGCCGGCGCGACCTTGATGACTGGCATCGCCATTGGTCCCGTCATCGTGCACGGCACCTTGCGGACCGGCATCCGCCTGCTGGCCGACGACCCGGAACTTGAACTGGCTCGCCTGCACGAGACAGCCGAACGGATGCAGCGTGGTCTGGATGAGCTGATCGCCGGCGTCCCGCAAACCGCCACCCAGGCTCGCCGGCCCGAAGACCTGGCCGCGTCCCGGGACGTGTTAGAGGCATACCGGCTGGTGGCCGCCGATGCCGGCTGGCTGCGGCGGGTCGGCGATGTGATCCGGAGCGGGCTGACCGCCGAAGCCGCGGTGCAGCGGGTTGCGGGCGAATTGCATGACCGCATGCGGCGGATCAGCGATCCTTACCTACGGGAACGCCTGGCCGATATCGAGGACATGGCCGAACGATTGCTGACCGCGCTGACCGGCGACAGCCCGGTCCAACCGGTGCCACCGGGTGCCATCCTGCTCGCCAGGCGTCTCGGACCAGCCGAACTGCTGGATTGGCATGCGCGCGGGATCGGGGGAGTCGCGATCGAGGAAGCCAGCCCGTCCGGACACGCCGCCATCGTCGCTCGCGCCTTGGATATCCCGGCGGTCGGTGGCACCCGCGGCATGCTGGACACCGCCCAAGCTGGTGATGAGGCGATTGTCGATGGGGACGAGGGGCAGTTGATGCTGCGGCCCGAAGCCGAACTGCGTCAACACTATGCCCGGGCGCAGGAAACCCGCAGCGCCCAGCATGCAACATGGGGGGAGTTGCGCACACGGCCAGCGTGCACCGCCGACGGCGTACGGATCAAGCTGATGCTGAACGTCGGCCTTGCCCTGGAACTCGCGCAACTGGACCGGACCGGTGCCGACGGAATCGGCCTGTTTCGCACCGAGATCGCCATGCTAGCCCGCGGGGCCATGGCCGATGTCGCGGAGCAGGCGTCGATCTATGCGCGTGCCCTGGATGCCGCCGGAGATCGGCCGGTGCTGTTCCGCACCCTGGACCTGGGAGCCGACAAACTGCTACCCGGGACGGTGAGCGACGAAGAGAACCCAGCGATGGGGTGGCGATCCATCCGGATCGGCCTGGACCGACCAGCCCTGCTGCGACGCCAACTGCGCGCGCTGCTTCTGGCGGCGGGCGGACGGCCGCTATCGGTGATGTTCCCCATGGTGGCGACGGTGGCGGAATTTCGTGCCGCCAAGACCCTGCTGGTCGCGGAGGCCAGGCGGATCCGCCCTGCCCCGGCAAGCCTGTCGATCGGCACCATGCTGGAAATCCCGGCCCTGATGTGGCAGCTCAAGGATCTGCTGCGGGAAGCCGATTTCATCTCGGTGGGATCGAACGACCTGGTGCAGTTCCTGTTCGCCGCCGATCGGGGCACACCGTCGCTGGCCGAACGGTACGACATCCTGTCGCAACCGATGCTTGACCTGCTTGAACAGCTTCTGACCATGGCCAACGCGGCGAATGTGCCGATTTCCCTGTGTGGAGAGGCCGCGTCCCGCCCGTTGGAGGCGCTGGTCCTCGCCGGGCTCGGTCTGACCTCGCTGTCGATGGCGGCCAGCGGTATCCTGCCCGTGAAGGCATTGCTGGCGGCAGCCGACCTCACGGCCTTCCGTCCGGTGCTGACCGCGATCCGGCGAGGCGGCAGCGGGGCCGCCAGCCTGCGGGAGCCGATCACCACCTGGGCCCGTGAGCGTGGCCTCCCGCTGTGATCGCGGTGTCTCGCAAACGTCAAATCCGCAACATTTGAAAACCGGCTGTCATTTCCACGACTTCCCTTATTGCGAATCGACGCGGAACCGACCGGAAGCGCTCCAGGAGTGTTGGCAAGAATGGGGTCGTGGGTTAGAAACAGCCACCGCTCGCTGGGCCACGATCCGTCCAGGTAGTGGCAATTCCATCAGGACCAAGGGCATTAACGGGGCGGTGGTGCTGCAAATTCGCAGATATGAACGAACGATAGGACGCAGCGGGAAACCCGGGGCCGATTATGCCGCGGTTGCCCCTCTCGCAGGGGCGGAGCTGCGCGCGGCGCGCGAACGCCTGGCTTGGTCACTGCCGGATGTGTCGAACCTGCTGCGCATACGCCAAACCTATCTCGATGCGCTGGAGGAAGGACAGCTCGATCCAATTCCGGCCAATGCCTATGCGCTTGGTTTTCTCCGTACCTATGCCACGGCGCTCGGTCTGAATGCGGAGGAGACCGTCCGCCGGTTTCGCGCCGAAGCGGCCGAGATGTCGGCGAAGACCACTCTGGCATTTCCTGCTCCCGTGCCCGAACGAGGCCTGCCCGCCGGGGCCATCATGTTGGTCGGCGTGGTGCTGGCGGTCGGCATTTATGTCGGGTGGTATCGCCTGTCCGGCGAAGGCAAGTTGCCAGCCGAGACGCCGATCGCCGTGCCCGAGCGGCTGGCGCCGCTTGCCGAACAGGCCATTCCGCCGATGCCGCCCCACCCGGCCCAACCCAGCATCCTGGCGCAGCAAGGCCCGGCTCCCGTGCAGGAACCACAGCCGTTGTTGCCCGCGATCTCCCCCAGCTCGGCCGCGGCCGCTCCGGTGAGCGCCCAGTCGGCCTTGGCGCTCCAAAGCGCCGCCATGCCCGACCAATCCCGCATCGTTCTGCGCGCCAGTGCCGACAGTTGGATCCAGGTACGTGATCGTGCCGGAACCGTCCTGTTGAACCGTATCCTCAAGCCGGGCGAGACTTGGCCGGTGCCGCCGAAGGTTAGCCTGGTGATGACAACCGGCAACGCGGGCGGCACGGAATTGCTGGTGGATGGGGTTGTCACACCCAGCCTTGGGCAGGCTGGGATGGTGCGACGCGACCTTGCGCTCGATCCCGACGCGATCAAGGAAGGCAAGCTGGGCCTCGCGCCCGCACCGATGCGTGCCCACCAGTAGCGGTCGGCGATACGATCCCTATGTCCGACGCGATGTCGCCCCCAGTCCCCTTGGGTACGGCCTGAACACGGAGAACCTGTCATGAGCTACCGGCCCTACCAGGATATTTCACGCCGCAAGTCGAGACGGGTCTATGTCGGCAAGGTGCCGGTGGGCGATGGCGCACCGATCACCGTGCAAACCATGACCAACACGTTGACCACTGATGTCGAGGGCACGGTCGCCCAGATCCGACGGTCCCAGGTCGCTGGCGTGGATATCGTCCGAGTCTCCTGCCCGGATCGGGACAGTGCGCTCGCCCTGAAGGACATTGTGCGTCAGGTCGATGTGCCGATCGTGGCCGACATTCATTTCCACTACCGGCGCGCGATCGAGGCCGCGGAAAGCGGCGCCGCCTGCCTGCGCATCAACCCGGGCAATATCGGGAGCGACGAGCGGGTCCGGGAAGTCGTCAAGGCCGCCCGCGACCACGGATGCTCGATGCGGATCGGGGTCAATGCCGGTTCGCTGGAAAAGCATCTGCTGGAGAAATACGGAGAACCCAACCCGGAAGCGCTGGTCGAGAGCGCGCTGTACCACGCCAATATCTTGCAACAGCACGACTTCCACGACTTCAAGATCAGCGTGAAGGCCTCCGACGTGTTTCTGGCGGTTGCCGCGTATCAGCAACTCGCCGAGGTGTGCGACCATCCCCTGCATATCGGCATCACCGAGGCTGGTGGACGACGCATGGGCACAGTGAAGTCCTCGATCGGGCTCGGGTCTCTGCTGTGGGCGGGCATCGGTGACACATTGCGGGTGTCGCTGTCCGACGAACCGGAAGAAGAAGTCCGCGTCGGCTGGGACCTGCTCAAGTCGCTCGGCATCCGCCATCGGGGTGTCAAGGTCATTTCCTGCCCGTCCTGCGCCCGCCAGGGATTCAACGTGATCGAGACCGTCAGGACCCTGGAAGACCGTCTGGCCCATATCGAGACCCCGATCACCCTGTCGATTATCGGCTGCGTGGTGAACGGGCCGGGGGAGGCGCTGATGACCGATATCGGCATCACCGGAGGCGGCAACGGAAGGCACATGGTCTACAGTGCCGGCAAGACGGACCACACGATCGATGGCAGTGTCATGGTCGATCACATTGTCGAGATGATCGAGGCGAAGGTTGCGAGCATCAAGGCTGCGGCGGTGGTCGAACCCGCAATGGCCAAGTAGGGCGGCCCAGTAGGACCGAGTCGACTCGGCGGATGCTGGCGCAATGGACGTTGCTATCACATGACGAGCCGTTGGGTTTCGAAGTGTTTCAAGGCTGTTGTTAAATTCCAAACCTGATCCGGTTGTGATAAAAAGAACGCCAGATGAGGAAAGATCTCCGTCCATGCGCAGCATAGTTGCAGCCCTGATCGTCATCCCGTCATTCCTGGCCGGCGTGCCCGCATCGGCGCAGAGCAACCCGAGCGTGGATCAGATCATCAAGTCCCTGACCCCCATGGGCGATGTCAGCCGCTCGGCCACACGTGGGATCCGCTTGTCCCCCAGCACCGGCGCCCCGCCGGACGCCAGGTCATCGGCACTGCCCGTGACCCAGGCTTCAGCGAAAGCGACCAAGGGGCCGGATGGGGAAATCGCACCCGCCCAGCCGCGCGCGGCCGCGCCATCGGTCAACCTGACGGTCAACTTCGCCCTTGGCTCCGCGGACTTGACACCCCAGGCGATCAAGACTTTGGACGATCTGGGCAAGGCGCTCAGCAGCGAAACCCTGGCAAACTTCCGCTTCCGAGTCGAAGGCCACACCGACACCGTCGGCACCCGCGAATTCAATCGCAGCCTGTCGGAGCGACGGGCCGCCGTGGTGGTGGGATACATCGTCGAGAAATACAAAGTGCCCGCGACACGGCTGGAACCGGCCGGGTTGGGGGCTGATCGTCCCCTGGTCCCAACCGCCGACCAGGTCGCGGAAGCGCGGAACCGTCGGGTGCAAGTGGTCAATCTCGGGACCTGAACCGGTCACGCTGCAACGATAGTTTGAGACCTCGGCGAGAACGGCACACGGCTGGTGACAGGTTCCGGGCGGTGGTCTTTTCGCCCGGTTGCATGACGGTTTTACGAAGCATGGCAGTGACGCGTGCGATTGGCGCGTTTTAGGCTCGTATCTGGTCGCCGTGCAGCCTATGTGTGCGGCGCAATATATCCTCCGCGTTCAGGTACCCATGCAAATTCGTAATATAGCCATTATCGCCCACGTCGATCACGGGAAGACCACTCTCGTCGATAAGCTGCTTGCACAGTCCGGATCGTTCCGCGAACACCAGCAGGTGGCGGAACGGGCGATGGATCGCAATGACCTGGAGCGGGAGCGTGGCATCACGATCCTGGCGAAATGCACGTCGGTGATGTGGCACGACACTCGCATCAATATCGTCGATACGCCAGGCCACGCCGATTTCGGCGGTGAGGTCGAGCGCATCCTTAATATGGTGGACGGCGCCATCGTTCTGGTCGACGCGGCCGAGGGCGTGTTGCCGCAGACCAAGTTCGTGGTCGGCAAGGCCCTGGCGCGCGGGATTCATCCCATCGTCGTGGTGAACAAGGTTGATCGCGGCGACGCCCGCCCCGATGAGGTCCATACTGAGGTTTTCGACCTCTTTGCGGCTCTGGGAGCAACCGACAGCCAACTCGATTTCCCGATGCTGTATGCCTCGGGCCGGCAGGGTTGGGCGGATACGACGATGGATGGTCCGCGCAAGGATCTGTCGGCGATGTTCGATCTGGTCGTGCGCCATGTGCCGACGCCGACCGTCGATGCGGATGCGCCGTTCGCGATGGTCGCCAGCATTCTCGAGTACGACAATTTCCTTGGTCGCGTGCTGACCGGCCGGATCGAGCAGGGGCGTGCTCGGACGAACATGCCGGTGAAGGTGCTGCGTGAGGACGGCAGCGTGGTCGAAACCGGGCGGATGACGAAGCTGATGGCGTTTCGCGGCCTGGATCGCGTGCCGGTCGATGAGGCCGTCGCGGGCGATATCGTGGCGGTGGCTGGCCTGTCGGAAGGCACCATCCCGAACACGATCGGGGCGATGGAGTTGGCGGGCCCGCTGCCGGCGATCCCGGTCGATCCGCCGACCCTGGCGATGACGTTCCGCATCAATGACGGTCCGTTGGCCGGACGCGAAGGTAAGAAAGTCACGTCCCGGCAGATCCGGGAGCGTCTGTTCCGCGAAGCCGAGGGCAATGTCGCGATCAAGGTGACGGACTCAAATGAGACCGAAGCCTTCGAGGTGGCCGGCCGCGGCGAGTTGCAACTGGGCGTGCTGATCGAACAGATGCGGCGTGAAGGCTTCGAACTGGCCATCGGCCGCCCGCGGGTGCTGACCAGGATCAACCCCGAAACCGGCGCCCGTGAGGAGCCGATGGAGGAGGTGCTGGCAGACGTGGATGAGCCATATTCCGGCGTCGTGGTCGAGAAATTAAGCCGCCGCAAGGCCGAGCTGCGGGAAATGCGCCCGTCGGGTGGTGGGAAGGTGCGGTTGACTTTCGTCATGCCGAGCCGTGGGCTGATCGGGTATCATGGGGAGTTCCTGACGGATACGCGCGGCACGGGCATCATGAACCGGATGTTTGCCGGGTATGGCCCTTGGAAAGGCCCGATCGAAGGGCGCCGCAACGGCGCGCTGATCTCTACAGAAGGCGGAGAGGCGGTACACTATGCACTGTTCTACATCCAGGAGCGTGGCACGCTGTTCGTCAATCCGGGCGACAAGGTCTACCAGGGTCTGATTCTCGGGGAGAACAGCCGCGGGTCGGACCTGGAAGTGAACCCGATCAAGGAAAAGAAGCTGACCAATGTCCGTGCCGCCGGTAAGGACGATGCGATGCTGCTGATCCCGCCGCGGCGCATGAGCCTGGAGCAGGCGATCGCCTATGTGGAAGACGACGAGTTGGTGGAGGTGACTCCGACCGCAATCCGCCTGCGCAAGCGGTTCTTGGACCCGCATGAGCGCAAGCGGCATGAACGCCGTTCGGAGGCCGCTGTCGCGTAGTTGACAGCGCGGGGTTCAGGACAAGGCCCCGCGCTACAATGCGGGGTTGGCCCCATCCTGCCGCTCCACCTGCATCCCATCGCACACCAAGGTCAGACAGGTCTGCACACCGGCTCGCCCATCGACGATTGCTATGCATTCGAAGCAGGCCCCCATCATGCAATAGGGACCACGCGCCACACCCGACTTCGCGGTAACGCGCGTCGTATGAATCCCGTGGCTGAGCAGGGCGGTCGCGACCGTGTCTTGCGCTCGCGCATTGAGCTTACGTCCCTCGAACCACAGCGTGATCTCCCCCGCTTCAGAGCGGCGGAACATCAGTCCACCGCCCCTTTCGGCAATTTCTTCTCGGTGATCTTGGCATAGAGCGCGACACCATACGGGATCGCCTCGTCATTGAAGTCGTAAAGATGGTTGTGCAATGCGGCACTGTCGCCGTTGCCGAGGTTGATATGTGCGCCGGGCACCTGCTCCATCATGAAGCTGAAATCCTCGGACCCCATGCCGGGATTGCCATCGCGTTGGACGGCTTCCTCGCCCACCAGTTCGGCGGCGGCGTCACCGAAGGCCAGTGCCTCATCCGTGTTGTTGACCATCGGGGCGAAGATGACGCGGAAATCCATGGTCGCCTCAGCGCCGAATCCGGTGGCGATCGAGGTGGCCAGGCGAGACATGTTCTGTTCGATCATGCTCATGACCTCCCGCTTCATCGTGCGGACGGTGCCAGCCAGGACCGCGTGCTGTGGGATGACGTTGTAGGCGTCGCCGGCCTGGATGCGGGTGATGCTGAGTACCGCGGTATCCTGGGCGGAGACATTGCGGGAAACGATGGATTGCAACGCGGTGCCGATATGGCAGGCGATCACCACCGGGTCGATGCTCTGCTGCGGATGCGCCCCGTGCGCACCCTTGCCGGTGATATTGATGTCGAAGAAGGCGCCGCCCGCCGAACGGGTGGTCCGCCCGGTGATGAAGCGCCCGACCGGCAGGCCGGGACGGTTATGCATACCGTAGACGGCGTTGCAGGGAAACCGCTCAAACAGACCGTCCTTCAGCATGGCGAGCGCGCCGCCCACCCCTTCCTCGGCCGGTTGGAAGATGAAATTGACCGTGCCGTTGAAGTCGCGGGTTTCCGCCAGATACTTTGCGGCACCCAACAGCATGGTGGTGTGACCGTCGTGGCCGCAGGCATGCATGCGGCCGGGGTTCTGGCTGGCATGCGGCAGACCGGTCGCTTCCAGGATCGGCAGCGCGTCCATGTCGGCACGCAGCCCGATCGAGGCCTGTCCGTTGCCGGACCGCAGCACACCCACGACCCCAGTGACGCCGATACCGCGATGCACCTCGATCCCCCACTCCTCCAGCTTGCGGGCCACGATTTCGGCCGTGCGATATTCCTCCAGCCCGAGTTCCGGATGGGCGTGGATGTCACGGCGGATGGCGGTCAGTTCGTTCTGATAGCGGCGGGCACGATCGAGCGCGGAGTCGGTCATAATGGGCACCTCGGGCATGGATGCGGTTGGCGACCGTCATTCATGCCACGATTCAGGGTAGTTGCGTAGGGCCCATTCAGCCCCGTGTTCGGATCGCACCAGGGTTCCGATTGCGCCAGAGGGTGCTCATCTGCCGCGGCTATCGGAACGCTAGCTGGCCGGACGCTTCATTTTGCACGTGGTCGTCTGGTCCAGCTCCGTTGGCTTGATTGTCGCCTCGGTCTTCCAGCCCAATCCGGTCCGCTCGGAGTCATAGGTCACGCCCTTGGTGAAGATCGCGCCGTAATAGGCGATCAGCACCTGATGGTCAGACGCGCGCATGGTCGCCGCCTGGCCGGCCGCGTCGGTGATGGTCAGACCCTCCAACGCCAGCGCGAGCTTCATCGGGTCGGTCGATCCCGCCTTGGTGATGGCTGCCGCAATCAGTTCCAAAGCCAACCGGCGGTCACCAAAGATGAAGTCGAAATCGTGTTTCTTCCGGAAAGCCTGAATCCACGCATCCAGCTCGGCGTTTTTCGTCTCAACACCAACATTCTCATGCAGCGAAATGACCGAATGCACCCGGTTCTCTCCGGCCGGACCGATCGCGGTCGGGCTGCCGGCCAGATGGGCCAGCATCGTATAATAATCCGCCGGCAGACCCGCATCCATGCCGGCTTTGACCAGTAGCGACAGGTCCGGACCCCAGTTCCCGGTCAGCACCCCCTGCGCCCCGGAGGCCTTGACCTTTGCGATATAGGGGGCGAAGTCCTTGATCTTTCCGAGCGGAATCATTTCCTCGCCAACGACCTGAACGTCGGGGCGAAGCGCTGCCAGGTATTTCTTCAGGTCCCGTTGGGCGGATTGGCCGAAAATGTAGTCCTGATTGATCAGGTACACCTTGGTGACGGTCTTCGGCATCGAGCGGACCATTATTTCTGCTTGGAAGCCGGCGTGCATCGAGGTCCGAAAGTGCCAAAAACTGCACATCTCGTTGGTCAGTTCCGGGGCCAGCGCACCACAATTGATGTAAAGGATCCGGCGGTCCTTGTTGCGCTCGTTGTGCTTCTCGACCGCCCCGATCAGGGCACTACCGACATTGGACGGTCCGCAGTTCAGCATGATCTGGATGCCATCATCGACCATCTTCTGCATGTTCAGCAGTGCCTCGGCCGGCTGACCCTTGTTGTCCAGGGCGACCAGTTCGAGCTTTTTACCCAGGACGCCGCCTTTGGCGTTGATCCCGTCGATCACAAACTGAATGGTCTTGATGCCCTGATCGCCCACCTGAGCAAACGTCCCGGAGAGCAACTCGGTATAGCCGAGCTTTATGGTGTCCTGGGCAGCGGCGGGCTGTGGTCCGATGGTAAAGCCGGCGACAAAGGCGGCCGCCGCAGCCAATTTCAGCAGTCTGTTCATTACGTCCCCTTATGTGTTTTGCCTGGGATGGCATCGGTGTGATGAATCGCGCCGTCAACCTTCCCCGGCAGTTTGCGGTGGGTTGGTGCGAATGATCAAGGTCCGACCATGGCAGTCGCCGTTTGGCGCCCGAATGCGTTCGGCGTCCACGCGGCGCTGCCATTCAGCACCCCAGAACGCATTCCCCCCAATTGCAAACGAGGAACGCGCTCCAACTCGTTGTTCATGAGCGTGAGCATGGTCCGATACGGACCCGTCCAGGCCGATCATGCCGGCGATCATGCTCCGGCGCTCCGATTCCAACGGATTGTACCGTCGGGCCGGAGCCATTCGTCGCGGTCGGACCACTGGAGCGGCTTCACCATGACTGGAAGCGGCAAGCCGCTCTAGATCGTTGTTTTGTCGCATGATTCAAAAGCTGTTAGGTTCGGCTCAGCGTGACATCCGTTAGCTGGTCGGGCGCTTCATCTTGCAGGTGGTCGGTTGCGCAATCTCGGCTGCCGTGATGGTCGTGTCGATGCGCCAGCCAAGCCCGGTCTTTTCGGAATCATATTTCATGCCGGTGGTGAAGGTGCCCAGATAGTACGGCATCAGGACCTGATGGTCGTCGGCACGCATGGTGACCGGCTGGCCTGTCGCGTCGGTCAAGCTCATGCCTTCCATCGCGAGCGCGATTTTCAGCGGATCGGTCGAACCGGCCTTGTTGATCGCAGCCGCGATCATCTCGACAGCCAGGCGGCGATCACCGAAAACGAAGTCGAAATCATGCTTCGCGCGGAAGGATTGCACCCAGGCATCCAGCGCCTGATTGTTCAACTGCACGCCCATGTTCTCGCTGAAGTTCATCACCGAGTGGACCTTGCCGTTTCCGCCCGGACCGATCGCGGTTGGCCCGCCGGCCAGATGCGCATAGTAGCCGAAATAGTCGATCCCCAGGCCGGCATCCATACCCGCTTTCACCAGCAGGGACAGGTCGGGACCCCAATTGCCGGTCAGCAGTGCTTGCGCGCCGGACAACTTGACCTTTGCGACATAGGCCGAGAAATCCTTGACCTTGCCCAGCGGGATCAGTTCATCGCCGACGATGGTCACATCCGGCCGAAGCTTTTCCAGATATGCTCGCAGGTCGCGCTGGACCGCCTGGCCGAATAGGTAGTCCTGGTTGATCATATAGACCTTGGTGACGGTCTTCGGCAGGCCGCGTACCATGATCTCGGCCTTCATGCCGGCGTGGGCATCGGTGCGGAAGTGCCAGAAGCTGCATTTCTCGTTGGTCAGCTCAGGCGCGACGGCGCCGCAATTGACATAGACGATGCGGCGGTCCTTGTTGCGGTCGTTGTTCTTGTTGACGGCATCCACCAGCGCCGCGGCAATATTCGACGGCCCGCAGTTCAGGATGATCGGCAGCCCGTCATCCACCATCTTCTGCAACGCCTGCAACGCATCGGCCGGCTGTGCCTTGTTGTCGATGGGCACCAGCTCCAGCTTCTTGCCCAAGGCGCCACCCTTGGCGTTGACCACGTCAATGATCGCCTGGATAGACTTGATTCCCTGGTCGCCGATCTGGGAAAATGTGCCAGACAGGGCTTCGGTATAGCCGATCTTGATCGTGCCTTGGGCCGCTGCGGGTGCGGGTGCGGGTGCGGCAACCCAAAGACCGAGCAATGCCGCGATGGGCAATCCCAGACGTTGTCTTATGTTCATGGTTTTCTCCCTGTATGATCTTCCTAGTCGCTTTTTGGGGCGTCGTGATCTTGGCCACCATTCGAGGACGACCAAGCGCGCCAACCCGGCCAGTGTGGGTGTGTCCCGAGCGCGTATCAAGAGGAACGTGATAACCGGTCGAGCTGGCCGAGGATCGCGGCATTGTGCTCGCCGAGTTTTGGCGAGTCGGTCGCCGGATGTGGCCGCTGCCGGTCGAAGCTGATCGGCAAACCAGCGATCTTCAGGCCGCTGCCGGGGAGGGTCCGCATCATGTCCATCGCCTGCAACTGTTCGGTTTCCGCCAGTTCTGCGATGTTGTTCACTGGGGCACAAGGCACGCCGACTTCCCCGATGATGCCCATCCAGTCCTGGCGGGTCTTTTGCGACAGGACCGGTTGCATGACGTCAACCAGGGCGAGGCGGTTCGCCGCCCGCTTGCGCCCATCGGAAAAGCGCGGATCGTCGCACCATTCCAGATGCCCCATCGCCCGGGCGAGCTTCACGAACAAACGGTCGTTGCCGGCGGCGATGCAGATCGGGCGGTCGGCGGTTTCGAAAATCTGATACGGCGCCAAGGTCGCGCTCGCGGCGCCGTGCCGCTGCGGCAATTTGCCGGTGACGTTGTAATTGTTCAGCGGCCCCTGCACCCAGGCGACCGCACTCTCGAACAGAGACGCATCGACGACGCAGCCCTTGCCGGTGGTCTCCCGCTGTTTCAACGCAGCGAGGGCACCGATGACGCACCACATCCCGGTCGCGGTGTCGTTGATCGCCGGGGCGCAGAAGGTCGGTGGATCCTCCGGCCGGCCGGTGAGGCTGACGACGGCGCCATAGCATTGCAGCAACGGATCGAACCCGGGCGCCAGCCGCAGCGGCCCAGCATAACCGAAAGCCCAGATCGAGCAGTAGATCAGCCGCGGATTGACCGTCAGCATCGCATCCGGACCTATGCCGAAATCGTCGACGATCCCCGGCCGCAAGTTCTGGATCAGGATGTCGGCGTCCGCCACCAGCGCTTTCAGCTTCTCCACATCGCCGGCAGCCTTGATGTCGAGCGTGATCGATCGTTTGCCACGATTGTTGGTGTGGAAACTGACCGAGTCGTCACCGGCGAACGGAGGTCCCCACAGCCGCGCGTCATCCCCGCCATCGGGTTTTTCGACCTTGATCACGTCGGCGCCCATGTCGGCGAGGATCACACCCGCCAGCGGACCGGCCAGCGCCTGACCGAGTTCAATGACTTTGACGCCATGCAGTGGTCCGGACATCATGCGGTCTCCAGGTTCAGTCGCGCTCGGAACGGGTCATCGCGCAGGCTGAATTCCTGCCCGACCAGATCATCTGCGGCCGCGGTGCATAGATAGACGATGGCGGCGGCGGGGTGCGCGACCGGTGTCAGGTTCTCCCGCGGGATCTGGCTGACCGGGTTCATTTTGGAGGCCCGGATCAGCACCTGCATGTCAGTGTCCGTCGTGCCCGGTTGGAACCCGAACACGCGGATGCCTTTGTCGACCATTTCCAGATGTACGGCGCGGGTCAGCATGTGCAGCCCCGCCTTGGCGGAACAATAGGCGCTCCAGCCCTCCAACGGCCGGATCGCGGCGCCGGATGAAACGTTGACGATGGTGCCGCCCCCGGCCGCCGCCATCGGGCCCAGCACCACACGGATCGCGTTGTATGCGCCGACCAGGTTGATCTCGACATTGCGTGCCCAGGCCGCGGGGTCGCTGTTCTCGATCCGCGCGATAGGGTCGATGACGCCGGCATTGTTGATCAGGGCGTCCAGCCGGCCGAACCGACCGAGGGTTTCGGCGACGAGGCTTTCAGCGGCAGCGTAATCGGAGATGTCGCAGGACCGCGCCGTGGCGCGTCCGCCGGCGACGACCACCGCCTGGGCGACATCGCCGGCCAGTCCGCCATCCCGTGCGGTCAAAATCAGTGTGGCCCCAGCCTTGCCCAACGCCAGCGCGGCGGCGGCGCCAATGCCGCGGCTCGCGCCCGTGACGATCACCACCTTACCGGTCAGTTCGCCCATCCGTTCTTTCCTCCACAAGCTTCTGCCGCTTTACGAGACCGGCGCGCCGACGGCAAATAGGGGCGCGATCGAGGGAGGACAGAATGCGCGTATCCATGAGCCTGCCGGTACAAGACTGGGCCGCCTGCGGTTCGGCTGCCCGCCAGGCGGAGGACGACGGTTTCGACATCGTCACAAGCAACGAATTGCGGCACGACCCGTTCACACCGCTGGCCTTCGCGGCCTTGGCGACCGAGCGGGTGCAGCTTGTTCCCTCGGTCGCAATTGCCTTTCCGCGCAGTCCGATGGTGGTGGCGAATCTGGCCTGGGACCTCCAACGCCATTCCAAGGGACGCTTCGTGGTTGGTCTGGGCAGCCAGGTGAAGGCACATAACGAACGCCGGTTCTCTACCCCTTGGATCGCCCCAGCGGCGCGCATGGGAGAGTACGCGGAATCGCTGCGCGCGATCTTTCGCTGCTGGGAGCTTGGGGAAAAGCTCAACTACCAGGGCAAGCACTATAATTTCTCGCTGATGACGCCGGAATTTTCTCCCGGGCCGAACGGGCTGCCGATGCCACCGATCGCGATGGCCGCCGTGGGGCCGCTGATGCTCAAAACGGCAGCGCGCGTGGCCGACAGCGTGCGCCTGCACAGTTTCGCAACCCGGAAATACCTGGAAGATGTGGTGCGACCGATGCTGGTCGAGCAACTGACGACATCCGGCAAGTCCTTCGAAACCTGCGAGATCACCGGTGGCGGCTTCGTCGCCACCGGTCCTGACGACGCGACCGTCAAGGAAGCCGCCGAGAAAGTGCGCTATCGCGTGGCCTTCTATGGCTCGACCCCCGCCTATCGCGGCGTGTTCGATATCCATGGGCTGACCGATCTGGGCCTGAAGCTGACCGGCATGGCGCGCCAGGGGCAGTGGAAGGACATGGCCGCGCAGGTGTCCGATGATGTACTGGACCTGTTCGTCGCGCGATCAACGTATGAGGGGTTGCCCGAGGCAATCGAGAAACGGTTTGGCGGCATCGCGGACAGTGTCTCGATCGATTTCGTTCCGGGCACGAGTGCAGCGGTTCGGCGCGGGACGGTGGAGGCGATCAAGAAGATCCCGAGCGTGTTCAAGGGGTTCCAGGCCTGATAGGTCTGGTTGCGTCACGCGGCTCTGTTGTGCTGGCATGGTCCCGTATAACAGAGCCGGCGCAACCCGGCAGGCACTCCGACTGGCCGAAGCGACGCCTGTACACCGTAACGACATAACGTCGCGACAGGGCACCGACCCGGGTCCGCTCCCACAAGAGCGACCGGCCGACGGACCGCGCCGTACTTGACTCAGGCGCGGGGAGCGAATCAGCTAACGGCAATGAACGCCACTCCTGCAGGCGGGGAGGAATGCCATGGTAGAGATTCGTCGTATGGGTCCCAAGATCGGGGTCCGGGTTTCCGGGGTCGATGTCAAAAAGCTCGACGATGCCAGTTTCGCGCCCATCTATCAGGCGTGGCTGGACTACAACGTCATGGTGGTCACCGGTCAGGACCTGACCATCGACGAATTCCTGGCCTATAGCCGTCGCTTCGGCACAATCTCCCCGCACCCGTCCAAGAGCACGCGGCATCCGGACTATCCGGAAATCACCCTGCTCGGTGTCAACAAGTTCAACCCGGACGGCAAGCTGAACCAGGCGATCTATCGCCGGGGCGCGGATGGTTGGCACACGGACGGGGCCTATGACGTGGAGCCGTTCAAGGCCACGCAGTTGTACGCTGTGGCGATCCCCTCGGTCGGCGGCGACACGCTGTTCGCCAGCGGTTACGCGGCCTATGACGCGCTGCCACAACGGCTGAAGGACCGGCTCGACGGGGTGCTCGGAGGATTCACCTACGGAGGACGGCGTAATTCAACCGCGCTGCTGAACCCCGAAGATCGGAACCTTCCGCCCTCCATGCATCCGATCGTCCGCACGCATCGGGAAACCGGCCGGAAATCGATGTATTTCGACCCGGGCAAGATCTTGTTCATCGAAGGCGCGGAAAAGGCCGAGAGCGATGACCTGCTGAACGAATTGGAAACCTACATGATCCAGCCGGATGGCGAGTACCGGCATAAATGGGCGGTGGGCGACATCGTGATCTGGGACAATCGCTGCTCGTACCACAAGGCCGCCGGGGACTATCCGCCGGATCAGGACCGCATCCATTGGCGCGTGTCGATCAAGGATTGGCCGGCGGAGGGGCGGCTCGCGGCAGAATAGCCACCGCCTGACACGCAATACCGGGGGAAACAAAATGAAAATTCGCGCCCTGCTTGCCGTCGCGGCGACGCTATTGCTTGGCCTGACAGCCGAGCCTGCCCGGTCGTCCGCTCAGCCGATCGTCCTGAAATTCCCGCACGATGTCCCGACCAACCAGATCAAGGGCATGGGCGCGGACCGCCTGAAGAAATTGGTTGCCGAGCGGATGAAGGGTCGGGTGGTCATCCAGGTCTATCCGAACGGGCAGCTCTATCCGAATGAGCGGGATGCGGTGGAGGCGCTGCAGCAGGGTGCCGTGCATCTGGTGCAACCCACCTTCGCGAAATGGACGCCGGTTATCCCCGAGTTCGCGATCTTCGAACTGCCGTTCGTGATCACCTCGGAAGAGATGATGCGCAAGGCGATGGACTCGCCGGAACTGGGCGGCAAGCTGTTTACCGAGAAGCTGCGTGCCAAGGGGATGCACCCGGTCGGCGTCTCACCGAACGGGTTCCGCGACATGGGCATGCGCCGCAAGCGGATCAGCAGGGTCGAGGATTTTGTCGGTCTGAAAGTGCGCATCCAGGACAGCACGACCTTCAATGCGTTCATGAAGTTCGCGGGCGCAATCCCGGTGCCGATCGGGTTCGCGGAAACCTACTCGGCCGTATCGGCGGGGATTGTCGATGGATGGGAGGGACCGCTCGACGGCACCTATGCCTCCAAGATGTATGAGGTCGCGCCGGTCATTTCGCTGACGCATCACGTGTTCAACGCGTACCTGATGGCGACCAACGCCAAGTTCTGGGACGGGCTGCCGCCGGACATTCGCACGGAACTGAAGGGGATCATTGACGAGGTTATTGCCTGGCAATGGTCCTACGCCGAACAGTCTCAGAAGGAAGCGCGGACCAAGCTGGCTGCGCTCGGGGTAAAACTGCACGAGATCGATCCGGCTGAGAAGGCCCGCATGGTCAAGCACTTCCGCGGTGTGCACCAGCAGTTCAGGGACGTCGTCGGCCAGGACATGCTGGACGCCATGTACAAGCTGGCAGACCAGGACATGGCCGCCCGCTGATGGTCGAGTCATTCGTTCCGCCGGGCGAGGAGGATCCCTCCATCCCAGCGGAGGACACGATGCTGGTCGAGGAAGTGATCGGCGTCATCCTGTACGTCTCAGCCGCGGTGTTGGCCGGTTTGCAGATCGCACTGCGCGCGCTGTTCGATTTCGCGCTGGTTTGGGGCCAGGAGGGCGTCGTCATCTTCATCGTCTGGTCGGTCTATATCGGTGCCAGCGCCGTCACCGCCCGTCGGCGCCATGTGCGCATGGACCTTGTTGCCATGGCGCTGCCGAAGCGGCCGGCGGCGCTGATCGAGACGGTCGCGGCGTTTGCGATCGTGGTCTATGTTGTTCTGATCCTGATCGCGGCGGCGCGGTTTCAGTATTTCCTGTTCGAAGGTCAGGACATCGACCCGTCCACGGGCGTTCCGACCTGGACACTGTTCGTGGGCCTGCCGCTGGGTGTGCTGTTCATGCTGCACCGGTCGGTCAACGACCTGCGGGCCCGTTTCACGGCCTACCGATATCTCGTGTGACGATCGAACCATAATTGACAAGAACAAGGGGAAGACCGTCATGAGCGGATCGATCCAAAGCTCAGGCGCGACCGCATGACGGCGTTTTTCCTGATCGCGAGTCTGTTCGGCCTGCTGTTCCTGGGCGTGCCGATCGCGATGTCCCTGGGCCTTTCGACGATCGCGACGTTCCTGCTGTTCACCGATCTGCCGATCGCCATTGTCGCGCAACGCCTGTTTCACAACCTCGACGCATTCCCGCTGATGGCGGCGCCGTTCTTCATCTTTGCCGGCAACCTGGCGCAGGTGGGCGGGGTGGCGCGCCGCCTGACCGACCTGTCGCAGGCGATGGTCGGCCATATCCGGGGTGGGCTGGCTCTGACCACGGTGCTGTCCTGCATGTTCTTCGCCGCCGCATCCGGCAGCAGCGCGGCCACCGTCGCTGCTGTGGGATCGATCCTGATCCCAGCGATGATGCGAGCCAATTATCCGAAGGAAATCGCGATCGGGACGGTCGCGACGGCAGGCAGTCTCGGCATCCTGATCCCGCCCAGCATCCCGATGCTGATCTATGCGCTGATCACGCAAACCTCGGTCAGCAAGCTGTTCATCGCGGGGATCATGCCCGGCCTGTTCTTCGGCTCGATGCTGTTGCTGGTGGCGTATGTCGCCGCGCGCATCCGGGGGCTGGAAGCGCTGCCACGGGTCGACTGGCGCGGGCGACTTCGTGCCGCTCGGCGAGCGGGATGGAGTTTGTTGCTACCGGTGATGGTGATCGGCGGCATCTACGGCTATCCGGACATGACGATCGGGTCATACGAGATCGAGGGCATGGCCCTGTTCACGCCCACTGAAGCCGCCATCGCCGCCGTTTTCTATACGTTCTTCGTAGCCAAATTCGTCTACAAGGAACTGTCCTGGCGGGAATTCGTAAAGGTCAGCAAGGACTCGCTGCTGGTCTCCGCGATGCTGATGTTCATCGTTACCAACGCCATCCTGTTCGGCTTCCTGCTGACCGACCAGCAGATACCCGCTACTGTCGCGGAATGGATCACCGAGCAGGAGATGTCGCCCTTGCTGTTCCTGCTGATCATCAATATCGTCCTGATGATCGCGGGTCAGTTCATGGATGGCGTGCCGATCATCATGATCTTCGTGCCGGTGCTGTATCCGGCAGCGATGGCCCTGGGGATCGACCCCATCCACCTCGGGATCATCCTAGTCGTCAACCTGGAGCTTGGCACGATCACGCCGCCCGTTGGCGTCAACCTGTTCGTGGCCAGCGCCATCTCCCGCATGTCGCTGTACGAGGTGACCAAGGCGACCGCGCCCTGGATTCTCGTGGTGATCTTCGTGCTGATGGTGGTGACCTATGTGCCGTATCTCAGTCTGATGCTGGTGCGTCCGTTCTGAACCATCAGGTGCCCGCTGCCGGAATCCTCCTCTTGCCATTGCGAGGGTGAGGGCACGCCATGTCGCCCGGTCCTGGACGAAGATCAGGAGGCCCTATGCCGTTGCTACCCCTTCCTATGATCTTCGTGCGCGGCGGTACAAGTCGAGCGATGATATTTCATTGAATGGACTTGCCGGAGAGGGAGGCATGGGACCCGATCTTTCTCGCCACGATCGGCTGTCCTGATCCGAACTGATGGCAGTTGAACGGGATGGGTGGCGGCATCTCTTCGCTGTCCAAGGTGTGCATCCTGGCGCCATCGGAACGGGACAACGCAGACCTGGCCAAGCGGGTGCGAGCGCAGGCGTTGCTGGATGCGCTGTAGACAATTTCGCATGCAATCCCGCCCCGCCAACTCGAACAGGACTCGCCAGCCCCACAAACTTCGCTAACATCCCAGGACGAGGGCGCGCCGGGCGCCCGCATGTCACGGGGTCACGCCCGGTTCGCGCCTTCGCTTAGAGAAGGAGGCGCGGCCATGTCAGAAAGCAGAAACGCCAGAAGTCCCCGCTCGGTGGCTCTGGTGGGTCCCTACAGCAGCGGTAAGTCGACCTTGTTCGAGGCGTTGATGGAGGCGGCGGGTGCCGCCGTGAAACGCCCAGCCGATCCGCGCAACCGCCCGATGACCACCGAGATCCGTCTGGGCCATTGCACCTATCTGGGTGACCGATGGTCGATCCTCGATTGCCCCGGCTCCATCGAGTTTGCGCACGAAGCCCGTTCGGCCTTGGCCATGGTCGACATTGCCGTCGTTGTCTGCGAACCGATTCCGTCGCATGCGATGATGGTCGCCCCGTTGCTGAAGGCGCTCGCTGACGAGGCGGTGCCGCACATGCTGTTCATCAACAAGATCGACCGGCTGGAAGGCAGCATCAGCGACACCCTGGCCGCATTGCAGACCTATGCGACGTCGCCGCTGGTGCTCCGGCAGGTGCCCATCGTCGAAGCGGACACCGTCAGCGGCTACGTCGATTTGATGAGCGAGCGCGCCTATCGCTATCGCAAGGGTCAGGCTTCGGAATTGATGCAGATCCCTGCCTCGATGCAAGCGGAGGAACAGCACGCCCTGGGCAGGCTGGTCGAAGTTCTGGCGGACCATGATGACGCCCTGCTGGAAAAAGTGCTGGAGGATTTGAAGCCGACCCCGGAAGAGCTTTACCGCGACATGCGCAAGGATCTGCTGGCCGGTGCGGTGATCGAGGTGCTGCTGGGTTCAGCGGAAAACGCCAACGGCGTGCGGCGTTTGTGGAAAGCGTTGCGCCACGATACGCCGGAAGCAGCGGAAACCGCGGATCGCAAGGCGATCGAGGCCGATGGGCCGCCGCTCGCACAGGTGTTCAAGACCGCCTATGCCGGGCACACGGGGAAACTATCGTACGCTCGGGTCTGGCGTGGCACGATCAAGGACGGCGCCATGCTGGGTGGCACGCGGTTGGGTGGCATCTATCAGACCAACGGGTCCGACTTGGCCAAGGTGCCAGAGGCAAGCGCCGGCGAGATCGTTGCGCTGGGCCGGCTGGATGGGGTCCACACCGGGGTAGCCGTAACTCCGGGCGCCACGGCCGAGGCGCTGCCGTTGCCGGAACCGCCGCCACCCGTCTACGGCCTGGCCATAGCCACCACCGATCGCAAGGACGACGTGAAACTGTCCGGCGCGCTACACCGGCTGACCGAGGAAGACCCATCACTGGCCATCACCCAGGATCATGAAACCGGAGAAACCGTGCTGCACGGCCAGGGCGAGATGCATCTGCTGACCACCGTCGATCATCTGGCGAAGAACCATGGGCTCAAGCTCGTGACCAGCCGACCGAGCGTGGCGTATCGAGAAACTATCCGTCGGCCGGTGCATGAGCATGGGCGCCTGAAGCGCCAGACCGGCGGCCATGGCCAATTCGCCGACGTGAAGATCGACATCGCGCCGCGGGAGCGTGGCGCCGGCTTCGAATTCATCGACAAGGTCGTGGGTGGTGCCGTGCCGCGCAACTTCATCCCCGCGGTCGGCGAAGCGGCTGAGGAGGCGGCGAAAAAGGGCCCCTTCGGCTACCCTGTCGTCGATATCTCGGTGACATTGGTTGATGGCGGGTTCCACGCCGTCGACAGTTCCGACATGGCATTCAAGACCGCGACCAGCATCGCAATGAAGGAGGGGTTGGCGAAAGCCGATCCAGTCCTGCTGGAGCCAGTGGATCACGTCACCATCAGCGTCCCGAACGAATATACCCCACGGGCGCAACGCCTGCTGACCGGGCGTCGCGGCCAAATCCTGGGATTCGCTCAGCGGCCAGGTTGGTCGGGTTGGGACGATGTGGAGGCGCTGGTTCCGGAAGCGGAAATGCACGACCTGATTATCGACCTGCGATCGCAAACAATGGGTTTGGGGACATACCGGAAGCGGTTTGACCACCTGGCCGAATCACGCGCGGACGCAAAACGCGCGGCGTCCTGATCGATCGCCACCGCTCGGCATGGAGGCCGGACAAGGTTGCATTGGTGGAAAGCCATGTTGGCATCTGTTCCGCCGGTGAGATCTTGCCGGCGCTTCGGCTGCGGTCGCGGAAACGGTGCTTGACCACGGCGGTCATCGCGACTACCGAGCGTATATGATCGATTCGAACCGCCATGATCTTTTGTGCGGTCATCGAGGATGATGTCTCTCTCGCGGGAAGCAACGGCGGATAGGGTCCTGATGAGGTCGATTGCATCGCGTCCAAGCCGGCCCGGCCATGGCTCGGGATGGATTGCGGCACTGGCCTTAATTTGTCTGTTCCTGCCGTTTTCCGCCGCAAGCGGGCAGGATGCCACCAAACCACGGCTCCGTATCCAGGCAACGCCGGCTGGTAAGGCCGCTTTGGAAGACGTTGCCGCCAATTTCGCCGCGCGGGGCCCACTTGGGGTGCAAGCTTCTATCGACTTCAGTGCCTCGGTTTCTACCTCGCGAGACTTCTGCCGCGGCGGCCCGGACAGCCCGGACGTGATCCTGACATCCCACCACTTGCACTCGGCGATCAGCGCCGACTGTGAAGCGCACGGAATACAGGACGTGGTGCGGGTTGAGTTGGGCCGGACAGCCTTGATCCTTGCGACGCACAGTGACAGTCCCGTGCAAAGCCTGACCAGCCGCCAAGTTTATCTGGCTGTTGCCCGGGAGGTGCCGTACAAGCAGGAATTCGCCCGCAACGCATCGGTACGATGGGCCGACATCGACCCCGCCCTGCCGCAGCAGGATATCCGATTCCAGTTGCCGACCCGCGAAGAGGGGCCGCGACAACTGTTCAATACCATGGTGCTTGAAAATGGCTGCCGAGCGGAAGCGTCGGTCAAGCGGATTTATGAGGCCAATGCGCGTACCTTGAAATGCATCACGGCCCGCACCGATCGCGTGCGGGAGATTCAGCAGCCCAAAGCGGTACAGGCGCTGTTGGACGCGCCAATCGGCACCATCGGGGTCCTCACCCAGCTTGACATCGCGGAATCCGGCGGCCGCCTCGTCGGAATCGCACTGGATGGGGAGGTACCGACATACGATGCGATCATGCGGGCGTCATACGCCTCCGCGGCGTCGGTCTGGCTGTTCGCCAAGCGTCGTCCGGTCGTGACTGACGACGATGCCAAGATCAACGATACCGTTCAACGGATTGTCGACTTTGCCCGAAGCGAGGCGGTCGTCGGTCCAAACGGCCTATTGGCCCGGCACGGCATCGTCCCGCTGCCAGACAAAGAGCGGGAGCTTCAGCGCGCCGCGACCTACGATGCGCCGTCCTCCTGGCTACCCGAAATCGCCAAGAGCTGGATTTCCGTCGCGGCCTTAACGCTCTGGCAGTCGGTCTGGGGAACGCCCATGTCGGAACAGGTGTCCGAGCGGTCTGGTCCTCCCCTGGATTTAACGGCATTGATGGACATCGCGGGCTACAAGGTGACTTCGATCGACTCGTCGTTTGGCCTGATCCCCGGCGCGAGCATGAAATTTGGGATCGCGCGGGAAATGTCCAACTCGGATCAGGAGTATCTGGATCAAGTACTGTATCTGGATTCTCGGCATCGTGTTGGGCTGGTGGCCGAGTTGCAACGGCGGATTGTGCGCGCCGTACGGGACGCGATCGAGGGCGGCGGGCTGGAGGTCCGAAGTGTCACGGTTACCTTTCTGCCGCTGCCAGATGTTTCCCTGTCCGTGTCGCCCAAGGAATCGGAATGACCGATCTCCATTCACGCCACCGAACCAGGGTCTGCGGTTCTGAAGTGCTGCGTACCACCTGCTGGTCAGGCAACCACGATGGCGCTTGAGGCTCCAGGTTCCCGCGCCTTCAAATTTGGGCTGCTCGGCTTCGGGATCCTCGCCACCGTGATCATCCTGGCTGCGCTCAGCGTCCGCCCGCCACGGCAGGTGACCATCGGCGTCGGACCGATCGGCGGTAGTTTCCACCAGACCGCTCTCAAGTATCAGAGGATCCTCGCGGCACGCGGGATCGAACTGGTCATCCGGTCACGTGCGAACTCCCTGGAAATCCTTCCTGAACTGGAAGATCCGAAATCCGGTCTGGATATTGGGTTCGAGGCGCAGGATGTCAGCCAATATATTAACGGTAACATAACAAATCTCGGTCGCATCGAACTTCAGCCCCTGTTCATCTTTGCCGCCGGCAAGCTTGGCCGCCGCAGCGTTCTGACCGATCTGCGGGGTCGCCGGATCGTGATGCCGCCGATGGGCAGTGCGACGAGCGATGCCGCCATCCGGATGTTCAAGCTCTACGATATCTCACCGGAGAACTCATTTTTTTCGTTCATTCCGCTAGCGGAGGCGGCACACCGGCTGCGGGCGGGAGAATTCGACGCCGGGGCGTTCATGCTCAGTCCGGACAATCAGGTGATCCGGGGCATGGCGTTGGACTCCGGTCTCCGATTGATGCCAGTGCCGGAGGCAAAAGCGGTCTCCGATCATCTGCCGTTCCTGCGGCCGGTGGTAATTCCTCGTGGCATCTACGACATCGCCGATGGCATCCCGCCGGTCGATACGGGACTGCTCGCCGGGCGGGTCAATGTCGTGGTGCGCGAGGGGCTTCACCCGTTTGTGATTTTCGCGCTGCTGGACGCAATGGCCGAGGTCCACAAAGGAGCGACCTATATTAGCGAACCCGGTGCCTATCCGACGATTGTGGGCTCGGAACTCACCGTGCATCCGCTGGCAGTACAGTACAACCGATTCGGCGTGCCCTGGACTTACCAGAACGTGCCCGCCTGGCCGGCCAGCTTTATCGAGGCGTATTTTGTCTTCGGCGTCGCTTGTGTCGTTCTGATCTTGCTGTATGCGACGGCAAAATACCTGATTGAAATCGTATCCGCGCTGGTGGCCGCTCTTGCGTTGACATGTTTGGTGCGTGTCGACCGCGCGGTGGCGCGGACTGGTTCCATGACGCCCTCGCAAAAGGTTATGGCGCGGTTTGCGGAGCGCGTACTGAGCCGTCCGGTCGTCGAAATCGAGGTTCAGGACCTCCTAACACGGATGCGGGCACGGACCGCCGAAAAGAGCTGAGCATCGGACCTGGCGGGACCCGTCACCTCGGTCGCCCTATCCCATCGGCATATCTAACTGGGCTCTCCCCCTTGGCGTTTCCCCATGGCATCGTCATCCCCGAACACTCGGACGGAGGCAAAGCTGACCAACCCTCTCACAGCCGACAATCCCGTCCCGGGCCCAGGACTTGGCCCGGATCCATTTCGGCCGAGCGGACATACGGGTTTGCTGCTGAGTGCGCTGCGACGGTTCGGTGGATCCACCCCGGGGCGATCCGGTCTGGACATGGGTGTAGGCAGCGGCACCGTGCTCGCGATGCTGGGCGCGATTGGGGTCGACCGCCTGTTCGGGGTGGATATCGATCCAGAGGCGCTGGCCGCCACCACCAACCTGATGACACGAGCCGGCCTGATCGACCGGACTGATCTGCGGCTTGGCTCCTTGTGGGAGCCTCTGTCCAACGAGAGGATCGACATTATCGCGGCCAACCTGCCACAGTTCGCGGCGACCGAGCCTTCCGACCCGGAGCACTCGCCTTATTGGAGCTTTGCCGGGCCCGACGGACGACGATTCATGGACCCTTTCCTGGCCGGTTTGCGGGACCACATGACCGACAGCGCGTTCGCGTTCATCACGCATAACCGTTTCCTGGGGATGGATCGGACGGAGGCGTTGCTGCGTCAGACCGGATTGGCGGCGCGTGAGGTCCTGACTACCGCGGTGCTGCTGCACCCGCTGAAGGCGGCGCTGCTGCAGCCGGAGATTCGCTCAAACATCGAGAGTGCCGGGATCATTCAGTTCGGTCCCTATGAGTTCATCGAGGTCCAGATTCTTGAAATTCGGCCACGGGGCTCCGTTTGAGCCAAGGCAGACGCCCGCTCATGGCTCGACTCCGACGGATCGTCCAGTCAGGCAGGACCACCAAGTCTTTGATTTGGCATCCTGATTTGCGCGACGCAGCGAACCGATCTGTCGCGATCGGAACACCGGGCCGGTGGGTCACGCTACGGTCGCTGATCATTGTCCTGATCGGTCTGGCCTGTCTGCATCCGGGCGCCGTCGCTCAAGAACCGATGCAATCCACGTCCCTGGTCGCCGCCAAGACTTTGCTGCTACAGGCCAGGGCTGCATCGGCCCAGGGATGCACAGGCGAAAGCGACGCTCTGGTGCGTATCCTGTGTGCCGGCGAGATCAAGGTCGGCCTGCGAACGGACTACCCGCGCTTTTCCACCCGCGACACCAGCGGCCGATTCCAGGGATTCGAGGTCGATCTGGCGCGGGCAATCGCGGAGTTCCTTGAGGTCAGGCTGGTTCCCGTCGCTGTTGAGCCGAGAAACCGTATCCCCGTTCTGGCGTCCGGATCGGCGGATCTGGTGATCGCGACGATGGGACACACGATCCTGCGCGATGGCCAGGCACGGTTCATCCTGCCGCATTACTATCGATCTCGTACCGTAATTGTTGGCGCGCACGACACGCAAGTTTCAAACTGGGACGAACTGCGCGCCGGCCGCACGGCCTGTGTGCCCTTGGGGGCCAGCTTCAACATTCTGCTGGCGCAGCGTCACGTCCGGCTGATGACATTCGAAACGCCGCTGCAGTTGGCGGATGCGTTGAACTTCAACCGGTGCGCGATCATCGTCCACGACGATACCTATTTTATGTCGCGGCTCGCCGATGCTGGATGGGCCGAGCGCTTCGGAATCAAGTTCGATTTCGCGCCATTGCCCTGGGGGATGGCCGTCGCGCGCACCGGCTCACACGATCTTGGCCAACTGCTGGGCATGCTCAGCGTTGGGTTCCATGCGGATGGGGTGTTCCGGAACCTCGCCGCCGCCCACCGGCTGGACCTGTCCTTCCTGGATCAGCAGCGGACGCGATTTTCGACGCCGGCCTGCGTCCAGTCGGATGGGCTGCCGTCCCCGGATTGCCTGATCCCGCCGGCCGATACATCGACCGACGATCGCCCGACCTCGTTCGCGGGAAGTCTGACGAACATTGAAGCCCGCGTTCGGGACTGGCTGGGGATGGGCCTCGACCTGTCGATCCTGAAGAGCGTGGCGACCTTCGACCTTATGATCGAGGGCATCCTCTATTCTCTGGCACTGATCTGTGGGTCGATGGTGTCGACCCTGTGTTTCTCGTTCGGCTTCGCGTGGGCCGGTCGGTCGCCGATCGCACCCGTGCGGTGGATGGTCGCCGGGTTGTCCGCTGTGGGCCAATCGACGCCGATGCCGCTGCTGATGTTTTTCGGCTACATCGTGGCGGGCGGCGTGACCTATTACTCTGCCTGGGTCGCCCTGCTGACGGCGATCCTGGTGCTGGGCTTCTATAACGGCAGCTATACCGGGCGAGCGCTGATTGATGCGCGGCAGGCGTTGGCGATGAATGCAACGGGGATGATCTCGCCGGCGGGCCAGGACAGCGGCGCGATCCGTCGCGGCACCATTGTGGTTGCCTGGTCACAGTTGGTTTCATTTCTGGTCAACGCGACAAAGGGGAGTCCAGCCGCGGACATGATCGGCGTGCCGGAGTTTCTGGCCGTCCTGACCGACCTAACCGCGCACCTGCCGGACCGCGTGGGCGTTTATCTGGTCCTGTTGGTGTTCTACTCGGCGCTGGTGCTGCTGGTAATCCAGGCTCTGGCGATCATCGAGCATCGCGTGATCCATATGTGGGCCCGCAAAACGTGATCGCGGTTTTGCAGGCGTTTCTGCCAGAGATGTTTGCCGGCTTCCTGGTCAACCTCCAGGTCGCTGGCGTCGCCGTGGCCCTTGGTATGCTGGTCGGGCTGCCACTGGCTCTGCTGCGACTCCGGCTCCCGTGGTCTATCCGGATCATCCGTCCGTGCATCATGCTGATGCAGGCGGCTCCGGTTTACGTGATCATGTTTTTTCTGCTGAACTTGCTGCCGCGCGAGATGCGCTTGTTTGGTCTGACAATCCCGATGACGGCGTTGACAGCTCTGATCCTGTCGCAGGCGATCAACATGATCGCGTATATGGCCGAAAACGCCTACCCGGCACTGACCCATCTGCGGCAGCGGGAGCTGCCTCAGGCTGTGCTGTTCCTGCCCAATGTCATGCGAGGCTTCATCGTTGTGGTGATGTCGTCGGGGCTCGGCGCGGCGATCGGCGTACCGGAGGCGGTGGGCGTCACTTTGGCGCATGCCCAACGCCTGCCGAACCTGGGTGATCGTGTGCTGCTGTTTCTGGTGGTGATGGCGTTTTTTGTGACGGTGTTTGGCACAGCGAACCTGCTGCTGCGGCGGATCGTGCGTCGTCTGTCGAACGGGTAGAGGAGCTTGGATCGCCACTGATTGCACGATATTTATGCGTATTTATCGAAACTGGTGCGATCCTCCCCGGATGGAATAAAAAATGATCATATTGTGCCTTCATCATAGGCGGTTCATACGATCCGGCCCTTTACTGCCAAAGTTCGCGACACGCCCTTAGCCGCACCCGAACCATGACGGACGAAGTCCCGTTTGACCCCGCCGTAAGAGTTGTTGCCTTCCTCCCTCGTCATGTCGCGGATCCGTCGACAGACGATCGGCCGGCGACATCCTCGATGACGGGTGTCCGCGGGCCCCGGCGAAACTGGAATGGCACCAAGTCGGCGCGCCGACGGTCGCCTTGATGTGGCCCGACACGAGACGCCGCCCAGGTTGCTCGCATCACGAAGCCTGCCCCCCGCATCGGTTTGACGGTTGACGAGACCACCCGGCCCCGCCAGCGTTTCCCCGACGGTTCCCGGCTCGCCGAGACCCTGACCAATTCGGGCAAATCGTTCGTGACACGAATAGGTCCATTTCCGACGGTCCACTTATTGCAAGCACAGCGACCGGTAACCGACTCCGGCCCATCCCTGCCACCACCCGGCAGGTATCGCCGGTTAAATCCCGTAACGAAGGAGATGCAAGCCATGCCACCGATCCCGGGCGATGAAGCCCTCGACTATTTGCTGGCCGCGTCTGGCCTCATGCTCAATGCGGAACAGAAAGCTGATCTCCGGACGACGCTGGAAGCGCTGGAGGCCATGAAGGCCCGGGTCCGCCAGCCACGGGGCCGCATGGCCGAACTGGCGCATGGTTTCGGCTTCTCGGAGGAAGACCTGTGAGCATTCCCACTATTGCAGAGGCCGCCCGCCTGATCGCCACCCGCAAGCTGTCACCCGTCGAACTGACGCATGCCTGCCTGGAACGAATGCACTCCCTGGACGACGCGCTGCATGCGTTCGTGCTGCCGACCGAGGAGCGGGCACTCGCCGAAGCGCGTGCGGCCGAGGCGGATATCATGCGGAATGGCCCACGCGGGCCGATGCACGGGATCCCCATCGGATTGAAGGACATCGTCAATACCGAGGGACTCGCGACCACCTGCCAGTCGAAAATCCTGAAGGATAACATCCCGGATGCGGACGCGACCTGCGCCGAGAAACTGGCCCAGGCCGGCACCATCCTGATGGGCAAACTGACCACGCATGAATTCGCCGATGGTGGGCCGTCTTTCGACCTGCCGTCACCACCGTCCCGCAATCCCTGGAACACAGACCATTTCACCGCAGGCTCTTCCAGCGGCACCGGGGCAGCGGTGGCCGCAGGCATGATCCTGTGCGGGATCGGCACTGACACCGGCGGGTCGATTCGCGGTCCGGCTGCTTTGTGCGGGATTGCCGGCATCAAGCCGACCTACGGATTGGTGTCCCGCGCCGGCGTTGCGCCCGCCGCCTACAGTCTGGACCATATCGGGCCGATGGCGTGGACAGCCGAGGACTGCGCCATCATGTTGCAGGTGCTTGCCGGCCACGATCCGCGCGACCCTCATTCGGCCAATCGTCCCGTGCCCGATTACACCGCGCAACTCGGCTCTGGCGTGAAGGGGATGCGGGTCGGCGTGATCCGCCACTTCCATGAAACCGACCACAAGGTTGCCGCGGCCACACAGGCGGGCATCGATAACACGCTGGCGGTGTTTCGTGACCTGGGCGCCGAGATCGTCGATGTGACCCTGTCGCCGTTGCAGGATTGGCACGCCTGCGGGTCGTTGATCTCCATCACCGAGCGCGCCGCCGCCTATAATGAATGGGCTCGCACCAGGCTGCCCGATTTCAGCGAACGGGTGCAGCGGCGGCTGATGCTGGGGGCGTTGGTATCCGGGGTTGACTACGTGCACGCGACGCAGCGCCGGCGGGAACTGCGGGACGAATTGCGAGCGTCCATGCGGACCCTGGATGTGGTGGTCACGGCCGGAGCGCCGGGCGAGGCGCCGAAGATGGACGCGATCCCGCGCTGGGATGTGTTTGCGGCCCCTGGATTTACCATGCCGTTCAATGTCGCAGGCTATCCGGCGATCTGCGTCTGCTCGGGCTTCGGTCCGGCGGGATTGCCTGTCTCGGTCCAACTGGTCGGCAAACCGTTCCAGGAGGCCACCGTGCTGCGCATGGCGGACGCTTTCGAGAAAGCGACCGCCTACCGAGGAAGCCGTCCCGCGATGGTGGCAGCCTGAGCGGACCATGCCCTGACCGGGAGCAGGATCGGATGAGGCGGAGGCGCCCGACCATGACCCTAGCCCGGAACCAAAGGGCTGGAGCGCGTTCTCCGTTTCCAGGCAAGATGAACGCGCTCTGACGACCCCAGGATCGATCGATCCAAAGCCCAGGAGTTGACCGAGATGACCACCCACACATTGCGCGCGGCGCCGGAAACAACACGGATCGGCGTTTTCGACGCGGAATTCCCCGCGATCATGACCGTTGAATCCGGTGACACTGTCGAGGTGCAGTGTGTGTCCGGCCGGGAGGAGGTGCTGCCGCCACCGGGTTCGCCTCTGACCGTGCCGCCGGAACTGGCCGCGATCATCGCCGCGAACCCTGGCTCCCGCGCCGGGCATATCGTGACCGGCCCCATCGCGATCGCCGGCGCGATGCCAGGCGACATGCTGGAAATCCGAATCGAGAAAATCGTGCCGGGTGCCAACTGGGGCTACAACATGATCCGTCCGCTGGCCGGCACGTTGCCCGAGGATTTTCATGAAACCACCTTGATGCACATCCCAGTGGATCGCTCACGCGGCGTGTGCACCCTACCCTGGGGGACAGAGTTGACCCTGGCGCCGTTCTTTGGCGTGATGGGCGTGGCGCCGCCCCCCGCGTTCGGCCGCATCGCGTCGAAGGAGCCGCGCATCCATGGCGGCAACCTGGACAACAAGGAACTGACCGCTGGCAGCACCTTGTTCCTGCCCGTGTGGGTGCCGGGCGCGAATTTCTCGGTCGGTGACGGGCACGGCGTGCAGGGTGATGGCGAGGTCTGCGTCACCGCGCTGGAAATGTGCCTGACCGGCACTTTTACGTTCACGCTCCACAAGGGTGACGGCCCGGCTCGCCCGGCCCTACGCATGCCTCGCGCCGAGTCTGCGACCCACTACATTACCATGGGTCTGAACGAGGACCTGGATCAGGCCATGAAGCAGGCGTTGCGGGAGATGATCGCCTTTATCTGCATGCGCACCAACCTGTCGCGCGAACAGGCGTATGCGTTCTGCTCGCTGGCGGTGGATTTCCACGTTACACAAACCGTGAACGGCGAAAAGGGCGTGCATGGTCTGCTCAAGAAGGGCCTGCTGTTCTAGACCGCGCTTGCCCCGGCTGGGACCGGAGAACGCGCGCCAATTCTTTGTTTCAGAGCATGAGTCATACGCCGATTCGATTCCAGTCGGCGTGACCACGCTCTAACAGACGGAACCTGACGATGTCCCTGAACACCCAATCCGGCGCAACCGATCCGGCGCTGATGACCGCGACCGAGGCCGCTGCCATGATCCGCTCGAAGGATCTGTCCTGTGAGGAACTGGCCCGAGCCTGCCTGCGCCGGATCGAGTGGCGTGACTCGCTCGTGCGGGCCTGGCTGTGGGTGGATCCCGATCACGTGATCCGACGCGCCCGTGAACTCGACAAGCTGGCGCCGAAAGGGCCGCTGCATGGCGTTCCGATCGGCGTCAAGGACGTGATCGACACAGTGGATTATCCGACCACCCAGAACTCGCCGATCTACGATGGCGTGCGGGTCGGGCGGGACGCGGCTTGTGTGGCGGTGCCCCGAGGCCTAGGTGCGCTGGTGCTGGGCAAGACCGACACGGTTGAGTTCGCCTCCGGAGGCCGGAAGGCACTGACCCGTAATCCGTTCAATCCGGCGCATACGCCCGGCGGGTCGTCATCCGGATCGGGCGCGGCGGTGGCGGATTTTCATGTCCCGCTGGCGTTCGGCACGCAGACCGGCGGCTCCTTGATCCGGCCGGCATCGTTCAATGGCATCTATGGGATGAAGCCGAGTTGGAATGTTGTCAGTCGGGAAGGGGTCAGGATGGCGTCGATGACCCTGGATACGGTCGGGTGGTATGCGCGCTGCGTTGACGATCTTGCGCTCATGGCTCTGGCGTTTGGGGTGCAGCCGGACCTGAACCCAGTCGAGATCAAAGGACTGCGGGTCGGTGTCTGCCGCAGCCCGGTCTGGCAGGAGATCGAGCCGGCCGGCAGCCTCGCCTTGGAGACCGCGGCGAAACGTCTGGCCGCCGCGGGCGCGATCGTCGAGGAGATGGTTCTTCCGGTGCCATTCAACGGGTTGCATGATGCCCATACCTCAATCGTGAACAGTGAGGGACGGTCGTCGTTCCTTCCCGAATACATCAACGCCCATGGTCTGCTGGCGCCGGATCTGAGGGCGAAGGTTGACAACGTCCTGCAGATCACCTCGGAGAGGCTGTTGCAGGCCTACGGCTTGGCGGACTCCTGCCGCCCGGTCCTGGATGGGCTGTTCGGGCCGTCGCTGGACGTGATCCTAACACCGAGTTCGAAAGGTGAAGCGCCGGTCGGGCTGCATACCACGGGGGATGCAGTGTTCAACCGGATGTGGACCTTGTTGCATGCGCCGAACGTGAACATCCCCGTGTGTCGCGGGCCCACGAACTTGCCGGTGGGCGTCACTCTGGTCGGCAAGCGGCTGTCGGATGCACGACTGCTGGCGATTTCCCAGGCTTTGGCGCCGATCATCGACACCGATCCCGGGGCAAATATGCGGGAGCTCTGGCCGGCGGCAGCGTGAAAGGGTCGGCGATCTGCCCGCATGGGCAGACCGGTATGGCGGCGGTGACGAGAAAGCCGTCACCTGCACTGTCCGGACAACCGCGACCGGCGCCGACCGAGTGGGAACGGGCTTCTCCCCCCGGCAGGCGATTGCAACGATTGACCCCTGGCGCCTCTCATCCCGTGTCATCCCCGGCGACGGATCGGCCAGCCTCGACTTGCCGGGCTGTGACGTCGACAATCGAGGACAGGGCAAGTCACGGATGGCCAGCCTATGCCGTTGCCGGCGCGGTAGGTGCTACGGGAGACCCGTAAGCGCTATGTCGCGGTGGCGTAGACGGCCTTTTCAAACCGATCCAGCAGGTCCAGGACCGTCCGGTCGGCGAATGGCAGGACCTGCGTCATCAGGACCCCGGCGATCTGCTTCTTCGGGTCCAGCCAGTAGTACGTGTTGTTGATCCCGGCCCAGGCCAAGCTGCCGGCGCTGCGGCCGCCCGGATAGTCCTGGGTGTTGATCAGGAAGCTCAGGCCCCATTTCTTCACCATCCCGGGGAACAGATCGACGGGGTTCGACATCCGGGGGATGAAGGAGGGCAGCGGCAGGACGTCCAGATCGCCCATGTTGTTCTGTCCCATCAGCGCTACCGTCTCCGGTTTCAACACCCGTTTGCCATTCCCCTCGCCACCGCGCATCAGAGCTTGCAGGAAGATCAGGTAGTCGTTGGCCGTGGAGAACAATCCGCCGCCACCCGGAAAGAACTCGGGATTTTCGACGGGAAGCGGCGCGTCAAACGGCTGCAAGGCGCCGTTAGCCTCCCTTGTGTGCACCGTGGCCAGCCGGTCTTTCCAGGCTGGACGCAAGACAAACCCCGTGTCACGCATGCCCAGCGGTTGGAACAGGTGCTCCTGCAGATAGACTTCCAGGTTCTGGCCGCTGACGACTTCCACCATCCGGCCGGCGATGTCGATATTGATGCCGTATTCCCAACGCTCCCCAGGATCGTACCCCAGCGGCGCGGACAGCGAGGCGAGCTTGCCGGTGCGGGCAGCGGGTATCCCAGCTTCCGCCGCATAGCGGTTCATGTTCTTGTTCCAGGTGTCGTAGACGAACCCGGCGGTATGGGTCAGCAGCTTGCGCAGGGTGATCGTGCCGCGTGCCGGGCGCAGCCGAGCTTTTCCCGACTCGTCGAACCCTTCCAGCACCCGCGGATTGGCGAGGAACGGCAGGATCTCGCCGGCCGGCTGGTCCAGGGCCAGCTTCCCCTGTTCAACCATCTGCATGCAGGCAGCGCCGGTGATTGCCTTGGTCATGGAGGCGATACGGAACACCGTGTCCTGCGTCATCGCCACGGGCCCACCCTGAGCCCGCTTGCCGAAGGCGCCGCCGTAGATCTGTCCGCCCGCATTCGCCACCGATGCGGTGACACCCGGCACCTCGCCGGCTTTTACCGCATCCGCAAGCACCTGATCGATCCGTGCTGTGTCTACCATAGTCCTGGTTCCCCCTGATGCTGTCGCCAGCGGCCGCTCGGCGAAGTTGGTTGCACATCCCAGCCCACCGGGGCAACACTGCCCTCGAATTGGAGGAGCATCCAGATGTACGAACAACATGTCATCGTCACGACGAAGCACGGCCAGATGCCGGCATTTGTGGCCTGCCCAGACGGAGCCGGCCCATTCCCGCCGATCATCTTCTACATGGACGCCCCCGGCACACGCGAGGAACTCCGCAACATGGCCCGCCGTATCGCTCGCCATGGCTATTTCTGCATTCTGCCGGACATGTATTACCGCCTGGGCACCGTGCTGTTCGACCTTCCGCGTCGCACTGATGCCATGTCGGCAGTGATCCGCGCCTCCATGAACAGTATCAACAACGAGCTTGTCACCGACGACACCTCCGCGATGCTTGGCTGGCTGGATGCCAATGACAAGGTGAAGCCAGGGCCCGTTGGCTGCGTCGGCTATTGCATGAGCGGGCAATATATCACCACCGTCTCGGCCCGGTTCCCGCATCGTATGGTTGCCGCCGCATCGCTCTATGGGGTCAGGATCGTCACCGATCAGCCCGACTCGCCGCATTTGCTTGTGGATAAAATCAAGGGCGAACTCTACTACGCCTTCGCGGAACATGATGCGGGGGTGCCGGATCACGTGATCCCCGACCTGCAGGCCGCGCTGGCGAAGACCGATGTCAAGAGCGCGATCAAGATCTTCCCCGGCACGCATCATGGCTTCGCGTTTCCGGAGCGGGCTGTCTATGAGACGGTGTCTTCGGAGCAGACCTGGGCCGATATGTTCGCCATGTGGGATCGCTGCTTGAAATAGGACACAGGACGAAGCCTTTGCCGTCAGGATCAGGCTCGAATCTGCGTATCTGCTCCCTCTATCTTTCGGGGAAGGGAAACCGGCATCGAGCGTGGGGGTTCGTACCCCTCCCCATGTGGTTTCGCCGGGGGAGAGGCGAGACCGCGCCATCCAGGTCCCGATGCAGTGCGGATAAGCCCCGGGGCTTGGCGGGTCCCCAAACCCATGTTGACCGCTCCGTCCGCGTGATTGGCGGGCGGCCGTCCCGGATCAAACCGAGGGGAATGAGATGAATCTGTTCGACCTTACCGGCAAGGTTGCCATCGTGACCGGCGGCAATGGCGGGATCGGCCTTGGCATGGCGCAGGGAATCGCATCCTGCGGTGCACATGTGGTCATCGCAGGACGGAATGCGGCGAAGGCCGGTCCGGCGCTGGAATCCCTGCGAGCGCTGGGTGTCCAGGCCCAATTTATCGCCGCGGATGTCACCAAAAAGGCCGATTGCCAGAACCTGGTCGACGCGACGCAAGAAGCGTTCGGCCGGGTCGATATCCTGGTGAACAATGCGGGCACGTCGATCCGGAAGATGCCGCAGGAGTTCACGGAGGAAGAGTGGCATCACGTGATGGACACCAACCTCACCAGCGCGTTTTTGTGCTCCCAGGCTGCCTACCATGCGATGGTGAAGGTCGGTGGTGGCAAGATGATCAATATCGGATCGATGATGTCGCTGTTCGGTGCGCCCTATGCAACGCCCTATGCCTCCAGCAAGGGCGGAATCGTGCAGATGACCCGGGCCTTGGCCACCGCGTGGGCGAAGGACCGGATCCAAGTCAACGCGGTGCTGCCCGGCTGGATCGACACGGATCTAACGAAGCGGGCCCGCCAGCAGGTGCAAGGTCTGCACGAGAGCGTGGAGAAGCGCACCCCGGAGGGACGTTGGGGTGTGCCGAGCGACCTGGCTGGGGTGGCGGCGTTCCTGGCGAGCGGTGGGTCGGATTTTGTCACTGGCACCGCGATCCCGGTGGATGGCGGGTTCTCGATCGGTATGTAGCGGCGGTTTTGTGGTTCTGGGAAACGGTCGGGCTAGGCTGCTTCCCGGCGTCGGTCCGGAAAACGGTGACCCCCGGACTGCGCATGGGTCAGTTCGAGCACATCACCGCCGCGGTGCTCAAGATGCAGGCAGCCGGACAACCGGTAATCTCAATCGACACGAAGAAAAAGGAACCGATTGGGCCGTGCCAAGGAAGACTCTGGTGGCACCCGTTGCCACAGGCATAAGACACAAACGGCTGGCATCGTAAACGGTCGCGACGATTGTGACCTGACAGGGGATGAGAATGTGCAAGATATGCGACCAGTCGGTTGGTTCCGGTCTATCACGCCGCGGCTTGTTTGCCGGGTTGACAGCCGGCATCGCCATCAATGCGACGCCGGCGCGCTCGGCTGATCCGGTCAAACCAGCCCTGACGCCGGACGCGGCGTTGCAGCAACTGATGGCCGGGCATGCCAAATATCTCGCCGGCCGGGCATCGGTGGGGAACTACGCGGCCGGACGAGCGGGGAGAGCGGGGGGACAGTCGCCGATCGCGGCCATTCTGTCGTGTGCCGACTCGCGGGTTCTGCCAGAATTGATCTTCAATCAAGGGCCGGGCGATCTGTTCGTGGTGCGCGTGGCCGGAAATGTCGAGAACGCGGACGGGCTCGCCAGCCTGGAATACGGCACCGCGATCCTGGGTATTCCGCTGATCATGGTCATGGGCCATTCCAACTGCGGCGCGGTTGCCGCCGCGATTAAGGTGCACCGGGAAAAGACGGTTCTGCCCGGCCATCTACCAGGGCTGATCGACTTGATTCTGCCCTCCGTCAGAAAGGCCGAGGCCATGCGCCCGGCCGATCTGCTCGCGGTGGCGACGATCGAGAACGTGCGCGGGACCGCTGCGACGGTCGCGGCGTCCGACCCAGTGATCGCCGCCTCGGTCAAGGCCGGTACGGCCAAGGTTGTCGGCTCGGTCTATGACGTGGCGACCGGGAAGGTGACCTTAATTTAGCCTCGGCCGCCGCCTGATATCGGCGCGAACGTGGCGGAAATTGAGGATTGCCGGATCGGCCACCACCGGTCCGGGGGCGATGGCGACGATGATATTGCCAGCGATCGGGGCGAAATCGGCGCGGAAATGGACGGATGATTTCAGGGCCAGGATCGGGCAGTCGGCGGGCTCGATCCCGACATGGCGGATGATCGCCTGATCCAGTGCCTGCATTTTCCGCGTGGTAACGATCACGCGGACGCCCTGGACGTCGATCAGCGCGGTGGGCCCCAGATTGCCTGGGTTGCCGGCACCCATCGGGCCGGTCAGGGTAAAGGCGCCGTCGGTCAGTTTCTCCACCCGCGCCGAACAGGCATAGGGCATGCCGTCGGACTTGCCTCCGAGGACTAGGTCTATCACCGCGCCCGGTCCGGCTTTGTGGCAGGTTGCGGCGCTTTCGGAATCGTTGATCAGGCAGACGACGGCGCCTTTCGCCCCTTGGCGCACCAATTCGGACAACAGGCCGGTCGTGTCGCCATGGCCGCCGCCGCCCGGGTTGTCTTGCGTGTCGGCCAACACGATCGGGCCTTTCGTGGTCGGTCTCTGACGGAGTGCTTCGGCCACGGCCGCGGCGGCTTGCATCGTGTCCTGCACGAAGTTGGATTCTCTGGCGTTCAAATCGGCCAGCAGGGCGTCGGCAGCCGCGTCCGCGGCTTGTTGCGTCTCCGCGAAGGCAGCGATGGCGGGGCCACAATCCACGAAATCGGCGTAGGGGAAGCCGAAGCAGAAAGCCAGTTCGGCTATCCCTGCCTGGTCGGCGAGCGCGGAGCGAGCGGTCATTGCCGGCTCCATCGGCGCCATCATGGTGCATTGGCTGCCGAGCGGGATCCAGAAATCAAGCTGGCGGAAGGCGCGGAACCAGGGGGTGCGGCGTTCGATGCGCTGCAACAACAGGCGCATGGCCTGGGCGCCGGCATCTTTCATATCGACATGTGGGTAGGTGCGGAACGGCACCGTAACGTCGGACAGGCGAACCATTTGGGGTGTGAGGTTAGCGTGCGGATCCAGGCTGATGGTCAGCGGCATCTCGGTCCCGACGATGGCTCGCACGCGTCGGAGGAGTTCGCCTTCCGCATCCGGATAGCTGTCCACCATCGCGGCGCCGTGCAAGTCCAGATACACGCCGTCGATCGGGCCTTCGTCCAGCGCCATGGAGAGATGCGCGCAGTTCAGGGCGGCAATCCGCTCAAACGCCTCGTCCTGCACCGGACCGGCGGGATTGGCAAAACCCCAGGCCAGGGGGATCAGGGTCACGCCCGCCGCTTCCGCGACGGCGATGGCGCCGGCGCTGGGGACGGAGCGGTCGCGCAGGCCGGGGATCAGCGCGGGACCGATCTGCAAGGGTGGCAATCCGCCGGGTTGCAGGAAGTCGGCGTACGTAGTCGGGCGAGGCGCGAAGGAGTGGCTTTCATGCATGAAGCCGCCGATGGCGATGCGCAGGGTCATGAGGCGGGGTCCTGGTTGGGTGGTCCACCCGTTCTAGCACAGGCGAGGTTTGTGGGGGACGCGGTCTCGGTCGAGACTGGCGCGTTCGCGGTGTCGGGCGTAGCGTTACGGCAAACCTGACACGGGGGACACGCCCATGGCGATCGTTATTGGTGAAGGCGAGTATCGTTACGAAGTGATCGAGAACTGGGGCACGCTGCCGCCCGGTTGGCGCTATGGGGAGGTTGCGGCGGTCGGCGTCGACAGTCGCGACAATGTCTATGTTTTCAGCCGTGGCGAGCATCCGATGATCGTATTCGATCGGGAGGGAAACTTCCTGCGCTCCTGGGGCGAGGGATTGTTCAGTCGCGCGCATGGGGTGCATGTCGCGCCCGACGACACTCTGTATTGCACCGATGACGGCGATCATACCGTGCGGCGGATGACGCCCGAGGGGCGCATGCTGTTGGAGATCGGGGTGCCCGGGAAGCCCGCGCCCTACATGAGCGGGGATCCTCTACATCGGTGCACGCATACGGCTCTGTCGCCCGAGGGGGACATCTATGTGGCCGATGGCTACGGCAATGCTCGGGTGCACAAATATGCCCCGGATGGGCGGCTGTTGTTCTCCTGGGGGGAACCCGGGACCGATCCGGGGGAGTTCAATATCGTCCACAACATCTGCTGCGATGAGGATGGGTGGGTCTACGTGGCGGACCGGGAGAATCATCGGATTCAGGTGTTTGATGGGAAGGGTCGGTTCGAGACGCATTGGCACAACATGCATCGGCCTTGCGGGTTGTGCATGACTCGGGGCCGCAACCCGATTGCGTATATTGGGGAAAGCGGGCCGAGCATGGCGGTGAATGTGAATTCGCCGGGGATTGGGCCTCGGGTGAGTTTGTGGACTCTAGACGGAAAGCGGATTGCCAAGGTTGGGGATGCATCTCGGGAGCGGGTCAGCCAGTTCACCTCTCCCCATGGGGTGGCGGTTGATTCGCGGGGAGACATTTACGTGGGCGAGGTGGCTCGGACGGCGATGAAGAATAAGGGGACGCCGGTTCCGGAAGGGGTGGATATTCGGTGCATGCAGAAATTGGTGAAGCTGGGCTGAATTTCCCCGGTCAGACGCTTGTATCCACGGGCAAACAACGACCGCTGCGGGTTGTCAAGACCGTGGCACCGTCACCCGTTCCGAAGCATGTCCGCCTCTATCCAGCACGAAGGCCTCTGTAGGGCGACCACGATCAGGGCGAGTGGGCCGGTTCGGATCGGCGAGGCAATTCAGGGAGCTGCGGGGCGCGATCACCCATTGTACAACGACGTCCGAGATCGTGGGGCCATTCACCTTTGCACTTGCGTGCTTCGGTTGGTGAGGCCATCGCGGTCAGGCAAAAGCGGCTTCATCGACCGCGATGCAGGCGGCCATGCGGTTCGGCTCGGGGAAGCGTTCGGCGGGGATGGCAGTACGGCACCCGTCACGACGGCGCGGACAACGGGGCGCGAAGGCACAGCCGGTGGGCAGGCGCCGCATATCGGGCGGGCTGCCGGGAATGGCGTCGATGTCCTGGTCGCGAGGCTGGCCATGCACGGTGGAAGACAGCAATCCCGCCGTATAGGGGTGCAGTGGGTCGGACATGATGCGCCCGACCGGCCCGCTCTCGATCACCCGTCCGGCATACATCACGGCGACGGTGTCCGCGATTTCGGCCGCCACGCCCAGATCGTGGGTGACGAAGATCATTCCCATCCCGAGTTCGCGTTGGATCTTCCGCAGCAATATCAGCACCTGGATTTGCACTGTTGCATCCAGCGCGGTCGTCGGCTCATCGGCTAGCAGCAGCTTCGGGTCACAGGATAGCGCCATCGCGATCATCGCCCGCTGGCGCAATCCGCCGGACAATTCATGCGGATACGCGTCCAGGCGGCGTTCGGCCGACGGGATGCGGACCAGATTAAGCAGATCCAGCGCCCGCGCCCGGGCCTGGGCATGACTGGCCCCGGTATGGCGGCGGATGGTCTCCCCGATCTGCTGGCCTACCGTGTAGACTGGGTCCAGCGCGGTCATCGGCTCCTGGAAGATCATGGACACCGCACCTCCGCGCAGGTCACGAAGAGCCTTGCCCTTTAGCGCCAGCACATCCTGGCCGGCGGCGCGAACCGTCCCCTCGATCTTCGCCTGCGGGGGCAGCAGGCGCATCAGGGCACGCAAGGTCACGCTCTTGCCGGACCCGGATTCGCCCAGGATGCACAGGACTTCGCCGGGATTGACCGTGAAGCTGACGCCGTTGACCGCATGAACCGTGTTCTCGCGGCCGACAAAACTGACCTGCAGATCCCGCACTTCGGCCAGTGGTTCGGTATTCGACATGTCAGGCACTCCCGGCGGTGGCGAGGCTGTGGCCGGACGCGCGGTCCAGCATGTGGCAGGCCGCGACATGAGCCGTGTCGCCACCGATGGAGGCCAGGCCCGGGGAACTGGCCTCGCAGACCGCTTCCGCGAACGAGCAGCGGGTGCGGAAACGGCAGCCGGACGGCGGATCGATCGGGTTGGGGGGATCGCCGGTGATGGGCGGCTCCTCCATCCGACGCGCCGGGTCCATCGATGGCTGAGACGCCAGCAAGGCGCGGGTGTAGGGGTGCTGGGGCGCCGAGAAAATCTTCTCCGACGGGCCCAGTTCCACCACCCGGCCGAGATACATGACCAGCACGCGATCCGAGATGTAGCGCACCACCATCAGGTCATGGCTGATGAACACATAGGTCAAGTTGAACTGCCGCTTCAGCGCTCGCAGCAGGTTCAGCACCTGCGCCTCCACGGACTTGTCCAGCGCGGAGACCGGCTCATCCAGGATGACCATGCGGGGATTGGTGGCCAGGGCGCGGGCGATGTTGACCCGCTGCTTCTGACCCCCGGACAGTTCATGCGGATAGCGGGGACCGAACTGGTCGGGGTTCAGACCGACCTTGGCCAGCATGTCACGCGCGATCTCCCGCGCCTGCAGCTTGGGCGTGTCCTGCACGAAGGGCCCGAATGCCACGGAATCGCGGACCGGCATGCGGGGGTTCAGGGACGAGTAGGAGTCCTGGAACACCATCTGCACCTGTCGCCGCAAGGCGGACACGGTGATGCCTCGGGGTGCATCGACCGGGTCGCCGTCGAACACCAATTCGCCGGAATCCGGGCGGATCAGGTGCAGCAGCAGGCGGGCGAGGGTGGACTTGCCGCAGCCGGACTCGCCGACGATGCCAAGGGTCTCGCCCTTCTGCACTTCGAAGGACACGCCATCCACGGCCTGCACCGACTTGCCGCCGGTGCCCTTGACTGGGAAATGCTTCAGCAGATCGCGCACGATCAGAAGTGGCTGCTGGGCGCCGCCACGATCGCGCGGGTCCAGTTCCACGGTGGCGGAGGCCGTCGCCATATCGGTCAAGGCCTCCATCTGGGAGTCGAGCATGGTACTCACATCCGTACGTCCATGGCCGCGCGCAATCCGTCGCTGACCAGATTGAAGCAAATCGACGTGACGAAAATCGCCAGTCCCGGCAGGGCGCAGACCACGGGCACGACATAGATCGACTGGCGGAGCGTGCTCAGCATCAGGCCCCAATCAGCGGTCGGCGGGCGGACTCCCAGGCCCAGGAAGGACAGGCCGGAGGCGAGCAGGATGCTGACCGAAACCAGGGACGAGGCGTAGATGAACACCGGCCCGAGCACGTTCCCCAGCACGTGATGCCGCACGATGATGAACGTGCCGGCGCCGGTCGCGCGGGCCGCTTCGATGAAGTCCAATGATCGGACCTGGGTCGTCGCGGTTTCCGCCACCCGGCACATCGGCGGAATGAACACCAGGGTCAGCGCCAGCATGCCGTTCAACATGCCACCACCCATGGCGCCGGAAATGGCCACCGCCAGCAGCACGGACGGGAACGCATAGAACACGTCCATGGTCCGCATGATCCCGGTATTGACCCGCCCACCCATGAAGCCGGCGATCACGCCCAGCATCCCGCCCACACAGGTGGCGAAGATGACCGGCACGATCCCCATCAGCAACGACACGCGTCCGCCATACAGCAGCCGGGTGAGCATATCCCGGCCAAGCTCGTCGGTGCCCAAGGTGTGGTTGCGCCACCCCATCGGCTTCAGCCGGCCGATGATCGACTCCTTGTAGGGATCGAACGGCGCCAGCAGCGGCGCGAAAATCGCCGCCAGGACGATCAGGATGACGATCGAGCCGAAGAAGATCGTCATCTTGTCATGGCGCAGCCGGTAGCCGACGGATTGCCAATAGCTGCGGATCTTGGTCTCGGGAGCGGCCTGATCCTCGAACGTGTCGGGAGAAGCAGGCAGAGTCGCGGTTTGAGACATTGTATGAACCTTTCCGTCAGCCACGTCGGATGCGCGGATCGATCATCGATTGAAGCAGGTCGATAATCAGGTTGGTCATCACGAAAGCGATCGCCAGGGTCAGGATGGTGCCCTGCAAGACCGGGACGTCGCGATTGATGATGGCCTTGCTCAGCAGGAAGCCACTGCCGGGCCAGGTGAACACGGTTTCCACCAGGATGGACCCGCCCAGCAGATAGCCGAACTGCAGGCCCATGACCGCCAGCACGCCGGGCAGGGCGTTCTTGATCACGTGGCGGATGACCGCCAGCTCCGACAGGCCCTTGGCGCGCAGGGTCTGCACGAAGTCCTGGTTGCGCATCTCGGCGATGGCGGCACGGGTGGTGCGGGAGATGATGCCGATCGGGATCATCGACAATGTAATGACCGGCAGCACCAGGAACTGGGTATCGCTCCAGCGCCAGATGCTGAATTCGGCCGATCCTTTCGGACCCATGCCCGTGGCGGGCAGCCAGGACAGTTCCACCGCGAAGATGATGACCATGACGATGGCCAGCCAGTAGTTGGGCAGGCTGACACCGAAGACCGCGGTGCCGGTGACACCCCGATCGATCCACTTGCCGGGGAAGCACCCGGCAAGCAGACCCATCAGGAAGCCGATGGTAAAGGCCGTGGGAATGGCGAACATCGCCAGCATGCCCGTATTGGACAGTGCCATGATGATCTCATCCAGCACGGGTCGGCGTGTCGCGATAGACATCCCGAAATCGCCGGTCACCACCTTGCCGAGCCAGATAAGGAACTGGATGGGAAGGGGTTTGTCGAAGCCATAGGCTTTCTTAACAATCTCGATCGTTTCCGCCGTAGCGTCGGGTGGCAGAACCGTCTGCAGAGGATCGCCGGGTGCGAGGTAGACCAGGGAGAAGCACACCACGCTCACGCCAAAGGCAATGGGGATGGCGTATAGGATCCGCTGCAGGATGTATCGGGACATGCCTTGTCTCCGTTACGGCGCGACTGTGACGGGGGTGAGGTCCTGGAACCAGCTTTGTGCTTGCACGAACCCCTTGACCTTGGGCGACATGGCCCGCGGGTTGATGTCGTGGGCGACAAAGATGAGGGCCGCTTCCTCGTTCATCATCTCGTTCATCTGGGTCAGCAGAACGTTGCGCTTGGCCGTGTCGAACTCACCCATGATCTCGCCGATCAACTTGTCCATCTCAGGGGTCTTGTAGTGTCCCCAGTTCGCACCCTTCGGCGCCGCCGCCGCGCTCCACACATGCCTTACCAGCGCATTGAACGGGTCCTGAGCCGCTCGGCTTACGTTAATGCCATGAATTTCCGAGAACTTCTCGACGCCGGCACGGGTGATGTCCAGCAGCGCGTTCCAGTCCATGGTCTGCAACGTGACCTGGAATCCGGCTTCTTCCATGTTGGATTTCACAAGCTCATTCATCGGCAGCGGCTGCATCTGGCCGGAACCGGACGTCGAGATCGCGAACGTCACCTTGCAGGGCAGGCACCCGGCCTCCTTCAACAGGGCCTTCGCCTTCGCCAGGTCGTAGTTGTACATCTTCGGCTTGCCGTAATACGGCGTGGAGGGCGGGACGGTCGAATACCCTTCCAGCATCAGACCGTTCAGCATCTCCTTCATGTCGGACCGGTTCAGCGCATAGTTCGCCGCCTGGCGCACCCGCTTGTCGGTGAACGGACCCTTCACGAAATTCAACTGATAGGTCCAGTTGTGAGGATACGGGTTGGTCACGATCGTCATGCCGGACGACTTCAGGCGCGCCACCGCGTCGGGGGACGGCGCCTCGATCCAGTTGACCTGGCCGGACAACAAGGCCGCGGTGCGGGTTGATGCTTCCGGCATCGGCACAAGAACCAGGCGGTCCTGCTTGGGGATGCGCTTGGTGTCCCAGTATTCCTTGTTCGGAGTCATCTCCATCCGCTGATGCGGCGTCGCCTTGTCGAAACGATACGGCCCCGTCCCAGACGGCCTGTTCGCATAATCCGTCCAGTTATACTTCACCTCCTGCGCGCGACAGCGGCTGACCATCATCACGTAACTCATGTTGAACTGGAACAATGAGTCGATGGTCTTGGTTTCCATCGCGACGGTCAGGTCGTCGATCTTTTCCACACCGGCGAAATTCGTCAGATAGGCGCGAGCCTGGGCGAACTGGTTCGGATCGAATTCGGGTGCCTTGTCGTTGGTGGATCGGCTCATGTTCCACACCACGTCGTCGGCATTGAACGGGCAGCCATCGTGCCACTTCACGCCCGGACGCAGCTTGAAGATCCAGCGTTTGGGGTTGTTGGGGTCGATGCTCCATTCGGTGGCGAGGCCGGGCCGCAGTTCGGCCGCCTTGGTGCCCTGCGACAGGTCCCATCCGATCAACGTGTCATAGAGATTGTAGCCGACGAAACGATACCCCTCGAACCCCTGATCGGGATTGCCCGTGGTGATCGGCAAGTCGCCGGCGGTCATCCCGATAACCAGCGTGCCACCGCCTTGCGCGTTGGCCTGAGGGACGGCCAACGCCAGACCGGCGGCAACAGCCACGGTTGCGCCGAACCGCTTCGAATTCGATTTCGTCATTTGATGCCTCACGCGAAGTCTCCGACCGCTCTTGGTTCCACGCGCCGCCGGCGGTGATACGGCGCGGGTTACGGGATTAGGGGATCAGGGGGCGACGCTGATGGTCGTCAGGTCCTGGAACCAGCTTTGCGCCTGAACGAAGCCCTGCACCTTGGGTGACATGGCCCGCGGGTTCAGGTCGTGGACCACGAAGATCATCATCGCTTCCCGGCCGAGAAGCTCATGGAGTTCGATGAGGAGGGCCAATTGTTTCGCCGGGTCGAATTCGTGGAAGATCTTCTCGACCAGCTTTTCGCCGTCCGGATGGGCGTAGTGACCCCAATTGGGACCCGCCGGTGCCCAGTAAAGCTTGGACGCCTGTTTGATGATCGCGTTCACCGGATCGAGCAGACCGCGGGAGAAATTCAAGCCGTCATAGTTGGGAAATTTTTCGACGCCGGCCCGGTACACGTCCAACAGCGCATTCCAGTCCATCGTCTGGATCGTCACCTCGAACCCGGCCGCGTCCATTTGCGCCTTGACCAGCTCGTTCATGGGCAGAGGCTGCATCTGGCCGGAACCCGACGTCGAAATGCCGAAGGTCACCTTGCAGGGCAGGCACCCGGCTTCCTTCAGCAGGGCGCGTGCCTTGACCGGATCGAACGCGTATTTCGGCGGGTTGCCGTAATAGGCGACGGTGGGGGGAACGATCGCGTGATCCTCCATGGCCGTCCCGCCCAGCATTTCCACCATGTCGGCGCGGTTGATCGCGAGATTGGCGGCCTGGCGGACTCGCAGATCGGTGAATGGCCCACGCTTGTGGTTCAGCATGTAGGGCCAGTGATGCGGATAGACATTCGTCACGATCTTCATCCCGGCGTTCTTCAGCCGAGGGATTGCGTCAGGCGACGGGGCTTCGATCCAGTTGACCTGACCGGACAGCAGAGCGGCGGTGCGGGTCGAGGCCTCAGGCATCGGGATCAGCACCAACCGGTCCTGCTTCGGGATGCGGTTCTTGTTCCAGTAATCGGTGTTCGGGACCAGCTCCAACCGCTGGTTCAGCACCATCTTGTCGAACTTGTAGGGGCCTGTGCCGGACGGCTGCATCGCATAGGCCGACCAGTCGCTATTCAATGCCTTCAGGCGGCACTGGCTGACCATCATCACGTAGCTGAGGCTGTAGGGGAAAAGCGACTCGACGAAATTGGTCTCAAACGCGACCGTCATGTCGTCGACCTTCTCGACCGACTTCACGTTGGTCAGGAAGCTGCGAGTATAGGCGAACTGCTGGGCGAAGAAATTTGGGGACTTCTGGTCCATGCGGAACTGGAAGTTCCAGACCACGTCGTCGGCACTGAAGGCGCACCCGTCGTGGTATTTGACGCCGGGCCGCAGCTTCACGATCCAGCGGTTGGGGTTGGCGGGGTCGATCTGCCAGCCGGTGGCCAATCCCGGCAGGATGTCGGACGGTTTGTCGGATTTCGACAGATCCCAGAGCGCCAGGGAGTCGTAGAGATTGTAGCCGACGAAGCGATAGCCCTCGAACCCCTGGTCCGGGTTGCCGGTTGTGACCGGGATGTTGCCTGCCGTCATGCCGACGACCAACGTGCCCGCGGCCTGGGCGGGGCCAAGGCCGATGCTGGAAAGCGCGACAGCGGCCAGGCCGGCACGGAAAGATCCTCTCAATTGGGGATGGATACGCAACGGCGGGCTCCTCGCGGCAATTCAGACTCGCATGGTGCGGTGCAACATGTGTGCCAAAATATCGCCAAGAAGCGCGTGAAACAGGCACGATATTGTGCTCAATAAATATGCATACGGTCTATCGGTATCACCAGTGGACAAATTTAGGGCGCATCCGGTGGCATCCCTATCAAGGTGCTGGAATTTGCGGCGTCGCGTGAGGAAATGTGCTGGCCGCGCCATGAAGTTGATCGTTCGTGATGCCAGATGCGTCGGTCGAGCGGTTGATCCGCGGTGTCTCTGCCCGGGCTGGCTGCTTGGGCGCGAAAACGGTCCACGGGCAACGAAAAAGCGATGCTCGGGAACGGCTTGCCATCGCCGCTCACAGCGGAACCGGTCTGGGCGGCACCGGTCTGGCATGCCGCGCCCGGATATGCTCCGCTATCAACCAATCCAACAACGGCTCGTCCTGGGAGGGAGGTTTGCCATGACATTGTCCATCCGCGCTATCGACCCCGTTTCTCGCCCTTTTTTCGCCGGCGAGGTATCGGGCATCGACATCACCAAGCCGCTCACCAAGGAGCAGGCGATCGAGATCGAAAAGGGCATGGACGAATTCGGTGTCCTGGTCTTCCACGATCAGCACCTGACCGACGAAGCCCAAATGGCGTTTTCCCGCAATTTCGGAGAGCTTGAACTCGCCACCAACAATCTGCGCGACGGCAAGGACCAGCGGCTAGGCGCGCATATCGCCGATATCTCCAACCTGGACGCCAACAACAACGTGCTGGCGCGGGAGAACCGCCGCCGACTGTTCAGCCTCGGCACCCGGCTGTGGCATTCTGACAGCTCGTTCAAGGTCGTACCCGCGAAGTATTCCCTATTGTCCGCCCGCATTATCCCATCGAAAGGCGGCAACACGGAATTCGCCGACATGCGTGCCGCCTATGATACGCTGGACGATGCAACCAAGGCCGAGTGCGAAGGCCTGGTATGTGAGCACAGCCAATTGTTCTCTCGTGCCCAGATCGGCTTTGGCGATTTCACGGACGACGAACGGCGGCAATTCGCCCCGGTGCACCAACGGCTGATCCGGCGGCATCCGTCCACGGGGCGCAAATCGCTCTATCTAGCGTCGCATGCGGGAACCATCGTCGGATGGCCGGTGCCGGAAGCCCGTGCGTTCCTGCGTGATCTGATCGAACACGCCACACAGCGGAAATTCGTCTACGCGCACGAATGGAAGGTGTTCGACCTGGTGGTCTGGGACAATCAGGCGACCATGCACCGATCCCGCCCGTTCGATGCCAGTGAGAAGCGGGACATGCATCGCACCACCGTCGCGGGCATACGTTCCACCATGGCCGAAGCGGCGTAGGGCTGAAAGGCAAAGTCCGAAAGTCTTCCTCGCCGACTTGACAGGCTACCGGCAGTCACGCGGTCCGGGTTTGCGCTGGTGTTGCAGGCAAGCCGGGGACGCGTACGGGCCAAATGCCAATCGCGAAGGGCCTCACCGAAAATACAGGGTCTCCACGGCCAAGATTGCTGTTTCGTAACTGATACCAACTGGCTAAAAAAATGACCCGCCGGCGCTCTAACTCCGTCATGGCGGCCGTAGCGCCGCCATCCACGATTTGCGTGGTTACTCCCTTGGGAAACCGCGGAAAGCAGCCCGCGCGGGCATGACGGGCGGGCACCGGCCAATGGGTCGCGCTTGTAGTGGGCTGGTTTGAGACCGACGAACCGGCGCGCTCCGATTGGGAGCGCGCCTGAACTCTGATGCGCCGGAGGTCTACTGCTCGTCTGGCGGCGCCACGTTGGGAATCCCGGCCATCAGTGACGCTGGCACGGTCTCTATCAGCTCGTTGACTGTGAACATGCCACCGTCGGTGTATTTGTAGATGGCCTTCGCCTCCTCCCCATACTGATAGGTATGGATCATCGACCGCTCCGCGTGGAACAACTGCCCGTTCACATCGCGGGACTCCTCGGTGCAGAGATAGGCCACCATGGGTGCGACAAATTCCGGCCCCGGCATCGCCATGCGCGATTCATACTGCGCCTGGGTCAGCAGGCCACGCTCCACCCGCCGTTTCCAGCCAGCGATGACCGCATCGTTCACGGTCATGCGAGTCGCGGCCATTGGGCACATCGCATTGGCGGTAATCCCATAACGGCCCGCCTCCCGCGCGATCGAGCGAGTAAGGCCGATGATGCCCGCCTTCGCCGCGGCATAATTGCACTGACCGACCGATCCCTTGAACGCATCGGATGAGAAATTCACGATCCGTCCGTACCGCGCACCACGCATCACCTTGATGGCATGGTGGCACATGTTCCAGTGCCCCTTGAGATGGACCGATACCACCTGGTCAAAATCGTCCTCGGTCATGTTCCAGATCATGCGCTCGCGCAGCATGCCCGCGACATTGACGACGAAATCTATCTTCCCGTAGGTGTCGACGCATTGCGCCACCATGCGCCCTGCGCTCGCATAATCCGCCACAGATGAATAATTCGCGCTTGCTCGGCCCTGAAACCCTTCGATTTCGGCGACCACCGCATCCGCCGGCTTCTCTTCAGTCTCCTCGCCACCACGCCCGAAGCCCGGATCGTTGACGATAACGCTGGCTCCCTCCTTCGCCAGCAACATCGCGACCGCGCGACCGATTCCGCGGCCGGCACCTGTCACGATGCCGGCCCTTCCGTTCAGGTTCATGGCGTTTCCTTTCAATGATTGTCCGTCACGTTGGACGTCGCTTATCTCAGCATGGGCATGGACCGACCGCAAATCCGCGCGCCCCGCCAAAGTTGTCGGCGGCGATATGAGCGCGGGACGCCGATCCGCGCGCTCTATGCCGGCGGGTCGCCCGCCAGTTGCACCCGGCGCATCACCCGGTGGAACGGCCCCGTGTCATTCAAGGCAGCGTGCTGCGTGCAGCGATTGTCCCAGAACGCAAGGGATCCGGCTTCCCAACGGAACCTGCAGGTGAATTCCGGACGGTGACTGTGCTCATACAGATAGTCGGCGAGACCGTCGCTCTCGGCCATGCTCATACCCTCGAAATGCAGCATCAGCGGGCGGACGATATAGAGCGCCTTGCGCCCGGTTTCCGGGTGCGTCCGCACGACCGGGTGCACACCCTCCGAATGGCGGAACCCGGCGTCCTCCCGAGACTTGGTGGCACTCTGCGCGTTGCGACCGACAGCGGAGCCAGCGAAACGCGTATCACTGTAGACGGCCCGGACCCCTTCCAACATGCGATGCATGGCGGCGGACAATGTCTCATAGGCCAGGTACTGGTTTGCAAACAGCGTATCCCCACCGTAGGGCGGTATTTCCTCGCCGTACAGCAGAGACGCCATGGGCGGTGCGGCAACCGCCGGCGTATCGGAATGCCACCCCTCCCCCACGATCCGCTTGTCCCCGGGTGCTCGGCGGATGACGATCACATCCGGGTCGCCTTCCGGCACGAAATACGGATGCCGAAAAAACATACCGAACCGGCCGGCGAACGCTTTCAACCCGGCCTCGTCCAACCGCTGGTCGCGAAAGAAAATCACGCCGTGTTCCAGCAGCAGTGACCGGACCGCCGCAATCGTGGCGCCCTCCTGCGGGACTGCCAGGTCGATGCCGTGGATTTCCGCTCCCAGGGCGCCGGCGATACGGCGGACCTCGAGATTCAGTTGCGCCATGGCCGTTTTCCTCTGCCCATTGGAGGAATGCTGATGGTGCCTAGGAAGGGTGTCAAGCGACCCGCGCCCGCTTCACGCCGCACGCGCCGAGATCGCCGCAAGTCAGGTCCAACGATTTGTCGGGCGCAAGCACCGTCGGTGGATACGTGGTCGGCCGTTCCGTCGCCACTTGCGAGGGACAACTTCCCCTGGGCCGCGTCCCCCGGGGCCGCTTCCACGGGCCCGTTTCCGCCGCCTTTCCGCCGCCCTTGCCCAGATCGTCAGCCTCCATCAGGATCACGCCCGATCGGGAGAGGAACAACATGGCCTTGCATATCGACTACTACGCGTCCCTCAATTCGCCCTGGACGCATCTGGGCGCGGCCCGGATCGAGGCGATGGCCATGGCCAACGGCGCAACCCTGCGCATCTGGCCGGTCGATTTCGGCACGATTTTCCCGGCCTCGGGTGGTCTGCCGCTGCCGAAGCGCGCGCCGCAGCGCCAGGCTTACCGGCTCCAGGAATTGCGGCGCTGGCGCGATCATCTGGGCATCCCGATCAATATCCAGCCCAGGCATTTCCCCTCGCCCGAGGGACCGGCCGCGAGTTGCGTCATCGGATTGCGCGAAACCGTCGGCGATCAGCCGGCGATCCGACTGGCGCATCTGGTCCTGAAAGCGGTCTGGCAACAGGAAAAGAACACGGGTGACAGGGACACCCTGATCGGCCTGATCGGCGAAGCTGGCCTGGACCCGGACAAGGTGATGCCATTCGCCGACGATCCGAAATGGGCCGAAATGCGGACCGCGGACACCAAGGCGGCGCTCGATCGCGGTGTGTTCGGAGCCCCCAGCTACGTGATCGGCGACGAGATTTTCTGGGGTCAGGACCGCCTGGAATTCGTCCAGCGCCGTCTGGCACAAGGCTGATCGGTCATGCGCGGATTGCCTGACAGACGGGTCATCCTGACCGGCGGCGCCAGCGGCATCGGTCGCGCCGCCACGGTGCGACTGGCCGAAGAAGGCTGTGTCGTCGGGATTTTCGACCTGAACGAGGACGGCGCCCGGGCGACCGCCGCGCTCTGCCGGCCCGGACTTGTCAGTGCCTACAAGGTCGACATCGCCGATCGGGAGCAGGTGACCCGGGCGATGGAGGCGTTCGAACGCGACCATGGCCCGACCGAGGGACTGGCCAACGTCGCGGGCTGGGACGTGCCGATCAATTTCCTCGATACCGATGAGCCGTTCTGGGACAAAGTGATCCGGATCAACTTGCGCGGGCCCCTCGTCATGCACCATGTGGTGGCGCGCGGCATGGCGGCACGCGGTTTCGGGCGGGTGGTGAATGTATCGTCAGACGCCGGCCGGGTCGGATCGTCGGGCGAGTCTGTCTACGCGGCCTGCAAGGGCGGCATCATCGCCTTCACCAAGACATTGGCCCGCGAACTGGCGCGCAAGGGCGTGACGCTCAATGTACTGTGCCCAGGCCCCACCGACACCCCGCTGTTCGACAATTTCCAGGCATCCTCGCCCGCCGGCAACAAGATCGGGGAGGCGATGGCGCGGGCGATCCCGCTGAAGCGCATCGGCCAACCGAACGACTATGCCGGCATGATCGCGTTCCTGCTGTCCGACGACGCCGCCTACATGACTGGCCAGACGATCAGCGTCTCGGGCGGATTGACCATGGTATAGGCAGGGTATCAACAATGCGCGTCTTCACCATCCTGCCGCTGCGCCACTGGCGCGATGCCGCCCCAGCGGCCCAGGCCGCCGAGGCCGCGGGTTTCGATGCCGTCATGACCGTCGAACTCAGCCATGACGTGTTCGCGCCCCTGGCCTTCGCCGCGCTGGCGACCGAGCGTGTGGAACTGACGCCGTCCGTCGCAGTGGCGTTCCCGCGCAGTCCGACCGTCCTGGCGAGCCAGGCGTGGGATCTGCATGCCAATTCCGGCGGCCGCTTCGTGCTGGGTCTCGGCAGCCAGGTGAAGGGCCATAACGAGCGTCGCTTCGGCATTCCCTGGACCGCGCCGGCGCCGCGCATGCGCGACTACATCCTGGCCTTGCGGGCGATCTGGCGTGCCTGGGAAACCGGCGGAAAACTCGCGTTCGACAGCCCGCACTATAAGCTGTCCCTGATGACGCCGGATTTCTCGCCCGAACCGACCGGGCTGCCGTTGATTCCGGTCACGATCGCCGCGGTAGGCGAAGGCATGCTGCGGGTTGCCGGTCAGGTAGCGGACGGGGTGCGGTTGCATCCGATCTGTTCGCGGCTTTACTTGGAGAAGGTCTGCATGCCGCAAATGCTGGAAGGCATGCGGCGCAGCGGGCGGGACCGCGCCAGTTTCGACGTGCATGGCGGCGGATTTGTCTGCACAGGTCCGGACGAGGCAACAGTGGCGGCAGAGATGGACCGCGCGCGCCGGCGAATTGGTTTCTATGGCTCGACCCGCACCTATCTGCCGATCCTGGACCTGCACGGATTGCGCGATCTGGGCCTGAAACTGCACCGCATGTCGGTCGAAGGGCGCTGGAACGACATGGCGGCGGAAATCCCGGACGATGTCGTGCGCATCTTCGCGGCCTGCGGCACGTTTGCGGAATTGCCACGCGCGGTCGAGGAGCGGTTCGGCGGCGTGGCCGACTCGATCGACATTCATTTCCCGCCGGAAACCCCGGCGGGGCTGGCGAAGGAGCTCGTCAGCGACATCCAACGAATCCCGCACGATTTCGCGGGGTTCAATACGAACTGGTAGGGGGAAACGACAATGGCGACACCGATGTTCCGGTTCGATCCGGTCGAACTGCCGCCCGAGGCACAGACGCTTCGGATGGAAGTGCGGGAATTCATCAAGGAACACGAACACCTGATGGGATTTTCCAAGGGCGAATTCAACCGCGACTTCAGCCGAGCGATGGGGCGGAAGGGGTGGATTGGGATGACGTGGCCGAAAGAGTATGGCGGCCATGAACGCAGCGCGTTCGAGCGTTATGTCATCATCGAGGAGATGCTGGTGGCCGGTGCGCCGTTGTCCGCGCATTACACCGGCGATCGCCAAAGTGGTCCGTCCATCCTGCGCTATGGCACCGAAGAGCAGAAGCAGACCTTCGTGCCGAAGATCGCGGCCGGCGAACTGACCTTTTGCATCGGCATGAGCGAGCCGAATTCCGGTTCCGACCTTGCCGGCACGCGCACCCGCGCGGTGAAGGTTGATGGCGGCTACAAGATCAACGGGTCCAAACTGTGGACGTCCGGCGCGCATCGCGCCGATTACGCAATCCTGTTCTGCAAGATGGCGCAGGAAGGCCAGCAGGATGTCGATCGGCACGCGGGTGGCACGCAATTCCTGCTGGACCTGAAAGCCCCGGGGATCGACATCCGTCCGGTGATCAACCTGCTCGGTGAACATCACTTCAACGAAATATTTCTGACCGATGTGTTCGTGCCGGACAACCGGCTGCTGGGCAAGGAAGGCAATGGCTGGAACCAGGTCACCGGGGAACTCGCGTTCGAGCGCAGCGCGCCGGACCGGTTCCTGGTGCTGTTCCAGATGCTGCGGGAGATGATCCGCATGGCCGGGCCGAACCCCGACAAGGCGACCGCGGCCGCGTTGGGGAAACTGATTTCGCAGCTCGGGACGTTGCGCAACATGTCGGTCTCGATCGCCGGAATGTTGCAGGAAGGTGAAAACCCGAACAACGAGGCCGCGGTCGTGAAGGACCTCGGCACGCGGTATGAGCAGGACATTCCGGTCGTGGCGCGCCAGTTGTTCCAGACGGAACCGGAACTGGAGGCGGCCGATCTCTATGCCTCGATGATCGCGCGCAGCACGATGAACGCGCCGCGGTTTTCCATCCAGGGCGGCACACGCGAGATCCTGCGCGGTATCATCGCCCGCGGTCTTGGCCTTCGGTAAGGTAGGAGACGCATCATGGCTATTCGCGACGAAACCCGGATGCTGCTCGAAACCATGGGGCGGCTGTTCGAGGACAAGGCCACCAAGCAGGCGGCCGATGCGGCCGAGACCGGGGTGTTTGCCTCCGATCTGTGGCAGGCGGTGGCGGAAACCGGCGTGCCTCTGGCCGCGCTGCCGGAATCGGCTGGTGGCGCCGATGCCGAGTGGGAAGACCTGTTCTATGTGCTGCGGGTGGCGGGGCGGTTCTCGGCGCCGATCCCGTTGGCGGAAACCATGTTGGCCGGTTGGGTTGCCGCCAGCGCGGGTCTGGACACGGTCGATGGGCCGATGACCGTGGGGCCGGTGCGTGCGTCCGACGTGCTGACCGTGGAGCGGGACGGCAATGGCTGGCGGCTGAATGGCACCGCGAGCCGGCTGCCTTATGCCACCAACGCCCAACGCATCATCCTGATCGCCGACGGCCCCGACAGCGAAATGGCGGTGGCGCTGGATGGCACCGCCGGCGCCGAGATTTCGCCGGGCAAGAACATCGCCAATGAGGCGCGCGATACACTGACCTTCGACAACATGCGGCTGGAGGCGGACAATGTGCGGCCACTGGGAGACGGTGTGTCGCGTGCCGGCCTGTATTTACGTGGCGCATTGGCCCGTGCGGCCATGATGTCCGGTGCGATCGAGAATACGCTTGATCTGGCCTGCACCTATGCCCAGCAGCGGGTACAGTTCAACCGTCCGATTTCCAAGTTCCAGGCGGTGCAGCAGAACCTGGCGGTGCTGGCCACCCAGACGGCGGCGGCGGTGGCCGCGGCCAACATGGGCATCATGTCGTTGTCCAAGGACCAGGGGCGGCAGGAGTTCCTGATCGCCATGGCCAAGACGCGGGTGGGGGAAGCCGCCACGCTCGCCTGCGAGATCGGACATCAGGTGCATGGCGCGATCGGCTTTACCAAGGAATACGCGCTGCAACTGTCCACACGGCGGTTGTGGTCCTGGCGGGAGGAATTCGGGGCCGATCCCGAATGGGCCGCAAAGGTCGGGAGTTATTTCTGTCAGATTGGTGCCGATGAGCTATGGCCGACCTTGACGGCCGCTTAGAGGGAACAAGCGGCGCTGGGCTGATTGAGAAACAGCACTGAGACACGGGGGGAGGCTCCAAGATCCTGATCAATAATCCGAAATCCGGCAGTTGCGTGGCGTCAGAAGCGGATTAATCCAGCTGCCCACAACCCAGGATAGTCGCTCAGGCAGGGTTCAGCCGTATTGGCGGCTCCAATTGCCTGCTGTTCAGGAAGTATCGCAACGCCTCGCTGAGGATGCGATACGATCTTTGTAGGGGATCCAACTGCTCCGAGGTTTTGCGCAACCCAGCCAGGAAGCCGGCGATACGCCGATACGCACGGCGCGCCTCGTCCCGAGCTCCATGCGTGCTGCTGACGGTCAACGTCACCTGCCCGGCATGCTGGGTTAGGCGCGCGATGGCCGACAGCAACAATGGACGCGTGGTGATGGCCTCACGATGATGCTCTGGGTCTGCCAGACGCACGAACAGGCTCCATCAGTTGTAGATCAGTGCGACCGCGCCCGCGAGCAAGCGGCATCAGGTCAGGTCCTGGGTCGTAAACCTGCCCCAGCCCCGCCGGTTCTTCAGTTCGTCGAATGCATTCTTGCAGTCGGCACGGTCATGATACAGTTGCCCGAGCGTCAGGATTTCGTTGTCCAGCGACGTCACCGGGGCGGCGTATTCCCAAAGCTCCTTGTCCGGTCCGACGTCCATGAACGTCAGCAGTTGTTGGCTCTGCTCATTACGGTCGGACACGGCGACGTGGCGAGCCAGCCTGCGCCGCAGCAAGACAATCCGCCGATGCCGGCTCCATCCCACCAGACGCAGGCTGGTTTCCTGGCCTGCCAACCCTGGCCGGCATCGGTCCAGTTGGATCGTGACATCGCTCCTTGCATCGATCGGCGGACATTCGCGGTCATGCGCAGGCGAAGCATATAAGCGAGGCCTTTCCGCTCGGCACGGGCCATGACCGGCTCGATACCCCATGCTTTGTCGTCACGCAGCAGGGCCGGGCGGCCTGCGAGGCCAAGATGGCCAGCAAGTCCCACAGGCCATCCGTCGCATGGGCGACGTTGTATTCATCGCCCGCCGTAACATCCACACGCAGCACCTGGCATAGGTTCGCCAGAATATAGGTGTGGTAGCTGTGCGACGGACGGCCGGGCTTGCGCGGGTTGTAGCCGGCTTTGGCACCTTCCTGATGGCCGTACAAAGGTTTCACCGTGCTGTCCATATCGAGGATCCATTGCTCGCCCAGCAGCAGCGCCGTGCAATAATCGAGGTGGTTCCGGAGCCAGGACAATCCGGAATTCTCCTGGATCTTTTTCCAGGTTCCGGTGGGCGGAATCCTCGCTGACCACCTTGGTCATGCCGAGCAGCGGCGGGTTGACCGGATCGCAGCGCAGGCTGCTGACGTGGGCATAACGCCGGTGGCCGGCTAATATCGAGAGCATCACCGTGCCCAACAGATCACGTTTGCGCGGGGCGTTCGGGCTGGTCAGATAGAGCGGACAATCCGCGACCCAGGGGTCGAACAGGTTAGCCTGCTTCAGAAAGTCGATGAAGACGGGCAACTGTCCGAATGCGGTTACCGGCGCCGTGGCGTCCCACTCGATATGGACCCGACCCCCGAATGTGTCGGCGGTTGCCGACCACTCTTCAACTGGCGGTTGTTCACCCGATGGGTGAGTGACCGCATCTGTGCTTGGATGGGGCATTCCCAATCAGCCCAACGATTCGGAGGCCAATGGCAATCCGCAAACTGCCGGATTTAGGATCAAGTCTCGCCGCGATTCGCTGTCGAGGAAGCCGCGTCGGATCATGGAACCGAGCGGAATCGCCTCCGAGGCGTTTGGCAAGAGATTCCTTCGGATTCCTACTGAGTCGGGGTATATACCGTTCCGTAAAGGTAACTATATTGAAGCGGCAGTTTTTGCGCTCCGCCTAACGAATGTCGAGGCAGTCTGCGCCACCCAGCGTTCCACCAGTAAGGACGCCACGTAAAACGCCGCACGCAACCGATACGAACCGCGGACAGTCGATGTGTTCCCTGCAACCCATGCGGTTGCCGGTACCGATTGGAAACCGCTGGTCAGTTCCGCCGGATTTGCCCTTGCTGCCCATCGGGGTCGCGATGGTAGCCATGGTAGTGCTGTTGCACGGCGCGCGTTTGCCGGCCGAGGGTGCGACCCGGTCGCTGGCCCATCAGATCCCGGGTTTCCTGCCCGCCGGCCGAGCAGAGACGGTGACTGGATCGGTGGTGGGAAGGCTGGTCTTGGCGTGGGGCGATTCGCGTGGCGTACAGCCAGACAAGCGGCCGGGGCCTGGCGGGAATGCATGTCCCGCGGGTCAGACCCTGCCGTAGGTATCCTCCAACCGGACGATATCGTCCTCGCCCAGATAGGCACCGGATTGCACCTCGATCAAGGTCAACGGGATCCGGCCGGGGTTTTCCAGCCGGTGGACGCAGCCCAAAGGCAGATAGACGCTCTCGTTCTCCCGCAGGATCAGGGTTTCCTGGTCGCGGGTGACGCGGGCGGTCCCGTTCACCACCACCCAATGTTCCGCCCGGTGGAAATGGCTTTGCAGCGAAAGCTGGCGACCCGGAGTTACGACGATCCGCTTGACCTGGAACCGGTCACCCTGGATCAGGCTTTCATAGAAGCCCCAGGGCCGGTAGGTACGGTTATGAGCCACCGCCTCCGGCAGGCCGGCGGCCTTCATACGCTCCACGATCGTCTTGACGTTCTGCGCTTGATCGCGATGCATTGCCAGCACGGCGTCGCTGGTCACGACCAGCACGGTGTCTTTCAGTCCGACGGTCGCCACCAGCATGCCTTCGGAGCGAACATAGCAGTTCTCCGTCCCCTCCAGCACCGCATCACCGATCACAACGTTGCCGTTGGCATCCTTGGTGCCCAGTTCCCACAGCGCGTTCCAACTGCCGACATCGGACCAACCAATATCCGCCGGCACCACGGCCGCTCGGCTGCTGCGTTCGGCCACGGCGTAGTCCAGGCTGATCGATGGGCTGGCCGCGAACGCCGTTTCATCCAGGCGGATGAAGTCCAGGTCGGCCCGTCGCGCCGCCACCGCGGCTCGTACCGCCGGCAGCACATCGGGGGCGTGGGTTTCCAGTTCTTGCAGCAACGTCCGGGCGGTGAACACGAACATGCCGGAGTTCCATAGATGCCGCCCGTCCGCCACCAGGCGTTGGGCTGTCCTCTGGTCCGGTTTTTCGAGAAACCGTGCGACCGAGAAGGCGCCGGGGCCGTCGGGCATGGGATCCCCGGTCTCGATATAGCCATAGCCGGTTTCGGGCGCGGTCGGGCGCATGCCGAAGGTGACGATCCGCCCCGTCCGAGCCACCCGGGCGGCGATGGCGAGGGCCTTGTGTAAGGCGGGGACATCGGCGATCGCGGCATCGGCCGCCATCATCCACAACACCGCATCCGGATCGTCCTCGGCTACCAGCAGGGCCGCGGCGGCGATGGCGGGCGCGCTGTTGCGGCCCACCGGTTCCAACAGGATCCGGGCATCCGCAATCTCCGCTTGGCGCAGTTGTTCGGCGATCAGGAACCGGTGCTCCTCGTTGCATACCACCATGGGCGGCCTGAACCCGGGCCCAAGGGCGCGCGCGGCGGTTTCCTGGATCATGGTGCGGTCGGAGATCAGGGGCCAAAGCTGTTTCGGGAAGCTTTCGCGAGAGACCGGCCATAGCCGAGTGCCCGATCCGCCGGAAAGAATGACTGGGACGATCGTTGGGTCGGTCATGGTCGGGTTGGGTTCCTTGGTTGCAGTGCGTGCCGGCCCAGCCGGGCGGTAAATTTGTACTCCGACGCCAGAAGAACCGGAGCCCCAAAGGGTATAACATCCTCCGAGTATAGGCCACAGCTGTCGAGGGTTTCCTAGCAGCCTGTCGGACTCGGGATTTTCGATCAATAGCGACGGATGTTCCGTAGCGCCGACGCCGACATCAGACCGCCGGCGTCGCCCCGATCACGGCCTGACTGTTGTCATAGCGGCCCGGAGGTGCCATCACGGCCGGCCAGGCCCTCGGATTTCGGCCAAAAAGCGCCTGCCTGCCTCATGCGGCAGGGCGCAAGGCAAAAATCCGCTTCATGTTCCACGCCATGGTCACAAGGCTCCATTCGCCGCGCACCTGATCCAACCAACGCAATAGAAACTGCCGGAATCCCATCACCGATTTGATGATGCCGAATACCGGCTCCGGCACCTGCTTGCGGAGCGCATATAGTTTCTTGCCTTCGGGGGTCTTGATCCGATGCGCCATCGCTTCGACCGCGGTGGGGTTTTACCGCTCCGGCCCCGGTTGGATTTTGGGCTTCGCGGTCGGACACACGCTCACCCGGCCGGTCCGGCTTGCTCAGGGGTTCACTTTCGTTCGGTGCCACGGTTCGCCTCGGGCTTCTTCCCCACACGGCCTCGCGGCGCCTCAGGCATTGGCGTCTCACGACGGCGTCCTCGCGTGCAGTTGCCTCCGGCTCGCGGTTGCTACCAACTCGCCCCGCGAAGGACTTTCACCTCCAATTCAGTGTTCAAGTCAGGCACACCTCCGGAGTTGCCCACATATTCACAGGCACATTGTGAGGAAAAGGAAGTATTAATGTATTGCCAAGTATAGAAGAGGGTCTATACTGACCCTCAGACGTTCCCCTTGGATCGGGAGGGTCTGGAAACGCGGTGGGACTCTCTCTTAGGTCGCCCCGACTTCTGTCCAACCGATGGGGTCCACCTCACCGAGGTCGGCCAGGAGGAACGAGGTGGCCTTGGCTTTCATCGGGCCTCCGCGGTCGGCATGCAGCGTTAGCTGACCAGGCGGCATGTTGTGTTTCGCGATGGCATCGTCGAACATTGGCAGGAACAGGGCGGCACTTTCGGCGTCGGCCACGCACCGGCCGACCACCCGGCGCCTGTAGATGCTGAGGATCACGTAAAGATAGAAGTAGCTCCACTTGGTTGGCCCCATCAGTTTCGTGATGTCGCAGGACCAGACTTGATTGGGCTTTTCCGCCAGAAGTTCCGGCTTCTGGTAGAGCGGATGGCGCAACTGCTGGCGTCGCTCGCGCACCTCGCAGTTCTGATCGAGGATGCGATACATGGTGCGGATCGAACAGTGATAGACGCCCTCATCGAGCAGGGCGGCGTAGATCTCGGCCGACGCCTGATCGGCGAAACGCGGTGTGCACAGCAAATCCAGCACGATCTGGCGTTGGGGAACGGTCGAAGCGCGATCCGACTCCGGCCTTGACCACGGGACCGTCGGCGGTTCGGCCAGAGCCACGCGCCGGCGGTGTACCGTGGCACGCGAAACCCCGGGCGACGAGCAGACCGCTCCGGTCATGTCGTTTCGTACGTCCCGCCGTCACGTTTGGGACACATCATCATGCCATCGGGTGTCATGCTCCTGGGCCAGGTCGCCCGCCGGATCGAAATCATCGACGTAGATTGCGGTCGCTGAGAGCGGCACGGGCGCCTGCGCCTCGACCGGTTGCTTGCGGAGCAGGGTCCCGACCTTGCCATGCCAGAGCTGGGCCGTATCCTGGCGGCCGATTGCCCTCGGATGATGAAGCAGCGTGGCTTTGACGTGCGCGCCGTGAGGTTTCCCGGGTTCGCGGCAGTCTTCAAATAGCGGGCTGCGATTAGTCCCCGGCCTGCCTCGCAGTGGCTTCCAAGTGTTCCTCGACCAAGCCGAGGCTGCGGGCCTTTGCGCGGGTGCTGAACCCCGCAACGGCGCGGCCGAGCGTGAGCGCGGTATCAGGAGGATGGCCCAGCCGTTCGGCCACCACGGTTGCCTAGTGTATCGATCCTAACAAATAGTTCCCCTGCTTGCCCAGGCGTGCGAACTTGGCGGCATGAAGAAGACCTCTGCATGCATCTGGTTGTTTCCTGCGGATCGGGCGACGCTGGAAGGTTGGGTTTCGGGGCGGAACACGCCACAGAAGCTGGTCTGGCGAGCGCGGATCGTGCTGCTTGCGGCTGATCGGGTCCGGGTAATGACGATCGCCCGGGCCGTGAGTATGAGCAAGGTGACCGTCGCCCGCTGGCAGGAGCGCTATCTGGCTACCGGCATCGCCGGACTGCGGCGCGACGCGAGCCGACCGGGCCGCAAGCCGCCCTTGAGTGCCGAGACGATTGCCAAGGTCGTGC
>Ga0082335_1000226_pt1 | contig 150908 bp, 146 predicted proteins | sample Subgrocontami58m_FD_72375 | JGI IMG/M metagenome (GOLD analysis project Ga0082335, IMG submission 72375) | Subsurface groundwater microbial communities from S. Glens Falls, New York, USA - GMW37 contaminated, 5.8 m (SPADES assembly) (version 2) ...
GCATCGGAAACTTTTCCGGCGATGCGGGCTACCGTGGCACGGCGGTCAAGTACGCCGACGGGGAACTGGGTGTCACCCTGCACATCTCGGAAAAGATCAAGGACGGCTTCGCCGTCCTGCCAAAACGCTGGGTGGTCGAACGCACCTTCGCCTGGCTAGGCGGATTCCGCCGTCTGTCCAAGGATTTTGAGGTGCTGGCCGCTTCCGCCGAAAACGTCGTCCGTATCGCCATGGTCAAAATAACGCTTGCAAAATGTGTTTAAACTTTTGCCAGACAACTTCTTAGCTATAAGGCAAACATTCGACAACCAAACAACATATAATGGCAAACAAAAGCCAAAGAGAAGCGGAAACAGAGAAAAGATGTATGACTACATGATCAAGGCCTTGCTGATAGTTTCGCTGTGCGCCTTACCGATGTCGGTTTCAGCCGACGAAGGCGGGGTGACAAAAAACTATTGCCATGACCAAGCCAACCAAAAAGAATTCGAGGAGTTGTTGCAAAATAACCCAACAGACATGGGTATTATCCGGCTGTTTGCCATACGTCAAGGCTTATGTGAAATGATCGGCAAACGACTAATCCCTTTGGAAACGGGCATAGATTTATGGGCGATTGAACGCCAAAAAATCCTCCTTGAACGGACGAAAAAAAATCTAAGTCGCCTGACCAAGAAGGCGTTTTAAAACAAGCTATAGTGAAACAACGGTTCAAACCTCCCAGCCGGAGGGTGTAATAATTTTTGTGTAACCGGTCATTTGGCAGGAAACTGCCGTTACTTAGCGATGCCTGATCGATAATTGAAAAACCGTTTACACAAAATTCAGGACACCCTCGGTAACAGTGGCAACACGCCAAGTGCTTGTTTATTTTGGCAAGCTCCTGTTTGTCCCTTGCACCGAACAGCAATTCCGCCTTGGTGATGGCGCTAACGGCTATATTTGCTTGGCCTATATCGCGTAGTGCTTGAATGATTGCCGGATTGCCTTTGTAAAACTCAATCAAGATATTGGTGTCGCACAGGATCATGGCTGGCCTTGCCGCCATTCGTCCGTACGGATGGTTTCTTGGTCTATATGCCGGCCTTGCCAAATACCAGTATAGGAAAAAAAATCTTTTTCGGGGGCGGTGAGGGTTTCCGAATGGCGTTTGATGAGGTCTTTAACCAACTGTTCAGGCTCTATGTGTTCCTGTTCTGCCATTTCCGCCAGCAAGGTGGCCGTTTCGTTGTCGAGTTCTAAGGTTGTCATGTCTTGCCCCTGTTGGTGTCTTGTCGGGCTTTATTATACGTCTCTGGACAATTCAAGCCACAAAAGCAATCCGGCATCACACGGCTTTTTTAAACGGTATCACTAGCGCCCCGTTTTTGAGGCCGTCCAGATAGTCCGCCCATGATTGCATCATCTTATGGCGTTCGGGCAGGTGCGCCGTGCGGTTATATGCCCGCCCGTTGGGGTCTCTTACGGAATGGGCTAGTTGATGCTCGATAAAGTCAGGGCGAAAGCCTAGCACTTCATCCAGTATGGTTCGCGCCATTGCCCTGAACCCGTGGCGGTTATTACGTCTTTACCGTAGCCTAGACGTTTTAAAGCCGCGTTTAGGGTGTTTTCGCTCATGCACCGATACCGGCGCGGGGTGCGTTCAGACGGGAATATATAACGCCCGTGGCCTGTCAGCGGGTGGAGTTCTTGCAGTATCGCCACGGCTTGGGACGATATTGGCTTGCCGCCAAGCCAAGGGAATATGTTCCGCTCCAACATCCGTTTAGAACGGCTATTTTTTTCCGCCCATGTCTCGACTTTTTTTTTCGACCCACTCGCGGGCGATCACTTCAAAGCTGTTGGCTGCGCTCTATACCGTCAGAAATTTGTTTTTTGGCGGTATAGAGCTTGTCGCGGGCTTCCTTAAGTGTCGTTTTGGGATAAGTGCCAAGCGCAAGCGTTTTGCGTTTGCCGGAAAAGCGGTAATCCAACCGAAAGTATTTGCCGCCGTTGGTATGGACAAGCATTTTTCATCGGGTAGCTTGTAAAGCTTGTCGGGGCTGGGTTTGGCGTTCTTAATAGCGGTATCTGACAGGGTATGACTGTAAAGCTCCAGCAATTTGGGATATACCGCCACAAATGGCGGTATATCAATGTATCTTGTTACACATCGTTGGACAATAAAAAACCCGCTAAGCCTTGTGACTTGCGGGTTTATGTACTTCCTGGAATCTGTATGAATTCACTAGTGGAGGCTGCGGCCGGAATCGAACCGGCGTAGATGGCTTTGCAGGCCACTGCATAACCATTTTGCTACGCAGCCGTATATCGAAATAAAAAAGCCGCGAATTTCGCGGCTTTTTTTAGAACTATTGGAGCGGGAAACGAGATTCGAACTCGCGACCCCAACCTTGGCAAGGTTGTGCTCTACCACTGAGCTATTCCCGCACTGGAATTTATTCGACGTATTATATAGATTTAATAATTTGCGTCAAGCTAAATTTTATTGGACATCAATTGATAACGCCCAACCTGAATTACCTTTACACTCACCTTCTTCTATTTGGACTTTAGCATAAGCATTTTTCTTTCCATATGCGTCTTGCAGTTCAAGGATAGAGACAGGAGTTCCTTGCGCGATATGTTGGCAGGCACCATTCCTATCGGCTTCTTCGGTGTCATCATACGCAGCGATTGTCCCTGGGACAGATACTAAACGGACGGTTGCTTCCTTATCGTAGGCATTGGCACTTTTTAGTACATATCGTTGGCCTACTGCAAGGTTTTTGATCACAGGGCCTGAAACGGTATTCGAGTTACCGCCGCTCATCATCATTATGATTAGAAGAATAACGACACCGCCAACAGCACCAAAAAACACTTTAGGATTTTTTTCTTTTAAGCCAAGTACTGTTGAAATAATATTATTAACTGTTTTTTTCGGGGCTTCATCCGCTACCGTATTTTCTACAGTTTGGTTTTCATTTTCTTCATTGCTCATTTTTCATCCTCACGATAATTCAATTTTATTTATTATTTTTTGCAAATATGCCGGAAGCATTTTTATGTTTATGATGTTAATTTAACTAAACGTTTTTGCTTCAAACAATCCCCCTCGACTTTTTAACCAGCAGTTAAATGATCAATCAATAACTACTTAATTTACCAACTTACCATGATGAAAAATCTTTTCAAGTGTTTTGGCCGATTAATTATTATTTCATGATGGGAATAAAGTATCGGCTTTTTTAAGCGCTGTCTATTATCTTTTTTTCTGGCGTTTTCATGCATTCGAACCGCCAATATCCTAAGCCTATATTTTTCTTGTTTTTCAATGTGATATTGAATTCTTCATGCTCGATAAATAAACGGATCATATCACCCGTTTTTAGGAAAAAAGTGTCGGTAATGAGGTAGCTCTTGGATTCTTGGTCCTTTACTTGGTAAAAGAGGGCTTTTTTAAAGGCTTCGTTGGCGCCAGTGTTCAGCTGAAAATAATTGACGGCTAAAGCATGGGGGGTTAACAAAGATAGCCCAAAGCTTACTTTGCCATTTTCTTTCTCTACGACCAGCTTGTCGACTATCCCTAATGACCGTTTATTTGCTGGCGTGCCCGCTTTTCTGAAGCTGACTAAGCTGCCGACGGATAAAATCCCCTGTTTTTTAAATATGCAAGATAGAAGCCGGTTGGAGACGGATTGTGCAATATATTCCAGGTCATCTTCTTCCGCAATATCAAGGGCTTTTTGTAGCTTATAGGTGGCTGTCAAGCCAATGGCTATATAGCGGTCAAGCCGGTCACCAAAAAGCGGGGTGCTTTCTAAGGGGATGCCAGACCATCTTTTTTTAAGGTAATCAAGCAATTCTACCGTTAGTTTTTCGTTTGCATTGCCAACTAAATTTGATGCCGTGTATCTTGATTCGGGGACGTTGACACTGGCTTTTTTGGCGTCGATGATCTGATAGAGTGTTGTAAAGTCGATGAAGAGCCGGATGGACTCGGATTGGATGTCGTCACTGAGTTGAAAAAAAGGGGGTTTGTCTTCATCAAGCAAGACAATGCATTGTGTCTGTTGTCCTAAGATAGGGTGGTTTTTAAATACGATGTGGGGGCTTAATGTTTGGATGAAGCTGTTGACCCATTTAATTTCCCTTTGCATCAGGCCTTTGGTGTCCGCAAGCATCAGCAGGAGTGTTTCGATGTAACAACCTTCAGGGCTGCTGGTTTTGCTTGTTGGATTGACTGCGTCGTTCAGGGCGATTTGTGCCGTTTGTTTTTTAAGTTTAAGGCTGAGTTTATATAATGAATGCAAGTCCAACCATATCCAGTCCGGGATAGCCATGCCCATAATAAAATGGCTTTTGATGATTTGGCTTAGCCCTTTGAGGCAACGATGGATGGACAAGGAGATATTTTTGCCCTGAAACCAGCTGACCGAATGGCTGTTCAGCTCTTTTAAAGCGATCCAGTAGCCCAAGGTAAATTCTTTTTCTAGGGCGACCAAAAACCTAAAGGCCTTTTTTTCGCTTTCTTCTTTTGGAAAATCCGTTTTCACTAATCTTGAGCGCAAATATTCCTCAATGGCAAGAAAGCTGGGCCTTAATTTTTCTAGGGTATCCAAACGTAACTGGACAGGCGTTTTTATGCCGTTGAGTTCGGTAATATAGTCATAAACTAACCGTGAGGCCAATAACGGGTTGGCAATAGGCAATTCAGAGACCCATTGCTCCAAAATTTTCTCATCAAATTCCTTCAGCCGCTGAGGATCGTTCCTTTGCTTTGGAATAACTAGAAAAAATGAATGTCTCAATTAATTATCCACCCGGTTTTTTTAGAAATGATTGTCTGGAAAAAATGATTTAGATAAAAAACGCAATGCTTACATATGCCCAGAGTTTTATTACCCACCACCTTTTCTGCTCATCATCCCTTTTGATGGATTGTAACCAAGTATGGCTATTGCCATAAACACTGTGAACGCAACCAGGGTATATATAAACGCGTATTGGGCCATTTGTCCATACAAGGCAAAGCGGATGAGTTCAACTGCTTGGGAAAAAGGATTGTATTGGGCCAAGTTGTGCAGCAAGGCGCTGGATTCTTTTAACTTCCATAGCGGATACAATGCTGTTGACATAAAAAACATCGGAAAGATGACAAAATTCATTACGCCTGCAAAGTTTTCCAGTTGTTTGATAAACGACGACAGCAACAACCCTAATGCCCCTAGCATCAGCCCTGAGAGCATCAGCGCGGGCAACGCCCATAAATAGCCTTGCCAAGGCGCGTGAATGTCATAGCACCAGGCGATGCCTAAAAATACATACACTTGTAAAATGGAAACCCCGACACCTGCAAATAATTTACTGAGCAATAAAAACCAGCGTGGCAACGGGCTCACCATCAAAATACGCATACTGCCCATTTCCCGGTCATAAACCATTGATAACGAACTTTGCATGCCATTAAACAACTGGATCATGCCACATAAGCCGGGTGTGATATAGACTTCGTACAGAATATAAGTTTCGTAAGGGGGGCTAATCGCCAAACCTAATGCCGCCCTGAATCCGGCGGCAAAGACAAATAGCCAGACCAATGGCCTGACCAGTGCCGAAATAAAGCGTTCGCGCTGGGTGACAAAACGCCAGAGCTCACGTCCAACGATGCCCCACATCGCCCGCCAATAATGGACAATAGTCACGTTGCTTCCCCTTGCGTCAAATTGTGGAACGCTTCTTTAATGTGGGCCGTGTTAGTTAACCGTAAGACCTCATCTACGGTGCCATTGGCTTTTATATGGCCTTTATGTAGGATCAGTAAATGATCGTCGGGATAGATCTCATCAATCAAATGGCTCGCCCATAATACGGCAAGCCCGTTTTCTTTACTGAGCTGATGGACATATTCGACTATCGCTTGCCGGCTCGGCACATCCAGTCCGACAGTCGGTTCGTCCAATAACAACAAGGACGGTTTGTGTAACAATGCCCTGGCAATTTCCACGCGGCGTTTATGCCCGCCATTGAGCTGGCGGATTTTCTCAAGCCTCCTTTCCCACATATCAAGCCGTTCCAGTTCCTGCCGGATCTGTTGCTGTGCTTGTTTGCGCCCGATGCCATGCAAAGAGGCGTGGTAATACAGGTTGTCCATGACAGACAAATCTAAGTCTAAGGTCGTCTGTTGGAAGACAATGCCCAGCTTGGCCAATGCCTTGCAGGTTTGCCGTTGCAAGTCAAAGCCACATAATTCTATGCGCCCGTCATGGCTGTCATATAAACGGGTGATTAGGGAAAATAAGGTGGTTTTGCCCGCCCCGTTAGGGCCGAGTAAGACGGTGCATTCACCCGCACGAATTTGAAAACCGACCTTATCCAAGACTTTTTTGCCGCTGTAGGTAAAGCTTAAATTTTCTATTGATAAGGCAATCGCTGGCTTCATGGTTTTACCGCGACTCCCCAAGGATACGTCCCGACCCCCACTGATTTGGTCACGGCCATATTTTCAAGGTCAATGATCGACAAGTCGTTGCTCACGCCATTGGTGGTATATAAGCGCTTTTGGTCAGGCGAAAACGCCAAGTTCCAGACCCGCGAGCCGACCAGAAGCATTTTTTCCACTTCAAAGGTTTGTGCATTGACCACGGCAACGCGGTTTGCAGGCCCTAATGCCACATAGCCACGGCGCCTTTCTTTGTCAATGGCGATGCCTACTGGCTGGATTTTGTCGGAAGTCACGCCAGTGGCTTCAAATTTAATGGTTTTGATGATTTGTTTGGTGTTGACATCTAACACCATCAAGGTGCCTGCCATTTCTGAAGTTACCCAAAGCTGTTGGCTATCGGCGGTAAAGGTGGCGGCGCGTGGCCTTGGGTCGACTAAGGTGTTTTCGCTGATTTCATGGTTTTTGGTGTCTATCCAATGCACCATATTGGTGGTTTCCGACGCGCTAACCAGCCAGCGGTTATCAGGGCTGACGGTAATCCCTTCGGGTTCCACGCCGACTTTGATTTGTTTGATGGCTTGCTTTTTGGCAATGTCAATTACCGTGACCATGCTGTCATCTTCATTTGAGACATAGAGTTTGTCGCCAGCCGGATTCAGCGCGAAGGTTTCAGGGTCATCGCCCGAAGGTAGCCTGCCCAGTTCTTTCAAGGTTTCGCTGTCAATGATTTTTATAGTGTTTTCATCGCTGGTGGCGACGTACAACACTTTATTGTCAGGGCTGATGGCAATGCCGCGCGGGCGTTGACCCACCGGTACTGTTTTCAATAACTTGCCGCCTACAGGGTCAACAATCGCTATGGCATTATCCTTTTCCAACGTGACAAACACGGTTTCAGCCGTAACGGTGGCTGACATGGTCAACAATAAACCGCTTAAAAGCATTTTTTTCATGGTTAATGGTTCCATTGGCATTTTGATTCTGGTTGGTCAAAACCCAGCGTGTCAAGTTCCGATTTAGGGTGCAGAAAACCTTCGATAGGCGCAACGGTGACTAATGACTGTGGGGCCGCCAACAAGACTGGCTGCCGCAGTTGCCCATCCCAGCTTCTGAATGACAAGGGATTGCCCTTATAGCCTTGCAATGCAAATTTGTCGCCGAGCAAATACGTTTTTACCGGATTGAGTTCTGAGGTTTGCGTGCGCGTCGCCGCTTCACCTATCGCCCTTATTGCCAGATACGCCGCATAGTCTTCCTCTTCCATCCATCGTCCGGCTTTTTCTTTAAAGCGGTTTTGGAGTTGTATGGCGCCCCATTGTTCATGGGTGCGATGCCAGGAGGTTGCAATCAAGCCTTGTGTGCCCATCACGGGTCTAGGCAGCCAAGTCCGGTAATCCAAATATTCGCCAAATTCCCCTTGTTCATCGGCAACCACCAGGACATCATAGTCATCCACTTGGCTGAATACGGCTACATCGGACTGGACGGTGCGCCGTGCATCGTAAGTGTGTTCCCAAGGTTTCTCGGTGACAATATCCATATTGAAGCGTTTGGCGGAGCGTTTGATGGCTTCGGCAAACAAAAGGTCTTCTGGTGCTTTGCCGCTTACCAAAAACCACTTTGTCCAACGTTTCTTCATCATGTATTGTGCTAATGCATCCGTCCGCATGGTGCGTGTCGGCAACAGATGTAGGACGTTGCTGCGGCATTGCCCGTTACGTAATTCATCATCGGTCGTCCCTGCATCCAATATCAGCATTTGCTGGGCCGCAGGCAAATCGGCGATCTTTAGTAGAGGTTCCGCAGGCAAGACGGTGACCAAATAACGGTACTTCCCTGCAATTTGTTTGGCAAAAACGTCATCGGCAGCGCCGTCTTCGGGCACAATGAGTTTTTTTAAGTTAAATTGCTGGTTGGTAAATTTTCCGGTGGTATTGTTGTCACTGATTGCCAGCTCGGCACCAAAAATTCCCTTATTTTTGACAAAAATATCAAAATTGGATAAAAAATGGGGAGGGCTTTTCTCTTGCGTTAAATAAACAATATCAATAACTTGTTTATTTTTAGCTGAAGCCGTAGCGAAAAAGAAAATAAAATTAAAACATAAAATGTGAAAAATTACCTTAAATAACACGCTTTCTTTCCTTAATATGGCAGATTTAACCGAGGTAATTCTAGTCGATTCAATAAAAATTATTTAGCTTTTCTAATAAAAGCTTAATTCATATTTGAAATTTCATCTTTACACGCTGATATTAAGAGGACTTATCCTCTTCAGGAATTCTTTGCTTATGAATGATTTCGACGAAAATGACGAATTAGATGTGCTTTTCAACGCCAATTTTCCAGAAGATTTACTCAAAAACCATCGTATTGCCACACGTTTTATCCGTGCCGATATAGAGGCGTCCGTCAGTGACCTTGGGTTTTTTTATGGCGGGAAGGTGTTTGTGGTTAACTTGATTGACATTACGAGTAAGGGGGTGTTGATTGAATCTGAAAAAAAACTAAAAATTAACCAGAAGCTGACTTTGACCCTCAAATTTAAAACCGGAAAAACCTTTGTGATTAAAGCAAAAGTCGTGCGTATCGCCGACAACACCAACAACCGGTATGGTATAAAATTTGACCGCTACAACAATGAGTTAGGTGAATATCTTCTGGAAACACAAACTAAACTGGTTTTTAAATAAGCATGGCCATTATCACCCTCAGCCAGATTACCATTTATCCGATCAAATCATTAGCGGGCATCAGCGTAGCCTCTTGCCCTGTCGTAACCACAGGTTTGCAATACGATAGGCAATGGATGTTGGTTGACGTGGATGGCCAGTTCCTCAGCCAACGCCGCTTACCTAAAATGGCCGCCATCAAAACGGCCTTGATTGGGCGGCACCTGCGGATTTCGGTTCCGGATAAAGCGGATTTGGTCTTGCCATTGATGCCTGCACAGGGAGGGGAAGTGCCTTGCCGCATCTGGGAAGATGCTTGTATAGCCCGCCATGTCTCTACCGAAGCTGACCTGTGGTTCAGTGATGCCTTAGGGCAAGAGTGCCGTCTAGTTTATTTGCCGGACAATGAAATTCGCCATGTTGACCCCAATTATGCCCAGGCTGGTGACCAGACCGCTTTTTCCGATGGCTTCCCGTTTTTGTTGGTCTCGGAAAATTCCCTGGCTTGCCTTAACGAAGCCATGCAATTGCCCATGCCGATGGCGCGTTTCCGCCCTAATGTAGTTGTTTCAGGCTGTGCAGGTTATGCGGAAGATAGCTGGCGTGAAATCCGTATTGGCGGGATTGAATTTAGGCTGCCCAAACCCTGTTCACGCTGTTCTATCCCGACTATCGACCCGGACACCGCAGAAACTGGCAAAGAACCGCTATTCACGCTCAACCGCACCCGCAAATGGCAAAATAAAGTCTATTTCGGGCAAAACGCCTTGCATAACCAAACAGGGGTTTTAAGCGTTGGCGATCCGGTCACCATCCTCCAAACAGGCGAAAAGCAGCCGCCTATCTAATCCTGCCCGCGTTCGTACCATCCGTAATACAACAGCCAGGCCACCAAGAACACCAGGTAGCCCGACCATAAAATATCCGAGACAAAATGCCCTCCCGCCGCCATGCGCGACAAGCCCATTACCAATCCTGCGGCCAGCGTCAAGGCAAAATAAAACGCCTTGCGTTTGCGGGATAAGAAATACAGGGCAAACAACGCATAACCGACCGAACAATGCCCGCACGGGAACGACTTATGCGGCGTATCACCGATTTGTAAAGGCGGGACATAACCGTTATGCCCCCCAAACTCGCTGATATGCAATGGTCTAGGCCTCCCCCAATTATCCTTGAACACCCAATTGACCACCACACCCGAACCCAGGGCAATCACCAGCGCCACATACAAGGCAGGCCGCCGCCAAGGTGTTAACCGCCCCACAGCGTAACTGGCAACGGCAAGCAGCAAAGCCCCCACCGCAACAGCACCCAGCACCTTCGGCGCGTAAGCAAACAAACCACGCCATAGCCACCAATCACCCCAAGCCCAAGCGGAATGCCCTTCGCCCCCTTGATAAAACAACGCCGCCGCCCTCTGGTCCAAATCCGTCAACCAGAAAATGGGCGTGGTGACGGACATCAGCAGCAGCAAAATTAGCAATTCACGCCAGCGGCGGGACAAAGGTAAAGGCATGGTTGGTTTCCCGTAAAAAATAACTGTTTTCTAAATGGACAGGCCGTATTTCAGCTTTTCCGCGTAATTCCAGACAAAAGCAACGCCAGCAACGTTGCCCATAACAGGCAAGGAAGCAACCAAAAATAAGTCTGGTAAAAAGTCGCGGCAGGTTGGTTATGGTAAGGGATACGGTAAACGCCAGCCCAAGACTGTTCCAGCGGCGATTGTTCGAGTATTTCGCCAGTAGCCAAACCCACCGTGGAAATGCCCGTATTGGTCACCCGCAACACCGGGCGGCGGAATTCCACCCCACGCGCCAGCGTCATGTACATGTGCTGGTAAGGCTCCTGCCAAGTGCCGTACCACGAGTCGTTAGTGACATTGACGATGAACTGCGCCCCCAACTGCGCCAAGGAACGCGAAAACGCAGGGAACAGGCTTTCGTAACAAATCTGCGCCCCCATTTTAAAACCATTTAAGGCCAGCAACTGCTCAGGCCCCGGCCCGCGTGCAAAATGCCCGGTTACGGGCAACCATTTGCGGATTTCAGGAAAATAACTTTCGCCAGGGATAAATTCGCCAAACGCCAACAAAATCGACTTGCTGTAGTGCGGCGGGACAATCGCGCCGTTTTTATCCAAGACGAACAGGGAATTGGTGATTAACCGGGAGGCTAGGTCGACGCTGTACGCACCCGTCAACAACGGCACTTGTTGCCCACGCACGAATGCCGACAAAGCTTGGGATTGCCCGGAATCCTTAAACCATTCGCCCAACAAATACGGGTAGGCCGTTTCCGGCCACATGACAAAATCAATGTTCACATCCTTATGCGCCGCTATCGCCTCCGCCGTCAGGCTGGTGTAGCGTTTCCAAATGGCCTCACGATGGCCTTCGCCCACTTCCGCCGAGATTTTTTCCTTATTGCTGATACTGGCCTGCACCAACAAAGCATTCAGCTCCGCATCCGGTGGCGGCAACCGCGACTTCAACCACAGCCCGCCACAATTCAGCACCATAAAAACCGCCAAGACACCGCCACAGATGTACTTGCCGGACGGCTGCCGCCGCTGTTGCCAAGCCACCGTCAACGGCAGGTTGGTCAATACTGTCATCGCGCTCAAGCCGCTGAAGCCGATAAGTTCCGCCCATTGGTAAACCGGAAAATCCGCACCGTACCAGGAATAGCCAAAATTCCAGTCGAACACCGTGTAAGAATTCGCCTCGCACAAGGTCGTAATGATCGCCATCAGCCACAATGACCACCTCTCCGACCCGCGCAGGAAACGCTTTCCCAAAAACCAGAATAGCCCTGCCACAGGCACATACAAGTTGGCGATCACCCCGTACAGCATCAGCCCGACAATCGCCCAAGGCCAATCCAGATGGGCGAATTGATGCAGCGTCAACGCAACCCAATTAAAGCCAATCAACGTGAACACAAACGCGGTCAGCAAACCGCCCAATAAAACTGGCCTAAGCCGGGTTTGCCGCAACCAAAACAGCCACAACGGCACGAAGCCAAACAAAGAAGCCCAGGGCGGAAACGGAATGTAACTGGTGCCGATGAAAATGCCGGACAGGATGGGCAGCAACCACGGGTTGCGGAGAAAAACGGGGAAACTATTCATAAACAGGGCAAGAAGGTGGTGTTTGTGATTATAAAGGGCTTAAGTTTAGCATCACCTGTGTTACAGGGATTATGCAACGATCTTTCCTAACTTATTTCCAAGCGTCCTGCTTTCAGGCAATATAGCCTTTTCCATAATCCGTTGCACGTAGGCAGCGCAGTGGATGGCAATAACTTTTTCTTGAGAGACTCCCATGCTGCTTTGGTTTAAACGCATCATTATCACGCTAACCCTTTTATTGTTTGCCCTGTTGGCATTCCTCCGCTTCCAAGGGTGGCAATATATCGCCGCTTATTCGGGCGGCGGTTTTGCGCGTAGCTTGCCCGATGCCGCTAGCATTGCCAAAAACCAAAGCTGCGATACTCCTCCGATACAAGTGTTGAGCTATAACGTCATGTACGGCTCGGCATTTATCGAAGCGATGGCGGCGCGTTTCCGCAACGGGGCAACGGGCAAGGGTGAGCTGCCTTGGTCGGTACGCCTGCCCGAAATACGCGAGCGCATCGCCAGTTTTTCCCCTGACCTGTTGGGTTTACAGGAAATGGATGCCGATAGTGACATTGCCGCGATTGTGCCTTTAGAACAATACACCTTGGTCAGTTACCATTTAGGCAATTTCCAATACGGCGACTCCGCCTTGTTGTTCAAAACCGAACGCTTTGAGCCATTGGATGCAGGGCAAATGTGGCTAGGCAAGACACCGGATTTGCCGATGTCCTTAGGCTATCGCCCACTGTCGATGATCCGTTATGTCAATTGGGTGCTGCTGCGTGAGAAGGCCAGCGGTTTTACGTTTATGTTCGTCAACACCCATTTTGACAACGCGGCCGCCAATAAGGAACCCAGCGCGACCTTGTTCCGGCAGCGCATAGCCAGTCTCACGACCAAAGGTTTGCCAGTGATTGTCACGGGTGATTTCAACACCACGGCCAACACTGAACGTTACCGCCGGTTCACAGGGACTGATTTGCAGCCGCCGTTATTGGAAAATGCCTATGTATTGGCCCATAGCCCCCCGGTCGATGCCGTTTTGCATCCCGACCACCGTATCGACCATATTTTAGCGGGCGGCCCCTGTAAAGTGGAAGCTGAGCAATGGTCGATTGACCCCCGTCCGCTGAAAAGCGGTTTGCCCATGTCCGACCATGACCCTGTGTTTGCACGCCTGCGGTTTATTGACAACCCGGTAAGCCAATAAGCTTGGGAGACTGTGAAAGTATTGCAAAATGCTCTAAGAATTAATGATTGTCCACAAAAAACACGAAACAATTAAATAATAACTTTCAATAACTTATATTTAATCTGGTTTTGTACTTTCGTGTTTTTTCGTGATTTTCGTGGACATAAAATAATTCTTTCACAGTCTCTTGGGTTTAGGGGGTAAAAATAACGCCCTGCTTTTAGGATGTTGTGCGGGAAATGGTTTAGGCACAATACCGTTAAGCCAATCGATAAATGATAAAATCTAGGGCAGGACGGGGTTTGAAACCCCGTCCTTAACGTTTCAAAATACCTATAGGCACACTGTAAACGTTACGGAATGGATCGGATCGGATCGGATCGGATCGCTTATGCGCCTACTGTTGGTACAAACCCGTTCCAGCTGCCGAATGAGTGCTACAAAAAATTAATGTTAAAAAACTTTTGCATACCCACTTAAGTTGTGAAGGTCGAGCCAATACGCCTACTGTTGGTAGCGGTAGCGTAACCAGATCCGACTAACTTTCTGAATCTATATTGAGAACTTGAATGCCTAAAGATCTTCCAATACGCCCTATATTCGGGCCTTCCCATGCCGTAAGGCTCAGATACGCATTATCAACCGGCCAACTCCCTGAGCTAACGGTACCTAGCCGCGTGATTGGGGTGGGCGGCATGCCGATTTGGAGCCCGCGTGTCCGTAAGGAGCTTGCAAGCTCCACGTTGGACGGCAAGGCTTTTTTTATTGTTGGTGATTTTAGGTTTGGCAATAGGGCCCTTAATGACCCGGCGTTCAACCCTGAAAAGCGGCAAGAGAAAGAGTATCTCGCCATAGAAAAGGCGTTAATCAATGAAGAAAATGACCGCATCCTGTTTGACCTATGCCGGTCGGAAATTGAGTCGCTCAATGTGGAACTTAAAGGGCAGTTACGTTTGTTGTTTTGGGACTTGACTATACGGGAAGCCAAGAACCGTGCGGCAGGGCGCTATCAAGGGCCGGGTGGTTACCGGCATCCGGTCTGGAATCTGGACGATGTGCTTGGGCAGTTTCCGGGCATCGCCATTGACACCAGGGAAATGCTTGAGTATGGCGAACAGCTCTGTATTGATAACAGCGCCCATCCTAGCCTGCTTGGTTGGCTTTACATTGCCAGGCTGTTGCGTGGTGACGCCCATGTGGATTTGGCCGGGTTCATCCGCCATTTTGACCATTCGCTAAACCGCCTTGTTGATTGTGCCTTGGCCAAGGAGCCTGTCCTGATCACCGGCAATTCAAAGTTCACGAGGCTGCTAGGCTTGTCTGTCCAGATGGGGCATTTCCGGTTGCCGGCAGGTTGGGCCATACGCCCCTTATCAAAAACCCTGGAAGCGGAAGGGTTCGGCCATTGCCTGTATTTCCCTAGTTTGTCCTCTTTTATGCTGGATGAAACCGAAATTCCGAAAGAAGTGGAAAAAATCCGCCGGATCCGCACTAAACTGGCTTCGAAACATAAGAAGGTCTCCATCATTTATTATGATAATTGGGCCTATGAATCCATATCGCAGCGAAGGGATTATTTGGGTAAGTTCGTCTCAAAGTATCCCCGTGGCCTGACGTCCAATTTAGAGTCAGCCACTTGCCCTGAAGGCCAATCCTATAAAATATCCGATAGTTTTGATTTTGAAAGGATGTTAGAACGCAACGCAACATTGAAACCGACAACTATCGGTATCCTTGAAATCCTTTGCAGAAGCACCTCGCATTTAAGCTATGAACAGGTGACGGATGCTTATAATGGTTTTGTAGATGAATGTTATGGTAAGGGAGGGTCAGCCTCATTGCTATTAAGTTAAGAGTTTAATGTAATTTAAACAATGTATTACGAATTCGTAGGTCGGGTTAGCATCAGCGTAACCCGACATTTTGGGTGTTGGTTACGTCGGGTTACGCTATCGCTAACCCGGCCTACTATGAATTACAAGATGCAATCGCAACAATTTGAATATTAACACTTATTTATTAACTTAATGGTAGTGGGGGCCAGTCTAAGGTGGCGCAAACAGGCCTACCCGTTTCCCGGCGCCAGGAGGCATAAGGGACTGGAGGTGTAGGGGCCATGAAGGCCTGCCTGTACGGTTTAAAATGTTATGGAGGGCCGCAAGGCCACGCGTTGCGGCGGCCCCGTTCCTTGAAGTATGCAAAGGCTCACTCGTGTTAGGGTAGCGGTTGGCAAGCCTATCCTTAGGGCAACGGATGCCTAAGGCCAAAGCTTGCTCATTGTGAAAAGCCAATAAATTTCCGGTAAGGCGAATCCTGTTTCCAGGTGAAGCTTTCCGTGTAATAGTGCATCAATGCCAAATAGCCGAGCAATCCTAAGGTAACTGCTTTGCGGACTTCCACGCCAAAGAAAAATTGCGCCAGTTGGTTGACCAGCCCGTCCCCATAGGCCTGTAGCACAAATGCCAAGGCGAAAGACAACGCGGGTAACACGATGAAGATAGGCAATTGGCAGGCGGCACTGAAGCGGTAAATGCGGTTTTTGGGCTCAGGGCGATGTTTGTTGTAATCGTGGGTGACGTAAAAAATATACGCGGTGGCGTCATGCACCACCCTCGGCGCGAGTATGGCCAAAAAATAATACTGTTGTGCATACAGATAAAAGCTGCCCAAGATCAGCAAGACGTTAGCCCATAGGAAGCATTTGCCCAACGCCGTTTTGACATAGCGTTGGCATAACACCGCGCTCCCCGCCAAACCGATACATAAGCCTCCGATGATATGCTTCAGCCATTCGGCTTGTTGCATATCCAAGCTGTTTTTCAAAAAAATGCCAATGTAAATGAAGATACCGGCCACCACGCTCAGCCACAATAGCAACTGGTAAGCCCAAGCGGGCAAACGGCAAATGCCCCGAGCAACGCCGTGTTGTTGTTTCAATACATGCAGCACCGTCCAGGCCGCAACTAAGACATACAAGGCCTTGTAAGGGATAAACAAGCTGCCGATACCAAAAAAGGCCGCCAAAGCGACCGTCATCAACAAAATTTTACGTTGGTAACACTGCCAATAATCGCCGTTACTGGCCAACACCACCGCACTGGCGATGATGTGCGGCGTACCAAAAAGGATTTGGAACAGCAAAAAATGCGAGGGGCTGCTGGGCAGCTGGGCTTTTAGGGCGCCTTGCCAAATCCCGGCGTCCAGCAATTGCAGCATTAGACATAAGGGAATAATCAGATACAAACTCAATAACAACCGAAATGACACGGTGAGTTTGCCGGCGCGTGTCAGGTCTTGAATAGAAGCGGTATGTGCGGACATGGGGTTACCTTTTTAGGGCAGTGAGGTTTTTAACTTGCCATAAACATCTTTATCCATGCCATTACGACCGCCACGATATTTTTTGTTTTTTCTTCGTCGTGGCCCGCTTTCTTGGCATATTTATACTTAAGTTGATGCTTATGGATACGTTTTCCAGTTACCATGTTTCTTGCCGCCGCCTTGTAGTAAAGCTGGAGTGGGGATGTTCCTTTAATTTAATGACAGCGGCATGACGGCATGGTGCGTAAACCCGTAGTTCTTTAAAGCAGGCCCCGATCATCAGCATCGGGTGTGCGATGTCCAGGCGAAAAGCGGGTTTTCTGCGGGCATAAGTTAAACCTATTAAGCACTTGCATTCAAGTGTTGCGTGAAAAACAGATATTAAAAGGTCGAAATTACCTGTCATATCGTCGATAATGATGGCTTTTGCATGAAGTGCCGGAACTGTTTGCCTGTTTATGAAGTTGGAAAAAATCAAGCTCTCTGGGTTTAAGTCTTTTGTTGATCCAACGACCATCCCTATCCACGGCAATCTGACGGCGATTGTCGGCCCTAACGGTTGTGGCAAGTCCAATATCATTGACGCGGTGCGCTGGGTCATGGGCGAAAGCTCCGCCAAGCATTTGCGTGGCGGCAATATGGCGGATGTGATTTTTAACGGTTCCTCAGGCCGGAAACCCGTCAGCACCGCATCCGTGGAATTGGTGTTCAACAACAGCGAAGGCAAATTGGGTGGCGAATATGCGCAATATGACGCCATCGCCATCAAACGCCAAGTCAGCCGTGACGGGCAATCGCTGTTCATGCTCAACGGCGCGAAATGCCGCCGCAAAGACATCACCGATTTGTTTTTAGGGACAGGCCTGGGTTCGCGCAGTTATGCGATCATCGAACAAGGCACGATTTCGCGCATGGTCGAAGCCAAACCGGAAGATTTGCGTTTGCATATCGAAGAAGCGGCGGGGATTTCCAAATACAAGGAACGCCGTAGCGAGACCGAAACCCGCATGAAGCACACGCGGGAAAACCTGGAGCGGCTCAATGACTTGCGCGAGGAAGTTGACAAGCAACTCAAGCACCTGCAAAAGCAAGCCGAAAAAGCCGAAAAATACACCGCGCTGAAAAAACAGGAGCGCCAGTTCAAACTGGAATTGCTGGCCCTGCGCTGGAGCGCTTACCAGCAAGCCGCCGAAACGCTGGAAACCACGCTGCATGAAGTCGCCGCCGAACATAACCGGTTGTTCATGGAATTGCGCGACTTGGACACCGCCATCGCCACGCAACGCGCCGGACATAAGCAACAGCAACAGCAACTCAACCAAGTCCAAGGCGATTATTACAGCGTTGCCGCCGATGTCGGGCGGCTTGAGCAAACCATCGCCCACCAGCAAAACAGCCATCGGCAAGCGCTGCAAGACATCGACCGCACCCGCCAGCAAATGGGGCAATTGCAAATCGAGATCGAAGCGGATGCCCAAACCTTAGAAAACTTGAAACAAGATTTATTAGTGGCGGAAGAGGCCTTGGACATTGCCCAAGACCGCCAGGACGAATGGTTGGACAAGCAGCAGGACATGCAACAGCAACGCCTGTTGTGGCAGCAGCAATGGGACTGTTACCGCACCGAAAGCGCCAAATACCGCGAGCAGGCCGAAGTCCAGCGCGTCAAGTCCGAACAATTGGGCAACCAGAACCGCCAATTGCAGGCTCGTTTGGAAAAAATGCTGCATGAGCGTGAGGACTTGACCGCCAGCAACTTGGCGGAAGACATCGCCGAATTGGATGAAAGCATCCAGGCCATTGCCTTTGAGCGGGAAACTTTGCAGCATCAGCTGGAACAGCAGCAGCACATTATCCGCGAACAGCGGCAGCAAGCCAAAACCGCCCAAGAAGAGCTGCACGCAAGCCGCTCCGAACTGCACGGCATCACCGGACAAATCACGTCGCTGGAATTGTTGCAGCAGCATGCCATGGGCAAGGCCAATGAGAATTTGCAAGGTTGGCTGCATGCCTTGGGGTTGCACAACAACCAACGCTTGGCCGAATTTCTGGATGTGCAAACAGGCTGGGAAAATGCCGTGGAAACCGTCTTGGGCAATACCCTGGAAGCGGTGTGTGTGGGCGATATTGCCCCATTGACGGGGGACTTGGCCCGGCTTGCCGGCGATTCCCTGACCCTGTTCGCATTGGCTTCCAAGGGGGAGGCGGCGACAGGTGGCAACCACCCCGTTGGCGCGCAACGCTTGCAGGATAAAATCAGTGCGCCTTCGGCATTGGATGGTTTGTTGGCTGGCGTATATTGTGCTTGCGATTTGGCGGAAGCCCTGGATTTGTCAAGGGATTTGCAGGCCCATGAGTCGGTCGTGACCCCTGACGGTATTTGGTTAGGCCCGGATTGGCTGAAAATTAGCCGTACCCAAGACAGCAAGACGGGCGTGTTACAGCGGGAAAAGGCCTTGCGTACCCTGAAACAGCGCCAGGACATCATCCATGAAGACATTGGCCGATTAACGGGACAGCAGGAACTCAGCGAAACCGCGCTAAAAACCGCCGAACAGCAACGCGAATCGCTGCAACAACAACTGGACCGGCTGAATGCCGAGTGGTCGCAAAAAAACGCCCAATTCAGTGCGCAATCGGCACGGTTTGAGCAACAACAACGGCGGTTGCAACAAATCCAGCACGACCTGGACAGCATCAACGGGGAATTGTCCGAGAATGCGGAGACCATTGCTGAAGCGACGTTATTGCAGGAGGAAGCCGGGCAGGTGTTGTTTGACCAGGACGACCAGCGCGGGCAGTTGGAAACCTTAAACCAACAATTGCAACAGCAACAGTTGCAGCTTGATAAAGCTGTCAACGAGGCGCGGCAGCAAGTCTATGACAGCAAAGCCAAACTGGAGGGTTTGCGGGCATTGGAAGTGTCCACCCATAAGCAACGCACCCGTTTGCAAGACCAACGCCAGCAAGCGCAAGACTATCTGGCGGAGTTGGAGCAAAAATCCCTGCAAACCCTGTTGCCCTTGGATGCCGAGAAACACTTGCTGGAACAACAAACCGCCAATAAACAGCGGCTTGAAACACAATTAAAACAGCAACGCCAGCTGCAAGACGAGATGGAAGCCGAGACCGTCAAGTTATCCGAACAACACACCCGTGTACAGCGGGCGCTGGAAGGGCAAAAAGAACGCCTGGACAAACTGCGTTTTGAATTGCAAGAAAGCCAAGTCCGGCAACAAACCATCAACGAACAACTGGACGAGATGGCGGCGGACGCCAGCCAGATCCTTACGTTTTTACCGGCGGAAGCGGATGAGGCGCGCTGGAAAAAAACCGCTGATGAGGTGTCGGCGCAAATCGAGCGTTTGGGGACAATCAACTTGTCGGCCATTGAGGAATACCAAGCGCAAGCGGAGCGCATGAAGTTCCTTAACGAACAACACGCCGATTTGAGCGAGGCCTTGCAGACCTTAGACCAGGCGATCAGTAAAATCGACCAAGAAAGCCGGTTACGTTTTAAGGAAACATTCGATAAAATAAACAGTGGCTTGCAGGAAAAATTCCCGAAATTGTTTGGCGGCGGACAAGCTTATTTGGAATTGACCGACACTGGAAATGGCGCGGCACACGCGGCGGCCGGACAAAATTTGCTGGAAGCTGGGGTCAATATCATTGCCAGGCCGCCCGGCAAAAGGAACAGCTCCATCCATTTGTTATCGGGTGGGGAAAAAGCCTTGACGGCCGTGGCTTTGGTTTTTGCCATTTTTGAACTCAACCCCGCGCCTTTTTGTTTGCTTGATGAAGTCGACGCGCCGCTTGACGATGCCAATGTCGGGCGCTTCTCACAAATGGTCGAGGCAATGTCCGAGACAGTGCAATTTTTATATATTTCACATAATAAGGTTACAATGGAAATCGCAAAACAGTTGGCAGGTGTGACGATGAAAGAGCCGGGCGTGTCCCGGATGGTTGCAGTTGATATTGAAGAAGCAGTCAGTCTGGCGGAAATCTAATGGATAAAGAATTATTAAGAGTAGTCATTATTGCAAGCGGCCTGATTATCATTGTGGGTATGTTGGCTTGGCATTTTTTTAAAAATAAAAAGTCATTCCAGGACATGATGTTTTTTGGCAACCAGGAAATCAAAGGCAAAATCGACCCGGCCATTGTCGTGAATACTGGAAACGATGATTTTGATGTCGTGCCTAAACCCAAAAAGAAGCTGATTGATACGGTCGAGTTATTGGAAAAAATCAAGGCCAAGCCGAAACCTGGGCCTACATCCGAACAGCCCGTATTTGAAGCGGATGAAGACCAACAAATGTTCGGGGATTTCGATTTTGCCAACGAAGATTATGCCGATGAAGGGTTTCCGCATACTGCCGGGCCGGCAGCAGACAGCCTCCAAGAAGAGCTTCCTGAAGAAAGCATTACCCCGCGGTTTATCGCGCCGGACATTATCCAATTCCGGGTTCTTGCCAAATCCCCGGAAGGCTTTAATGGTTTGGACATGCTTAAGGCTTTCCGCATCGCCCAACTGGAATACGGCAACCTGAAAATATTTGAACGCTTCGATGCCAACCATCTGGTTGATTTTGGTGTCCTTTGTATGGTTGATCCGGGGACTTTTCCAGACCATGATTTAGACCAATTCTACTGTCCTGGCTTGGTGTTCTTCATGCAGCCTGCTTTGTTGGACGATGCGGTCAAGGTGTTTGATGATTTCTTGGAAGCGATCAATATTGTCGCCGTCGAATTGGATGGCAGTTTGCTCGACCATGAGAAAAATCCGCTGACCAATGCCACGATCAAAATGATCCGGCAAAGTTTGTAGCCCTTTCCCGGTAGGGATGTTGCTTGGCAACGTCCCTACAACCGCCGCCCCAAACCCACCACCGCCTATGGCCGTTTTATAGGCCCATGCCCGCACCGGATTGACCGTGAGCCCACGCTACCAACAACTCATCGCCACCCTCAACCAGTGGAATTACGAATACTATGTGCTCGATAACCCCACCGTTGCCGATGCCCGATATGACCAAGCGTTCCAGGAATTGTTGGCTATAGAAGCCGGACACCCCGACTGGGTCACGCCCGACTCGCCTTCCCAACGGGTCGGTGCACAACCCATAGACGAGTTCCGCAAAATCGAGCACCGCGTCAAAATGTTGTCGCTGGCCAATGCGTTTTCCTTGGAAGAGACCTACCAGTTTTTTGAAAAGGCCGCGAAAGAATTGGATAAGGCGGCTGATGATTTGCCTATCTTCAGTGAGCCCAAACTCGATGGCTTGGCGATCACCATCCATTACGACCATGGCCTGTTCAGCTACGCGGCGACCCGTGGCGATGGGCAGATTGGTGAAGATGTCAGCCACAATATCAAGACTATCCGGTCCGTCCCGCTGAAACTCACCACTGATGCGCCTCCCGCCAAGCTGGAAGTGCGTGGCGAAGTGTTCATGCCCAAAACGGCGTTTGCCAAGCTCAACCGTTTGGCGGAAGAAAACAACGGCAAAACTTTCGTCAACCCCAGGAACGCCGCCGCCGGCACAATCCGGCAAATGGATCCTAAAATCGCCGCCGGGCGTGATCTGCGCTTCATCCCTTATGGCATAGGTGAATACCAAGACGGACATGATTTCACGGCGCACTCGGAAATATTGGCTTATTTGGCGGGCCTTGGTTTCCGGAAAAATGTCCATTGTTATCGCTTCTTGGGCAGCCTTGCCGAGTTCACGCAAAATTACGCGCTGATGGAGCAAGCCAGGGAAGGCTTGCCGATGGAAATTGACGGTATAGTCTACAAAATCGACAGCCTGGCCTTACAAAACGCGCTGGGCTTTATCGCCCGGTCGCCGAAATGGGCGGTGGCCCGGAAATTCCCGGCGCAACAAATGGTCACGCAATTGCTGGACGTGGACTTCCAGGTCGGCCGGACTGGCGTCTTGACCCCGGTCGCACGCCTTGAACCGGTATTTGTCGGCGGCGTGACCGTCAGCAACGCCACCTTGCACAATATGGACGAAATCGAACGCTTAGGTTTGTGCATAGGCGACAGCGTCGAAATCCAACGTGCGGGTGATGTCATCCCGAAAATATCACGGGTCGTTGCGGAAGGTGGCGGGCGGAAGCTTATTACCATGCCTGCCCTGTGTCCGGTCTGCGGCGCGGCGGTTGAAAGGACGCCCGGGCAAGCCGCGTTCCGTTGCTCGGGCGGTTTAAGTTGCCCCGCACAAGGCGCGGAGCGCATCCGCCACTATGCCTCACGCAAGTGCATGAATATCGTCAATCTGGGCACGAAACTGATCGAAGTCCTGTACGGCAAAGGCATCCTGCATACCATCGCCGACATCTACACCCTAAAGGCCAGCGATATTGCCGATTTGGACGGGCAAGGCGAAAAGAGTGCGCAAAACGTGCTGGATTCCATCAACGCATCCAAAGCCACCCGCTTAGGGACATTTATCGCCGCGTTGGGCATACATGAAATCGGTGAGGAAAGCGCCAAAGCCGTTGCCAGGCATTTTAAAAATTACCCTGCGATTGCAAACGCCACTTTCGAAGAACTGTTGCAAGTGCCGGATATAGGGCCGGTGATGGCGAAAAATATCGTGGATTTTTTTGCTGATGCCAAAAACATAGCGATAGTGCAGGCCATTATTGATGCAGGCGTGACGTGGCCTGACGAGGACGGCGCCCCCCCGCAGGCGCAACCCTTGGCAGGCCAAACGTGGGTCATTACCGGCACGCTATCTATGCCACGGGATCACTTCAAAACCCTGTTGGAAAGTTTAGGGGCGAAAGTTTCGGGTTCTGTTTCCAAAAAAACCACTTGCGTGCTGGCGGGGGCTGATGCCGGTTCCAAGCTGGATAAGGCCGAAGCTTTAGGCGTGAAGGTACTGGATGAAGCGCAGTTTAAGCACCAATTTGAAAGCTGACAGGCAAATTTAACGGGCTGGTGCAAACATAGGCTGGTCGTGGGGAATTGGGTGGCCACAGCGTCCCGCACCGGCCCAATCCAATATGCCTGGCCCGCCCAGTTTTATGGGCAAGGTCCCAAAACGTAAAACGGCTATAATGCCAACTTTTTATCCACATGGAACCCGCTATGGAAAACTTACCTGAAAAAACCTGCTCAATCGAGCGTCTGGTCACCCAGCCTAAACTTGTCGCCGCCGCCAAAGCGGGTACGAAAACACAGCAACGCCGAGACGGTGTATATGGCTGGGTGGGGGAAAGCTTTGAGTTGGACGGGATGGCTTTTGTTGTCATTGGCTTGAGCCGCCAACGTTTAGGCGACATGACGGATGAGGATGCACGGGCCGAGGGTTTTCCTGGGTTGGCAATGTATAAGGACATTATCCTGAAAATGCACACCGGCATGACCTGGGAAGAAGACCATTTGGTTTGGGTGCATAGTTTTGCTGTTAAGGCCGATGCGTGAGCACCCAAAGAAGCGCATGATGGGTGAAATTTTCTAATGGGGGCGGGGGTGAATAAAAACGGTTTGCCCCGCTACCGCCTGTAACCAGATTCCGGCAATCCATGCCAATGACGGGCTTCTTCCAGACGGTTGTCCGATGGCTCGCCACCCGTTACCGAACGCCAGGCGTTTGCAAAAATATCTTCAATATCAAAGGCATAATATTAAGTTTTCCGGCGGTTCAGTTTCTGCCGGATTTGCCCTTGTTCGTCTTCCCCGCACATGAACGCATAAAAATACCCCGTTGCCAACAGCACATAAAATACGCCAACAATGCCCAAGATGATAATTAACAGCCAGCGGTTGGGGGCTAGCAAATTTATCCAGGGCCCAATGGCGGCCATCAGGCCATAGCCGAACACGTACGGCATCATGCCCGGCAATAACACCGAGCGGGCAAACCGCCATAGCTTTAGCTGTAGGCGATAATTGCCAACCAGCAGGTAAACCAATGCGCTTAGGATACGTGCCACCATGACCAATAAGGCGATGGTGACAATATCAAACGTGGAATATCGCCACACCGTGACCAGGCCCGCGATGACAAACACCACTTGCCAGCCGATATAACCGAAAGTGCGGGCGGGTTGGTTGATGCCTTGGTAATACGCCGATAAAGGCCCGGTCAGGACATGCAATTGGTAACCCGCACAGGCGCAAACCATCACTTTCATGGTGTCCGCCAAATTCATGGCCGTGTTTTTGCCTATCCACGCGATAATCAGCCAAGCCGCAAACGGGGCAAGAAACCCCATCGCCAAACCGTTGAGCAAATTCAGGTAACGCAGGCCTTGCGTGTACAGCTTTTGGATGTCTTCCCGTTTGCCCAGATGGTGCGCTTCGGTGATGGCGGGCAGGAAGCTTGCGTTCATGGACGAGAACACCTGGCTGGCCATGACCGGGAATTTTTGCCCCAAATCCAAAATGGCGATCGCCGCCAAGCCGCTCAAATAACCCGCCAACACCCGTTCGATGGAATACATGGCGACACCCAGCAAGCCGGAAAGCTGCAAGATGCCGCCGTATTTTAAAAACGTGCCCAAAAAACTCCGGTTCACCAACCGCAGGCTGATGCGCAGATCAGGGATGGCGCGGTAACACAGGGCGATATAAACAAAGGTGGAAAAAATATAACGGGCGAAGAACGCCCATAACAAGGACTCAATGCCATAATGCAGCAGCAGTAGCGTGACGATCAGCACGGTTTCCAGCAAAAAACTGATGATCCAGACGAGGGTTTGTTGGGCGATTTTTTGCAGGCCGTGCAAGATATAGGCGAACGCGCCCAGGGTCATATCCAGCAACATCGTCGCCAGGGTGCCGAGTATCAGGACTTGTGCGGTGTGCTGCAAATGCGGGGCGACCTTAAAGCCCTGCAACAGCCAGGGCATCGCCAGCCAGACACTCGACAAGGCGATGGCGCTGAACGTAAACGTCAGCAGCAAGCCGGTGCTGACCAAACCGCTGATGGATTCATGCCGGTTCTTGGCGTTGTACTCGGCAACGTAGCGGATATAAACATTGGACACGCCAAACGCGCCCATGCTGACGTAGCTGATCAATAAAAAACACGTCGCCCAGAGGCCGTATTCTTCCAGCGACACATAATGCAATATCAACGGCGGCAAACCGACACGGGTCAGCAAGTACAATAACCGTCCCGCCGTCTGCGCCACGGTGTTGCGGAAAAATGGGTTGCCTTGGCGTTTGTTTTTCATGGCCGTCCTGTGATTTCTATGGGGGTTGGCGTAGAGTATAGCCTTGTTTGTTGCTTATCAATATGCCGGAGGCCGGATGTTGCCAGGTCTCATAACATAAATACAAAAACAGGGGCCTTATCCATGCTGGCGATCTTCCGAAAATTAATCCGCGCTTTCCTCACCAAAAATGCCATGCAATCCGGCCGTTTTGTCGGTTTGTACCGCAAATTTTGCCAACCTACCGGCCAAGAATGGGCGCAATATCTCAAGCGGCACCATGTGCTGTACCAAATGGGCGACGATTGCGTCGTGCAAATGAATGTCGAAATCACCGACCCCAAACATGTCCGGCTTGGCAACAATGTGCGCCTGACGGGGTGCACGCTGTTCGGGCATGACGGCTCCGTCAATATGCTGAAAAAAATGACCGGGCTGTGCCTGGACAGTGTCGGTAAGATAGACATACTCGATAATGTTTTTATCGGGCATCGGGCGATCATCATGCCCAATGTCACGATAGGCCCTAACGCCATTGTCGCGGCGGGCTCGGTCGTCACCCGTGATGTGCCGCCGAACACCATTGTGGGCGGCATCCCGGCAAAACCCATAGGCACGCTGGATGCGTATATCAAACGTTGTGAAGAACGCACCAACGCCCTGCCGTGGCGGCATCTTTTGTCCGCCGATAATTTTGCCCCGGCGACAGATGAATTGACCAGAATCCGTTGTGAATACTTTTTTGGGAAGGCCGACGATGATGCGCAATTAACCAAGCAAGATGCTTAAGTGGAATGACGCAAAACTGATGGCGCAAATGTCTTGACTTGCTATTGGCAAACTTAAGGATAGAATCAGTAAGTGACACCAAAATAAAAACTCAATGAATGGAATTCAGCCAGGAGAAAACCCATGTTCCCGTTTGATGCTACTAAACCCGTAGTCGGCAAGGCCAGTGTGGTCATTAATAAACCTACCACCGATATTTTTGTTTTTATTGGTGACCGTTTTTTTGAGAACTACCCGAAATGGGCCTTAGAAGTGACTGATTTCCAGCCATTAAATGGTTTGCAAATGTTTGTTGGCGCGAGGGCCGAGCAACTGCGCCGTGACCAGGGTCAAGACATCAAATCGGTTTTCGAAATAACCGAATTTCATCCTTTCATCAAACTGACGTTCAAAGGCCTTACTGCGCCGTATATGAACAGCTATTATCTGGAACCGGGCGATACTGAACAATCAACGTTGCTGACTTTTAGCTTTACGTTATTGGAATTGGAATTGTTCATGCGGCCTTTTGAAAAACTCATCCGCACCGCGATTGAAGAGGGTGCCGAGAATACTGTCGAAAATATCAAAAACCTGCTTGCTGACGAGCTGGAACCCACCACCCAACTTGGAGTTTAACCATGAGTTTTGTCGTAGAAAAAGACAATGGATTGATCCCACAAATTCTCTCGTCAATTTTGGACGAGTGCGTCAATGGCGTGACGCTTGCTGACCCTGACATTGAAGGCGCACCTATCGTGTACGCCAATAAAGCGTTTGAGCGGCTGACCGGATATACCAACACCGACATCATTGGGCATAACTGCCGCTTCCTGCAAGGTATTGATCGTGACCAACCGGAACGTTATCTGATTGCCGATGCGATGAAAAATGGGCAAAGCGTCGAAGTCACCTTGCGTAATTACCGTAAAGATGGCGAATTATTTTTTAACCATTTAAAAATTACCCCGTTGTTAGACCGCAAAGGCAGGGTGATCTACTATTTGGGTGTGCAATATGACGTGACCTATCAAGTGAAGGCAAAAAATGAAATCGCCGAGCTCACTAGTTTGTTGGGGGCATTTTCTGAAAAAGTGGTGTAATTTTTGGGTGCGGGGGCAAGCGTGGGATTATGGCCCCCAGCCCCATAAAAAGATAATGCCATTGACTCTACGTACATCTCGTACACTTAGCGGCCAACAATCACCAGGTGAGTTATGAGTCCAGCCGAAAATCCCTTACCACTCGCCGAAGCCAGCCTACAAGGCCATGAATCCGGCATAATGTTCAATGAAGCCCTGTTTGGGTTGGCGATGGTGGCGTTTGTTGTGTTGATGGTCATGGAACGCGTCCAGCCTTACCGTAAGTTCACCAACAAGGTCGGCAAAGAATCCTTTGTCACCAATACCTCGGCGTTTTTGTTCAACAACATCATCCTGACGTTGTTAAGGGCGTCATCGCTGTTCTTCCTGGCGCAACGTTTCTCGTCTTTTGGCCTGTTAAGCGGTTTCGAGAACGGCCCGGTCAAATGGGTGATTTCTTTCGTGCTGTTCGATTTTGCGATTTATGTCTGGCATTACTTTAGCCATCATTCCGATTTCATGTGGCGGTTCCACAAAGTCCATCACAGCGATAAAAGTTTCAACGTCTCCACGGGCTTCCGTTTCCATGTCTTCGATTTATTTCTGGAAATCCTGTACAAATGCCTGTTTGTCATCCTCATTGGTGTGGAAGCCTATGTGGTTTTGGCGATTGAAATCATCGAACTGTTTTTTATCTTCTTCCACCACGCCAACCTCGCGTTCAAACACGAAAACCTGATTTCCCAAGTCATCATCACGCCCTCTTTGCACCGTACCCACCATTCGGCCTTGCGTTCAGAGCATGACAGCAATTATGGCATCGTGCTGTCGGTTTGGGACAAACTGTTCGGGACACGCAAAGAATTAGTCCCCGAAAAAATTGGCCTGAATATCCTTGAAGCGGACAATTTCCTGCAATTGTTCTTCCTCGCGTTTATCACCGAACGGCATATACGGCGGTTGTTGCAGATTATCCCTAAGGGTAAGAAGTGATTCACCACCTTTATATGAAGTGGCACACAATGCATCATATGATTATGAAATACGCGTTTGATTATGAAATACGCGTTCATGGAAAAAAAACACCGTTTATGCAATTGTTGATGTGTCCAGAACGTTGGGAAAACCAGTTTTTACATGGGCCTGCACTACTCCACTCCACTTTTTACATAGGGCGGCGTGATCCCTTCAAGCATCCTTGTAAGCAATAAACCCAAAGGGCAACTCATGGCAGCAAACCCAAAAATCCGCGTATTAGTGTCCGCCTACCAATGTGGTGTCGGCATGGGGTCGGTGTCGCAAATCGGCTGGGAATGGTATAGCCGCCTGAGCGGTTCATGCCAAGTGACGTTGCTGACGCACATCCGCAACCGGCCCGCATTAACCGAAGCTGGCGCACCGCTGGAGGGTTCCGAGGTCATTTATATTGACACAGAATGGTTCGCAGGGCCCTTGTACCGCTTTGCCGCGTGGTGTTTCCCGCGTAGCGAGCATCCCAAATTCCTGATCGCGTCGTTGGATTTTTTTGTTTACGACTGGATTGCCGTGCGCCAAATGCGCAAGCAAATAAAAGCGGGGCGGCCGTTCGATATAGTCCACGCCGTCACCCCGGTGTCGCCACTGGCCGCGACGCGCTTATACAAACTCGGTTTGCCTTTGGTCTTGGGGCCTTGGAATGGCGGTTTGGCTTCGCCGTCCACCTTCCCTGAAATCATGAAAGCCGAATCGAAATGGCTGTATCCTATCCGCAATGTGGGGCGGGTTTTCGATAGGCTCATTGGTTCCACGCGCAACGCGGCGATGATACTGACCGCCACCCAAGCGACCTTTGACGCGATCCCCAAACCTTACCAAGCCAAATGCCAAAGCTTGTTGGAGAATGGCGTTAATCTGGATTTGTTCACCCCTGCGCCGTATCCGCCCGCACCATCGGACACCAAGCCTTTGCAAATTGTCTTTGTCGGGCGTTTGTTGCCGTTCAAGGGGGTGGGCATGTTGTTGGAAGCGGTCAAAGCTTTAGCGTTTCCGGCGTATGTGACGATAGTCGGGGAAGGTTCGGAACGGGCGAATCTGGAAAATCTCAGCACCGAACTGGGCTTGGGTGACAAAGTCCGCTTTACGGGCAATTTGCCGCTGAATGAAATATCCCCGATCATGCAGCAAGCCCATGTGTTTTGCCTGCCTTCGGTGCGTGAATCCGGCGGTGCGGTCTTGCTGGAAGCGATGGCGGTGGCGCGTCCCGTGATTGCCGTGGATTTCGGCGGCCCCGCAGAAATTGTCGACGCTGGCGTTGGTGTAAAACTACCGGCAACCGGCAAGGCCGCTGTCGTGCAAGGCTTGATCAAAACGCTGGCAGATGTCCGCGAACACCCGCAACGCTGGCAAGCCTTCGGTGAAGAAGGTCGCCGCCGCGTTGAAAACCATTACAGTTGGGCGGCGAAAATCGCCACCGCCATCGGTTTTTACCGTCAATTATTGGAAGCAACATCATGAGCCACCGTATCGCCTATCTGGTCAGCCAATATCCTGCCTATTCCCATACCTTTATTTTGCGGGAGGTGTTGCAACTGAGGCAATTCGGCGTGGACATTGCCGTTGCTTCGATTAACGCGCCAGACCGTCCGTTCGATAAACTCACTGAAGTGGAGCGCACCGAAGCCGAACAGACGTTTTATGTCAAAGCGCAAGGTATGGTCAAAGCGGCGGCGGCCTTGGGCAAAACTCTGGTCACACGGCCCACCGGATTGCTGCGGGGTTTGAAACACGCTTTTACATTAGGCGGCTGGGACATCAAGCGTTTGCTCTACCATGGTTTTTACTTGCTGGAAGCGGTGCTCGTCGGGCAGTGGATGCGCTCGAAAAAACTCAGCCATCTGCATGTGCATTTTGCCACGCCCGCCGCTTCGGTCGGGATGCTGGTCAAAACCGTGTTCGGCACCAGTTTCTCATTCACCGTCCACGGCCCCGATGAATTTTATGATGCGGCGGGTTATAACTTGCCGGAAAAAATCTTGGCGGCGGATTTCATTTTCTGCATCAGCCATTATGCGCGTAGCCAAGTGATGAAATTGTCGCCTGTGCAAGCGTGGGCCAAGCTCGATGTCTGCCGCTTGGGCGTTGACCCGGAACGCTTCACCCCCGCCCCCAAAATTAAGGTCAATTGCCAGTGCGAATTGCTGTGCGTAGGCCGACTGACTTCCGCCAAAGGCCAAGCGATTTTGCTGGAAGCCGTCGCCGCCTTACAAAGCCAACAGGTTCCGGTCCGGTTGACCTTAGTCGGTATGGGGCCGGACGGGCAAAGCCTTAAAGCTTACGCGGAGCAATTGGGCATCAGCGGGCAAGTGCGTTTTACGGGGGCGGTTGACCAAGACCATATCCTGGGTTATTACCAAACCGCCGATATTTTTGTCCTGCCCAGTTTTGCCGAAGGTTTGCCCGTGGTGTTGATGGAAGCGATGGCGATGGAAATCCCCTGCATCACCACCGCGATCACCGGCGTGCCTGAATTGATCCAAAACGGGGAAGACGGGCTGTTGGTCGCCGCGTCCGATTGCGAAGGCTTGGCCGCCGCGATCAAGCAATTGGCAAGCGACCCCGATTTGCGCCGCACAATAGGCCAGGCGGGCCGGAACAAAGTGTTGGCGGAATATGATTTGTATAAAAACACGCGGCATCTTTTTGAAATGTTGGATAAGCGGCTTAAGGCATTGTGAGCAGTAGGATTCAATCAACATTAAGTTAAGAAAGAGATATTATGAGTTGGCAACCAATTTCAGAGTTGAAAATTTGGGATAAACTCATACAAGCAGAATCTCGGATGAATCTTGAGCAATTAAGATTATGGGAAGCTATTAAAATTAATCCAACAAAGTGGCAACAAAATCCTTTTGGAAATGAAGGGGGTGGCTTCTGGGCTGTAGCTATTATTGGTCATTTGGTTGTCTGGTTTAACGACATTGAAGATGGTTTCAATGTTTCTAGTTATAAACAATACGGTTCTATTGAAGAATATTGGTGTAACCAAGATGAACTTGAATGGACTGTCCAGTCACTGCTTAACAATATTCAACATGGTTATGCGTTAACAAAATGTGACCCGCCAATAGCTGGTGAATTTGGATGCCACTGATAGTTTATTTACTGTTCTCTACCCTATCCTCATTTTGGTTGCCTTCCGCACAAGCCACCCCAGAACTCCATTACCAAGTCAACCCCCAAGCCATCACCAAAAACGTCCCGCGTTTAGGCCTTAACCTAGGCGAATGGACGGCGTGGGGCGCGTCGCAATTCCCTGCCAATGTCCTAAAAAATCCAGGTTTTGAAGGCATCATAGACCGCGCCATCGTCATCGTGAAAACAGCGGATGGCCGTAGTTTCACCGATGACACCGCATGGACAAAACGCCCCGATGGTTTTTGGGCAGGCGCGTCGTACGATGTGCGTAGTGGCGCAGGTGCGGGCGTACAAGGGGTTATCTTCGATTCCAAAGCCAAGGGCAAACAAGGCTTGCCGGAGTTTTTCGTCACGGGTAAAACGCCCGGTTTAAAATTGGGCGATGTCGTCAGCCTCACCCGCATTAACGATCAAGACTTACCTAGCCAATGGTGGTTTGGCAAGGACTTATTGCCTGGGCAATTGTCTATCAGCACCGATAAACGACCGGACAGCCACGGCTTACGATCATTGGCTCTCAAACCGGAAGCGGGTAAACCCGTTGAAGTGTTGTCTTATTTAGATAGCATAGGTGATAGGGCAGGGAAATTATTGCCTGTCAACGGTGTCTGGAAACTGGTTTTTTGGCTGAAACAAAACGTATCCGGCGCAAAAATCAGCGTCGATTTTCGCCGCTTAAATGGTAGCCAGCCGTTTTTCCAAGAAACTTTCCAGCCCACTGATAAATGGCAAAAGATAGAACGCGAATTCACCGCCCAAGACACAGGCGCAGCTGCGGCAGTGGCCTTAAGTTTCCGTGCCGAAGGTAGTCACGGGCAAATTTTATTGGATGATGTAGCATTAGGCGCAATCGCTAAACCAAACGCCAGCACGTTCCGCCCAGAATTGGTCTCTGCCCTGAAAAAATTACGGCCTGGCTACTTGCGTGATTGGCAAGGGCAATTAGGCGACACCTTCGATAACCGCACCGCCGATCCTTATGCCAGACGCGCGACCCGCTACCGCCCAGGTGCGGAAAGCACGTTCAGCTATGGTCTCCAAGAGTTCCTGCAATTGGCGCATGATGTCGATGCGCAGCCGTGGCTGGTCGTGCCGCCGACGATGGGTGATGATGAATTGCAAAAGCTCGGACGCTATTTAAGCGGGCAAATAGACACCTTCCATTTTAAAGACCTGCTGGTTGAATTCGGCAACGAAAATTGGAACCCCATTTTCCGCCCCGCTGGCATCCCGGCTTATCAAGCGCATGGTGAAGCCGCCACCCGCGCTTTCCAACAACTTCTGACCGGAGCCAAAAACCATCCAGCCTTGCATACGGTCGTCAATGGCCAATACGTCAACCCGTGGCTATCCGCGAAATACCTCGAAGGAGTTGGCAATGCCCAAGCCTTGGCCGTCGCGCCGTATTTTTTGTTTAAACTGGATGACACGGATAAGGTGTTGGAAAAGCTGTTCGAGCAAGACGATTTTTTCCGTGAGACCCTCGCCGCCACCCAGGCACAAGGCAAAGATTTGCTGGTTTACGAAACCAATCTGCATACCACGGGCGGCAACGCCCCGGCGACGGAACGTGACATCGCCACCACCAGCGCCGCCGCCGGAGCCGCCTTGGCCAAACGCTTGTTGACCGCGCTAAACTTAGGCATCACCAAGCAATGCCTGTACACCTTGGCGCAATACGATACCTTTGTCGAAAGCCAAGGAAACCAACGGGGATTGGCCAAGCTTTGGGGCGTCGTCCGTGACTTGGGCGGCACTCAGCGCTTAAGGCCGACTGGCTTGGCAATGGCGATGCTCAACCAAGTGTTGCCTGCCGATGTCCATCCGCTGAAAAGCCTGGACGCAAATGATAAGGCCATCACTTTGACGGCCTTGCGCACTCCCACAGGCTGGGCTTTAGCTGCCGTTTCCGCCAAAGCCGAAGCGCAAAAAATCACCGTGCAGTTTCCGGTGCAAGCGCAAAAACAGGCTTGGCGGGTGTGGCGCTTGGATAGCCCGTCACCGGCTGCGGATAATGAAGCGCAAGAAAATGTGCGGATTGTTGAAGAAGGCATCCAGTCTGAAAACGGTAGTGTCAGTTTGACCCTTCCTGCGTACGCGGTTATGGTTGCGCTCGAAGGCAAATAAAGTTAGCAAAGTCGATGGGATTCGAAATCCCGCCATTAACATATTCAAAATATAGCCATAAGCACTAAAAACGTTATGGAGCGGCTCATAACCCTGTTCCGGCCTTGTTATTTTGTGGATTTAAGCCAACAGCTTCTTTATTTCCGCCAAGCGGAATTCACTGGTCAGGGTCTTGATGCGTAAGCTTAAAGGCCGGTACTCCGGGTTATTTTTAACCAATTCATCAAGCCTTTTGTTTAACCCCAGCAAATCGCCGATACGCACAAAGGCTTGTAATTTTTTTAGGACATCGGGTGGTGGCAACTCCAACGGTTCTTCTTGGGTGCCGCTAAGGTCCGGTTCATCGTTTTGGCAAATCCAGGTCAGCGCCGTGTGCAGTTTTAGTTTATGCAGCAATTCCCGGACTTGTATGGGCTTTGCCAAAAAATCATTGCAGCCCGCTTGGATGGCTGAGGCGCGGTCAGCGGGGTAGGCGTTGGCGCTCAGGGCGATGATCGGTTTCAGCAGGCCGCTTTTACGTAAGCGTGCGGCGGTTTCCGCACCGTCCATGTCGGGCATGGTCAAATCCAACAGCACTAGATCAGGGGTATAGCGCTGGGTTTTGCTTAGGCAATCGGCACCTGAGGTGGCGGTATCCATGATAAAGCCTAGGGGTTCCAGGATGGAAACCATCAAATCCCGGTGTTCCGGTTGGTCGTCAACGATGAGGATTTTTTGCTTCTTCCCACGGTAGCCTATGATGTTTTCTTCTTGCAGGGTTTCCGGGGCCGCGCCCAGGTTAGGTAAAAATAGCCGTACGGTAAACGTCGAGCCTTTGCCCGTCTCGCTAGCCACCGCCAAGTCGCCGCCCATGATTTCGGCGAGGATTTTGCTGATGGTCAGCCCCAAACCGCTGCCGGAAATGGCGTTGCCCGTGGTCGTGTTCAGGCGCATGAAGGGTTGGAAAATGGCGTCCAATTGTTCGGGGGCAATGCCCGGCCCGGTGTCGATGATCTGGAGGGTTGACACGCCGCCGCTATAGCCGATGCACAGGGTGACCCCGCCCGTTTGCGTGAATTTGACGGCGTTGCTGAGGATGTTCATTAAGATTTGCCCGACCCGCTTTTCATCGGCGCGTACCCGTTGCGGCAAGGTGTTGAGGATTTGGCAGCGGAATGACAAACCTTTGTCTTCCGCTTGCGCTTTGTAAATCCGCACCAAATGTTCGATAAATGCCTGGAAATTGACCGGCTCGTAATTCAGTTCAAATTTCCGGGCTTCGATACGGGCAATGTCGAGTATATCTTCTATCAAGGCCGATAAATGTTCGCCGCTGCGTTTGAGCGTGTCCACCGCTTGCCGCCGGTGTTCGGGGATGGCCGGGTCTTTGTGCAAAATGTACGAATAGCCGATGATGCTGTTCAAGGGGGTGCGGATTTCGTGGCTCATATTGCTCAAGAAGCGGCTCTTCGCGCTGTTCGCGGTGTCCGCCATTTTGATGGCCTGTTCCAATTTGGCGTCGGTTTTTTCGTGTTCTTCTATTTCCATCAGCAACAATTGCGTTTGCCTGCCGGTTTCTTCATGCGCGACACGGCGGCTTTCGTCATTCAGGATCAGCCACCACGTGCATAAGCCGATGAACACCAACAACGACGTGTAAACTTTGACGAAATTGGCCAATAGCAATTGGAAAGTGGGTAGGGATGCCTCGGCGGTGAGCAAATCTTGGTAATAAATGATGCCGATGAAAATGCTGGTCAGCACTGATAGGAAAGCGAACAACAAGGTGAAGCGCAGCAGCCGCAGACGGGCGGTCAGGTTCATGCGTGAGGGCATGAACTTACGGGCAAAAAATTCCAGATAATCATCCAGCCGCGCCCCAGGTTTGCAAGCATCCAGGCAACGGGCATCCAGCGTGCAGCACAGCGAGCAAATGCTGCCGTTGTAAGCGGGGCAATGGGCGATGTCCTCATGCTCGAATTCGTTTTCACAAATCACGCAGCGGTTATGGCTGTGGCGGTTTTTCTTGTTGCGGTCACGCGCCAAGTAATGCTTGTGTCCGGCAAAAAAGGCGATGATAGGCACTAGGGCAAACGCCAGCCCTAAGGAAATGAAGGCCGAAAAGGCGCGGGCGTAATCGCCAAACAAGCCCACGTAAGCGAGTATGGAGACTATAGAAGCCACGAAGGTGGCGATGATGCCGACCGGGTTCAAATCCGGCAGGTAAGCGCGTTTGAATTCGATGATATTGGGGCTAAGTTTCAGTGGTTTGTTGATCAGCAATTCCGCCGCCACCGCGCTGATCCACGCGATGGACATGTTGGAAAACAAGCCCAGCACCTTTTCCAAGGCGCCGAACACGCCAAATTCCATCAGCAACAAGGCGATCAGCACGTTGAACAACAGCCAGATCACCCGCCCAGGATGGCTATGGGTGATGCGTGAGAAAAAATTCGACCAAGCGAGCGATCCCGCATAAGCGTTGGTGACATTGATTTTGAGCTGGCTGATGACGACAAATAAAGTCGTGGCCGCCAAGGCCAGCTCCGGATTGGGCAGCAATTCTTTGTAGGCAATCAAGTACATTTGCGTGGGTTCGTGCGCATGTTCGGGTGCGATGCCGTGGCGGATCGCAAGATGCGCGAGCAACGCGCCACCCAGTTGCCGGAGCATCCCGAAGATGATCCAGCCCGGCCCGGCGCTGATGGTCGCCAGCCACCAGCGCAACCGATTTTTTTCGGTTTTTTCCGGCATGAAGCGTAGAAAATCCACTTGTTCACCGATTTGCGCCACCATTGAAAACGCCACGGTGGTGGCGCTACCGAACATCAGCCAATTAAAGCCTTCGCCGCTGCCCGCTATCCAAAAATAAGTTTGCACCGTCAGTAGCGCATCCTGTTCGTGCATGACGACGGCGATGTACGGGGCAATCAGCAGGAGCAGCCAAACGGGTTGCGTCCATAGCTGCATCCGGCTGATGGTGGTGATCCCAAACGTCACCAGTGGGATGACGGTGACCGCGCTGATGACATGGGCGAGGGCGATAGGGATTTGAAAATACAACTCCAAGGCCAGCGACATGATCGAGGCTTCGAGCGCGAACAGCGTGAACGTGAACGAGGCGTAAATCAGCGAGGTGACGGTGGAGCCGATATAGCCAAAGCCCGCGCTGCGCGTCAGCAAGTCAATGTCGATGTTGTAACGGGCGGCGTAATAGCTGATCGGGAAGCTGGTGATGAAGATGATGAGGCCGACAATCAGGATCGCCCAAAACGCATTGGTGAAACCGTAGTGTATGGACAAAAATCCGCCGATGGCTTCCAACACGAGAAATGAAGTCGAACCAAACGCAGTATTGGCAACTTGGAATTCCGACCATTTGCGGAAACTGCGCGGGGCAAAACGCAAGGCGTAGTCTTCCAGGCTTTCATTGGCCACCCATGAATTGTAATCGCGGCGGATTTTTGAGATGTTTTGGTAGATATTTTTGTTTTTCATGGGCTTTTGTAGGGGCATACACAATCCAATTGTAACCAATTGACCCTATCCTCGAAAAACTTCTAGGATTTTGCTTGCCAAGCATACCCTCTAATAACCTGGTTATGTGGCGGATCTACGCAAAAAACCATAGGGACGTATACTTCAAACGGTCAAGTTTTCGGCTTTTACAATCCACGGTAGGGTACGCTGTGCGTACCTTCTGCATTGATTTTATGATGATTTTTTAAAGGTACGCACAGCGTACCCTACCTAAAAAACCGAAAACTTGACCGTTCACAGTATAGGTACCCAGGTTAAAGGATTGGGAAGGTGTCCACTGTATAAAAACCTGTTCTTGCCAGCTATCCGTCAAATGACTCATGAGTCATTTGACGGATTGTGCAAAGTTGTGGGGTGTGGGTCTGAAGGAACGCGGGGGTAAATGAAGGGTGCGGGTTGGAGACGCGGGCCGGGAGGTACAGGCCAAAACCATAATCGGTTTTAAGCTGAGCAATGTCTGGGGAAGGGGGTGTCGTAAATGCGGTGGCAAGTCGGCCAGCGCTTTGGGTTCATGGCGCCCGATTATTTGGGGTAAAACCTATGCGCCAAATTGCTAGGTAGCTGGCGCATAGGGTGTTTTTCTGGCATCAAACTGATCCGGTCAGTTTGATGGGCGGCTAAAGATGGACAGTTTTAATGGGTTTTTGCGGACGCCGGCACTATTTCGGCATATTTTGCCGAAATGAAAAGGATGCCCGCCACCGCAAGGTAACTAAACGTCACGGGCAATGATTGGGCGAAACCGATGGCCTCGCCGTGCATCAGGCCAACAAACGTACAGGCCGCCGCAGCTAAAGCAAACATCGCGGCCTTGACCAGTTTGCGCTCAATAATGAAAGCGGCTATCGCGCCTAACATCAAGCCGCCGAGGATGGCACCGCCGCCCAGCACTTCCAGGCCATGGTACAGCACCCCGACTTTACCCAGTTTGTCCAAGCCGAGCGTCGCGGCGCTGGTGCCTGCCGCCCCTAAGGCATTGTCAATTTGCAACTTGCCCCAGGCGGCAAGGTTCGGCATCAAGGCCAGGATGATGGCGGGCGCATGGCTTCTTGGGGTTTCTTGGAACGCCTGCGCACCAATTAGCATACCGATGTACAGCAGGATTGGCGAAATGGCGACGACCGGTATCAGCGAGGCCATCAGCGCGATGATGCCTAACCATGATAGGATCAAAACCGTAATGCCAGTGGCGGCGGAGTAGCCTATGCGCCCGCCCATGGACTTCCAGCCAGGATGCCCGATATACACGGCATTGATGAACGGGTTGCCCATCATGCAGCCAATCAGGCTGACCACACCGTCGGCGGTCAGCACGCGGGTGGTGGGGTAGCTGTCACCGCCCGCCGCCGCGCTTTCCACGTTATCCATCGCTTCAACTAGGTCATAAATGCCGAATGGGATAGCCGTCACCAGGATCACGCCCAAAAATTCAAAACCTGAAAAAACATGGCCTATGGCCGGGATCGGGAACGAGAAACCAAAGTTAGCAAAAGATGCGGTGACATTAGCCAAGCTCATGCCGCCATAATCTAACCCTAGGGCGGTGGAGCCCCAGGCGATCAGCGTACCCACGGCAATGGCGACCAAACCAGCCGGAATGCCTTTGAAATAACGCACCCCGCCGAACCAGCTTGCCAAGATAATGGCGAAACACACCACGCCGACTACGGGGGTCATGAACATTTCCAGGGCAGGGCGTAAGGAGATAAAGGCGATGGAAACCCCCGCCAGCGTGCCGAGCAAGGCGGCGCGTGGTGTGACCTTGCGGATAAAAGGCGCGATAAAGCCGCCCACCATCAGCACAAAGCTTTGGATGAACACCCAAGCCAAGCCAGCTTCCCAGCCTTTGATGGGGTCACCGCTACTGAGCGAGATCGGCAACATGATGACAAAAACCACCACAAACATGTGCGGGACACTGATGCCTGAGGGCAGGGCGCAGACATCATCCCTGCCCGTTTCTTTTGCCAGCTTGTAGGCCAGCCAAGCATAATAAACCGTGCTCAGAAAGAGCATGAGCCCGGTCGCCGGAAGGATGCGGCCGAAGACAATTTCATCGGGCATTTTCAGCACAAACCGTAAGAGCCCGGTCAAGACCAGCAGGTTGACCAGAATGTTGGTGCCAAAACCGAAATAGGCGTTCCAGTCCCCGGGTGTCCAAATGTTAACCTTTGCTGTTGTTGTCATAATGCCCTCTGTGTTGATATGCCTGAATTAAAAATACATTCGGTGGGTTTTACGCGTCCATTGCAGGGCAGTAGGGTGGGCAATGCTGTTTTGCCCACCATGACGCCCATTCCCCAGCCCCAGCTTGGGAATGCCATCTGGCTTATAAACTAAAAAATATCACCCACCCATTGCCGCCAAAATACGCTGCGAATCAGTCACCCAGCCAAAAATCCCGCCTTGCGCCTTGATCATGCGTAGGCCCATTTCGTGGAATTCGGGTATGTAAGAGCCACAGCAGTCTCCCGGTACGATACAACGGTAGCCCCGGTCATTTGCTTCCCGTATTGTGGTGTGTACGCAAACTTCGGTGGTGACGCCGCAGACGATCAAGTCCTCAATGCCGTTGGCTTGTAAGATGGATTCGAATTCAGTCGCATAAAATGCGCCTTTGCCGGGCTTGTCGATGACGGGTTCCCCCGCTTGCGGGTAGAGTTCCGGGATTATGTCTTGCCCCGGCTCGCCACGGATCAGGATGCGCCCCATCGGCCCCATCTGCCCGATCCGCACGCTGGGGTCGCCACGCTCCACTTTGGCCTTGTGGGCATCTGACATATCAGGAAGATGGCCTTCACGGGTATGGATGACCAGCATCCCTTTTTGCCTTACCGCGTCCAGCAAAGCCTTGCAAGGGCCAATGGCGGCTGCCAGCAGGGAAACGTCGTTGCCTAGGGATTCCCCAAAACCGCCCGGCTCAAGAAAATCCCGCTGCATATCAATCATGACCACAGCCGTTTTAGCTAGCTTGATGCTGATGGCTTCGGGTTCGGCATGGATTTCAAAGGATGGCATGGCAAATCTCCGCTGTTTGGTGTGGCAGTGGCAAGTAAAATGCAACTATGTATACAACAAAGCAAGTCCCATACCATCAGGGTTGTTGTGAGGTTTTTATTGCAAGCTATTGTAAACAAATGGTTAGTTAACAATGGAGGGGCGGTCTTGCAAATGAATTGCGGGGCAGGGTTACACGGGTTTTGGTCAATTTGGTGCAAAAAGCGGTAATTTTGCACATGAATGTCGCATTAATTTATCAAGGTTATTTATCGGAAGCTTGTTTGGTTTGCTGCTTGCTAAATCCTGGGGCTTTAACGAGGGACGGGGTTTGAAACCCCGTCCCTAACGTTCCAAGATACCTACAGGCACTAAAAACGTTACGGAACGGGTTATAAACCCGTTCCAGCAGGAGTAGGCTCATTAGGCGATCTACTGATTTATGTTGTTTAAATCCTTAAGGTAATGGCGGTGAGGCATAGCCGACATTACGCTGGATTATTCGGCCTCGCTTCAATATTGACCAGCCTCATGTTATATACTGTGGCTAATTGCTTAGCGACAATGCGGCAATCCTATCAAACCGTTAGCATTTCAAGTAAATGCCCCCTAGGCCACAGGCGATTGGTGACAAAAACTACATGACGAAAGCAAAAGGCGCGGCGGCGCAAAATATTTATGGCAAACTCCGCAACATGATCCTGAATTTTGAAGTCCAGCCCAATTCGCGTTTGACCGAAACCGAGTTGGCGGGTTATTTCAATGTCAGTAGGACACCGATCCGGGAAGCTTTGCAACGTTTGGCAAACGAAGGGCTGATCACCATCCGCCCCAAACAAGGCTGTTTTGTGCGCTCAATGGATTTGGATGAATTTACCGACTATTACCAAATCCGCGTCAGCTTAGAAATGTTATCGCTGGAATTGGCTTGCACCAATATGTCGGATGAGGCGTTGAAAAACTTGTGCAAAGTTTGGGAACAAGACACCAGCGAAGACGACGAAGGCAAAGCCGAACGCATCGCCAGTTTAGATGAAGCCTTCCATATCAAACTCGCCGAAGGCGGCGGCAACCAAGCCCTAATGAAATTGCTGATCGACATCAGCAACCGCATCCGCATCGTCCGCCGTTTGGATTTTACCGACCAAGAACGCATCAGAAAAACCTACGAAGAACACCACCGCATTCTCCAACACCTGCTCAACCGCGATGTGCAAGCGGCAAAAAATGAAATGCTGCGTCATATTAAAAAGAGTGAGGAATTCAGCAAAATGCTGACGATTATCCGCATGGGGATACGAAAAAATAATAGCTTTCCGTTTGCGGGTGGGGGGAATGGGGTGGAAGGTGATGTGTCGGCTGATTGACATTGATAGGAGTGAAAAACATGTTTTTCACTCCGAATTTATACGAGAATCAATAGCGTAAGTGCATAAGGATGGTTTCGCAATAGTAAGCCATCCATAATCATCAGTGCTATGGTGGATTACCTATCGGTGAATTCACCTTACGGGTTGCGGCATGATCGGTGGACAGACAAGTGTTGCTCACTTGGCCGACGCTAATGTAGCCAAGTGGACTTATTTTTATTAGGCCGCTTCTTGTTCCATTATTCTTGTTGCCAGTTCTTGCGGGGTGGGCTTTTTTATTACGCGAAGTTCGATGCTATCAGCTAGTCGTTCGATCATTTGGTAATGATCTTCTGCTTCAGATGGTGCGTTATTTCTGAGAGCAATTAATAATTCAAAGCTTTGACTTAAATCAAAAACGTCATTCCGACGATTTCCTCGCAATACTTCAAGGTCAAACAGTTTTACTTTTGCTGCTTTAAAGGCATTTTTAACAGTTTTAACGTCGAAATTAACTAAATTAGCGTTGTAATTAACCCCTAAATAATCAATTCTGACATGGCTACCATTAATAAAAGCCTCCCGTTGCCAATTTTTTGAAAAAACAGGGTCGTTAATACATGCTTTTACTGTTTGGAGCAAGTGTACGGATGACTGTTCAGCCTCATCAATCAGCGTATCGTTGCCGTTTAATTCGTTCAAAGCATCTGTCGTTATTTTTCCTTTGTATAAACTAGAATAGGCTGCAATAGCTTGAAACAAAACACCATCTATACCTTTATTTGAATAAGTGTTTTGAATATCACCTCGCGTTACACCACTAATAGGTGGCTGCCAAAGTTCAAGCATTGATTGGGATTTTAGATGTGCTTTTGCGCTTTCTAATACTAAAGCAACTAAACCCATTATTTGTTGAGCCATGTTGCCGTACATACATTGCATCGTTTTATCTGAAATAGTTTGCAATACATTACCTTCGCCGTTTTCAGTTTGTGCCAAAATTCCAATCGTGAACCGTTCGCCTGACCCCACAATAGGTTCAAAATAAATAGGCTGAAAACGCGCCGAAAACTCAGGTAATGCTGGAAATTTAGATGCCTGTATTTTCATAATGACTGCTGCCGTAAAGGTATTTTTTGATGAACAATATTGGTTAAGAACCCTAGCCGTTGCGATAAAAAATCAACTATATTCGTTAAAGTCTCCCTACTTAGCTCGTCATATTCCGCCAATAGCCTATTAGCGATGGATGATGGTAAGTGATTGTCTATTTGTGCAACTAACGCACTTATCTGGTTTTTAATGCGTTGTTTCCCAACTTCATCATTTTCAACGAAATATAACTTGATATTTAGTAATTGATTACATATTGGCTGATTGGGCGCAAATGGCAAACGCATTGCGCGATTATGGTCAATTAACACGAAATCGTCTTTGCCATCCCATAAAATATTACCTGTGTTTCTGTCATCATTGGCTATCCATTCATCAAATCCAATGGCCTGATTAATGCCTAACCAATCAGCTAGTTTTTTTAAAATCACCATGTTTTCTGGCGTTTCGAGGATTTTGCTATTATGCAAAGTCAGGTTATGGTTTAGATTTGGATAACTAGCATCAATCGAGGCAAATAGTAACTCTTCGTTATGTAAAGCAATAACAGGCTCTGGAATAGGCAAGCCTATTTCTCTTCCGATGAGTGCAGCCATAATTTCAACCAGCATTTCTAAGTCACTTAATTTTTTAGCATAAGCGGGGGCTTCATAAACTGAGTCATGAAATGCTAACCGCACACGATGGCAGTCAAATAGTCCTTCGTCTGCCTTGCCTAACACAGTCACCACTCGAGCTAGTCTTATCATGATTATTCTTACTTTGACATATGAGTTGATTAATAATTGTAACCCATAAGCCATGTAGAGTGGGCAGAAAAGCGTTTCCTACCATGCAATTACAGAGCGACAAATGGCTTAAATGATGCCCAATTACCGCCGCGCCAAAACATAAGGAGTCAGCTATTTTTTTCGGTTATCTATGCGTTTATTCCCGCAATACCTCTGTATGCTTGGCGACTACTTCATCCGGCTCAATAACATAGTTAGCTCCGTGATTGCCTGCTTTAATATCCTGAATGGCGGTAAGCAATTCTTCGCTAATATTTCGCTTCGCATCGCGTTCTAATAATTCTGTTTCGGTAAGGGGCATTGTCCAGATACTCGGTAATTAGTCTTAGCTTGGCAGATTGTAACAAAGGCTTAATCCCCCACAAACTCCACAGGCTTATGCCAATGTACCAATACTAAACAACCATCTTGACTGCTAACGCTATGTTGCGAACCTTCGGGATTGTAGATGTAGCTGCCTGTTGGATAGATGCCGCGTTCGTCTTGTTGCGAGCCGGAAAGTACATAGATATGTTCGTCGCCGATATGTTTGTGTAATGGCACGGACGCGCCGGGTTGGTAACGGATCAGGCCGACGCTGTAGCCGCTGTCGGACTCTTGGAATAACATCCGTAAAAGCACGCCTTCGCGTAGGGGATGCCAGTCTAAACTTTCGTCTGCCAGTAATTCTGGGGATAAGAAAAAGGGCATGGGGATTTTTGGAGGGGTCATGATGGCCTTGTAGGGAAAAAGAAAGGGCTATTAAAAGGATAGTAGCCCAGTATTTTAAGAAGATAAACTAAATCGTTAGTAGAGGGACGGCTGTCTGAGTAATTGCAGATGATTTTTATGCGGCCTATAAAAAAGGGCGGACAGCCGTCCGCCCCTACGGGGTTTTGTTTCATCCGACAAAAGTAAAGTAGGCTGGGGTGACGTAAGGAATCCCAGCAGAGCGGCTTGTGGTGCTGGGATTGCGTTATCACTTCATCCCAGCCTACGATACTGGGGTTACCATTTATGCCCTGTGGGTAAGCTGGAACTTGGTAACCCGCTTCACAGTTTACACTTTATTTTTCAAATAATTCCGCCAGCCACCAAACTCCGTAATGGCAACCGATTTCCCTAACGGATAAGGTTCGCACAAGAATCCGTATTCCCAACTGCCATCTGCCATTTCCACTGAACCGATGCACAGCGGGCTTTTGATGTTGCTGATAAATTTTGCCCAATTTTCTTTGGGTAATTCCCAAATTTCCAAGGCGATGCTTTCACCGTGGTTGTCGTCGCGGACTAAACCAGGGCGTTCTGGTGGCGCGATAGCCAGGGCGTAGAGTTGGTATTTCGGGGCAGTTTGGGTGCTGGCGTAAAAACGTGCGCCGAGCTCCAGCAGTTGCGGGTTTAGCGGTAAGCCTTGCATGTGTGCGCCGCAGACGGCGATACGTTGATAACCGAATGGCTTGGGCGGGATGGTTTCCGTTGGTTGGTTGGCAAAGCGTTTGGCAATCGCCAGTAAACGCGTATCTGCCAAAGCGGCTGAAAACAGGGTAATGCCAAACGGCAGTTGGTTGTTATAAAAACCAGCGGGGATTGCCAAGGCGGACAAATCCAGCAGGTTCATATAATTAGTATAGTAGCCCAGATTGCTGTTCAAGCGGATCGGGTCGGCTAGCACTTCGTCTATGCGGTAAATGCGTGGTGTAGTGGGTACGACAACACAAGACAAGCTTTGTAAGAGCGTCGCGGTTTCCCGTTTGAGTTGTTGCAAACGGTGCAGGGCATCAAAAGCGGCGATGGCGTTTTTGTCTTTTGCCCCCGCCAGCACTTCCATAATGACCGGATGCAGTTGTTCGGGATGATTTTCGATAAATGCGCGGATGCCTGCATAACGTTCGGCAAGCCAGGGGCCTTCGTAAAGCAAAGCCGCCGCTTCCAAAAAGAGTTGGAAATCAATTTCTACCACTTCGCCCAAGGTTTGTAGTTTGGCGATAGTTTGCGCAAACAATGCTTCGCCTTCTGGATCACCAAAATACTGTAGCTGTTCGGGTTTGGGTACGCCAAAGCGTAATCGTGCCGTTGCCGTCATACTGGCATCTAAGCCTTGGCGGTCATTACGGGCATAGTTGTCGTTGGTATCGTAGGCCTTGACTATGTCGAACACATATTCGGCTTCGGCAATCGTTTGGCTAAAAATCGATACGCAATCCAAGCTTTTGCAAGCGGGGACAACACCGCTGCAACTCAGTAATCCCCTCGTGGGTTTTAAACCAACGATGTTATTGAATCCGGCAGGCACACGCCCGGAACCTGCGGTATCTGTGCCCAACGAAAAACTGATGATATTTAACGCCACCGCTACCGCCGAACCAGAGCTGGAGCCGCCGGAAATGTAATCGGGGTTAATCGCGTTTTTGCAAATGCCGTAAGGTTCAGGTGAGCGCGTGCCAGTCAGACCCGTGGCGAATTGGTCCATATTGGTTTTGCCGATCAGCACCGCACCTGCATCAATTAGCTTTTGGACAACGAAGGCCGATTTTGTAGGAAGGTAACTAAAACCAGGGCAAGCGGCGGTAGTGGGTAGTCCGACGCAATCAATATTGTCTTTGACGGCAAAGGGGATGCCGTAGAGTGGCAAGTCTTTTGGATTCAAGCTTTCCAGCTCTTTTGCCTGTGCCATCAATGTACTTTCGGCTTGTAGGCTGATCCAGATATTGTGGTCTTTAAAATTTTTAACCCGCGCTAAAGATTGTTGAATGACTGCCGATATTGTGGTCGTGCCATCCAGATAAGCTTGTCTTAAGGAAAATAGCTCAAACGATAAATTATCAGCTGATGTATTCAAGGTTAACTCCCTGCAAGTTGAAGACTAAAAAACAGCTGGCTTGTTGGTGGACATTTATTTAATGTCCCGCCATTTTCAAACCCATTTCATCCATATTGGCTTGCGCTATGGGGGCTTCATAACGCAGTTGGCCTTCAAATATCACCACGATACGGTCGCTGAGTTCCAGCAATTCGTCGAGGTCCTCGCTGACCAGCAAAACAGCGACCCCGCGGTTACGCGCTTCCATCAATTGCCGACGGATTTCGGCGGTAGCGGCAAAGTCCAACCCAAAACAGGGGTTGGCGGTGATTAACAAATCCACTTCGCCGGATATTTCCCGCGCCAACACCAAACGTTGCACATTGCCGCCCGACAATGTTTCGATCCAGCGTTCTGGCTCAGGCGGACGGACATGGTAACGGTCTATTAATTTCAAGGCGTGGGCTTTGAGGGCTTGACGGTTAAGGAACCATTTCCAGCGTGTATAACGGGGTTGGTCAAATATACGTAAGGCCAAGTTTTCGACTAGGTTCATGCGCGGCACACAGGCGTTGCGTAGTGGCTCTTCGGGTAGGCAATACAGTTTGTGTCTGGCCATTTCTTCGCGGCTGGCGGTATACGGTTCGCCACAGACACGGATGTCGCCGCTTTCAGGGCTGCGTTGTCCCGACAGCACTTGAACCAGCTCGCGCTGGCCATTGCCGGATACGCCAGCAATGCCGAGTATTTCGCCGCCATGTAACTGTAAGCTTATGCCATCCACCGCTACTGTGCCGCTATCGTTGGAGGCGATAAGCTGATGAATATCCAGCCGAATATCGCCTTTTACTACCAACTCACGTGCGCCCGTAGACGCGATTTCTTCATTGCCGACCATTAGTTCCGCCAGCATCGCGGGTGTTTTTTCTGCCAGCGGGCCGCTATAAGTCAATTTGCCACGGCGCAGGACACTAACGTCATCGGCAAAATTCATCACTTCACGAAATTTGTGGGTGATGATCAGGACGCTGAGGTTTTTGCTGCGTGTCCACTCTTTTAGCATATTGAGGATTTCATCGGCTTCCTGTGGGGTTAGCACCGAAGTCGGTTCATCTAAGATCAAAATCTCCGGCTGTAAAAACAGCTGTTTGAGGATTTCGACTTTTTGCTTTTCCCCGGCTGCCAAAGCACTGGCTTTTTTGTTTAGCGGAATCTGGAAAGGCATTTCTGCCATTAAGCTTTCCAGATGTTGTTTTTCTTTCTGCCAATTGATGATTTTTGGGATAGGCGAACGTGACAACACAAGGTTTTCGAGCACGGTCATTTCAGGCACTAAGGTGAAATGCTGGTAAACCATGCCTAGGCCATGCTGGTGGGCATCGCGGGTGTTGTTGATTTCGCGTTCGCGGTTGTCAATCAACACACTTCCTTGATCAGCGTGGTAATAACCCATGATAGATTTGACCAAGGTGCTTTTTCCGGCACCGTTGCCACCGAGTAAAGCATGGAATGAGCCACGGTGTAGCTGGAAGGATATATTGTCCAGTACGCATAAAGCCCCAAAGCTTTTGCAAAGATTGATCGCTTCCAATGCTGTCGCGCTTTGGAAAGGGCTAGTTAAAGCCTCGGCAGTCATGAAATCGCCTGGATGAAGCTTTCTGAATCCGATACCGCGCCAAAAACCCCGCCTTGCATTTTGATCATATTTAACGCCGCCAGATGGTTGCCATAATCGGTTGCGCCACAACAATCCGCCAGCAGCACGCATTCATAGCCACGGTCATTCGCATCGCGCATGGTGGTATGGACGCACACGTCCGTTGTGATGCCAGTCAAGATGATATTGGCGACACCGAGCGTGTTCAGCAATAAATCCAGATCGGTGGCATAAAACGAGCCTTTGCCGGGTTTGTCGATGATGGGTTCGCCAGGTAATGGCGCCAATTCGGGGATGATGTCCCAGCCCGGTTCACCGCGTACCAAAATCCGTCCGCAAGGGCCTTCGTCACCGATACCTGCACCAATTTGTTGGCTACGCCAGCGTTTGTTTTTGGGTAAATCGGACAAATCAGGACGATGCCCTTCGCGGGTATGGATAATATGGAAGCCTTTTTCGCGGCAAGCGGCTAAGACACGTTTTATCGGTTCGATAGGGGCGCGGGTAAGTGATAAATCATAACCCATCTTATCGACATAACCGCCTTCACCGCAGAAATCAAACTGCATATCGATGATAATCAAGCAGGTGTTTTCAGGCCGTAAATCACCGTTATAAGGATAAGGGTAGGGTTCACTTTTTAAAAAGGTATTCATAGGTGTCATTGCCTCATTTGGTGATGGAAAGCTCGCCGGGAACGCCAGTCAATGTCCGTTGCGGTGAGCAGGTGGCTATCATTAATAACAGCGTGAGTACATATGGGGCGGCGTTGAACAAATAATAGCCGCTGGAGAAACCAACCGATTGTAAGGCAGGGCCTAATGCGCCCGCACCACCAAACAACAACGCCGCATACAGGCAGCGCATGGGATCCCAACGGGCAAACACAACCAGCGCGACAGCAATTAAGCCTTGTCCGCTGGATAAGCCTTCATTCCAGCTGCCAGGATAATATAAGGATAGAAACGCGCCGCCGACGCCAGCAAGAAAACCGCCAATCATCGTCGCCACCATCCGCACCCGATTGACCGAAAAACCTAAGGCGTCCGCCGCGTCACTGCTGTCGCCAACCGTGCGTAACATCAAGCCCCAACGTGTGCTTGACAGCACCCACGATAATAAAGGCGCGAGCAAAAGCCCGAACAGAAATAGCACATTAATTTCTAAGGCGGCTCTGACTTGGGGAATATCGCTCCAGTTACCAAAACCAATCGCAGGTAAATGCGGGGCGGTAGGTTGGATATAAGGTTTACCGAAAAAGAACGCGACACCGATCCCGAACAACATCAGGGCAATGCCGACGGCAATATCGTTGACTTTTTTAAACTGGCAAACCCAGGCATGGAGCAAGCCTAGCAACATGCCCGTCGCTCCGGCAGCAAGAACGCCTAACCACGGTGAACCGCTGAGATAAGAAACGGCGTAAGCTGTCATCGCCCCCAACACAAGATTGCCTTCTTGTCCCAGATTGGTCCGTCCGCTTTTTTCAGTTAAGCATTCGCCTAGGCTCACAAACAAATACGGCGTGCTCGCCCGAATCGCACCGCCCAATATCGCTAACGGAACACCCCACCAGCCTAAAACGGTTTCGGTCATGTCCGGCTCCTTTCGTCACAGAGTAATTTCAAACGCCCGTATAAAGTCTCGCTTAACAGGATCACGATAAAAATAATGCCTTGGAGAATGAAGACGGTTGCATCTGGCAAATGATGGCTGCGTTGCAGCAAGCCAGCACTTGCGGAAATGCCACCTAATAAGATAGCCACGGGAATGACAGTCAGCGGATTTTGCCTAGCCAGGAAGGCGACCAGGATACCTGCATAACCGTAGCCCGCCGCTAAAGACCCGTTCGCCGTACCGTGAATGGCGGCGACTTCGATCATTCCCGCCAAACCCGCTGCGGCTCCGGCAAAAAAACACGTCATCACCGTCAGGCGGCCTACCGGAAGCCCGACGATTTTGGCGGTGCGGATATTGCCGCCGATGATACGCACGGCAAAGCCCAGCGTGGTGTGCTGGAAAATGAGGTAGTAAAGCAGGCACAGCACCAACCCAAACGCCAGCCCCCAATGCACGCCCAATTCGGGGATGTCCGTCAGCATATTGGCACTGCCAATTGGCAGTGTTGCGGGTTTGTTCAGGCTTTGCGGATCACGCATCGGGCCGGTGATGAGATGGTTCAATAAAGCGATGGCGATATAGTTGAACAACAAGCTGGTGATGGTTTCGTTGACCCCCCGATAGTGTTTTAACCATCCGGTACTGGCAATCCAAAGGCCACCCGAAACAGCAGCAGCGAGAACCATTGCCACCATGACCAACCACGGTGCATTGCCATTTAAAGATAAGCCTATCGAAGCGGCAGCGATGCCGCCCACAACCAACGCACCTTCACCGCCGATCATGATCAAGCCCAGCCGTGCAGGTAAGGCCGTGCATAAAGCGGTCAGCATCAGTGGTGCAGCCCGCTCTAAGGTATTCCGCCAAGAAAAGCTGCTACCGAAACCACCGCGATACATGGAATAAAAAACCCCAAACGGGTCATTATCCACCGCCAGCAGAAACACGCCGAAGATGCCTAACGACAGCAATAACGCCAGTAGCGGAATCAACAAGCTTTCCATAGCGGCGACCAGCGCTAACGCTTTCATGATTACGATCCTGTGTTACCAATCACACCTGCAACTAAATAATCCATGGATTCGAGCTTAATGTCTGTTTGTGATAAGGCCGTTCCGGCAGGTATAACCACGTTGCCTTTGTTATCTTTCAGTTCGCCTTTGTAGATGACCATATCGCCAGCCATAAATTTGGCTTTGGCGGCATCCGCCAATTTGGCAGTTATGGCATTGACTGCCGGGCCATATTTTGACACTTTGACCAAGCCTTCTTTAATGCCGCCTCTTAACAAATGTGGGAAGGGTTTGCCTTCTTTCAACAGTGTCACAAAGTCGGTATAGACTTTCGGCCAGTTCCATTCCGCGCCCGTCAGATAACCTTTGGGCGCCAGTTCAGATTGGTCAGCATGATAGCCGCTGGAATAAATCCCCCGGCGTTCGCAAATCTCGATAATCACTTTGGGGCTATCCACGTGCATGGTGATCACGTCAATGCCTTGGTCTATCAAACTGTTGGCTGCTTCAGCTTCTTTGACTGGCATCGCCCAGTCGCCTGTGAAAATCACTTGGGTGGTAATTTTGGGATTGACGCTTTGTGCGCCTAAGGTAAAGGAATTGATGTTGCGTAACACCTGCGGGATCGGTTTGGCGGCGATAAAGCCCAACTTGCCGGATTTAGACGTGCCGCCAGCGACGATACCGGCAATGTATTGCGCTTCGTCGATATAACCAAAGTAACTGCCTGCGTTCAGCGGATGTTTGCCTTCCTGATACAAGCCACCAGCATGGAGAATCGTCACTTCAGGGTATTTGGGCGCGACAGTCAAAATATGCGGGTCGAAATAACCAAAAGAAGTGGGGAATATCAGCTTGGCACCATCCAAGTTGATCATGCTTTCCATCGTGTTTTGCACGGCGATGGTTTCCGGGACATTTTCTTCCTCAATGACTTTAACCCCCGGCATAGCCTTTACCGCAGCGGCCCCCAAGGCATGGGCCTGGTTATAACCGTAATCGCCTTTGGAACCGACATAAATAAAGCCTACGACAACGTCGTCTCCATAAGCGGCGGGTAACAGGGCAAACGATAAGGAAAAGATAAATGTTGAGGTGCATAGTTTTTTTAGGGTGTGGGTAAAAGTCTTTTTAGCAATTGCATTCATTGGAGGCCTCAAAAAGTTGATAGGTAAATGACACAACATTAACGGGTGCTTGCGTTAGCAATACCCCTAACCCAAGGCTGAAGCATAGGTTGGGGGATCGCCCCAACGTGTTCGGCCCAGTTGGGTTCCCGTGCCTACAAAGATGGCTGTGCGGGTATTACACCACTCATCGTTGTATACAACAATAAATGCATTAACAGTGCCAAGTGCCTATTTTGCCCCTACCTGATCCGGAATCCTGCCCGTGCTTGGGTAAAGCCGTGCTTTGGGGCGGCTAATGGATCAGGCATGAAAATAACGGGACAACCGCGTAAACCTGACAAATGATTGAAAATAGTGCAGGTTACTTATTTTTGCACTGAATTGGCCCGTGACTCAGGGGCGCGGGACGCCGTTATTTTTGCGGAAGTTTGCTGGGAGGTCAGCCTCCCTAAAAGATCGGGCCCTGACCTTACCGCCGCTCATGCCCGAACTTTAAAATCATAGGCGTGCCTTGGTTATGGATAATGAGTTGCTGACGCGGTTCTTGCGTGGCTGGCGGCGGTGTGGCTGTCGCGGTGGCAGGCGAAGCCGTGGCGGCCGGTAGGTTTTCTAGTTTTGGCTGGGGTTGCGGGACTGGCACGGTTTCGACTTGCACGCTTGGCATCCAAGTGGGTTTGCTGATGGTTGCCGCCGCTTGGGCGGCGGTGGGGGGCGGTAAAAATTTTAAACTATCGAGCAAGTCAAAACACACGCCGCTGATGTTCTCAACCAGGCTTTCCTGCAATTTATGGGTATTGATAGGGGAAGACGGGGCGGAGAACGTCATGTCCAGTTCTTCATGCTGGTCCGGGTTGGCGTTGGCGCTTAAACGGCATTGGATAGGGATAACCTGGGCTTTTTGGAAACCCGGTGCGCGTGGGTCGGAGTTGCCGCTGGAAAAAGAAAATCCCACCGGGGTTTGGTCGTATTTGCTGTCGCCAATCTCAACCGTCAAGGTATGCGTGTAAGTTTGCCCGTTGCCAGCAGGTAGCGGGAAACGCCATTGGCTAAGGTTGCCAATGACCGCCGCACGCAAGGCGTTGGTGTCTGTTAAGCCCCATTTCACGAGCGTTTGCCGGGCGAGCTGCAGGTCAATCGCTTTGATCGCTTGTTTGTCCAGCGGCTGTGCCCTGCTGGTATTAATGCCGGATAACAAGCCGATGAGGGCCAGGATGTGGATCGGTGTTAGTGTTTTCATTGATGGGTTCCTAATGGAAAACTGGTTGTCAGGTTTGCCCTGGGCATAAAAGCGCGGTGGCGTGACCCGAAGGGATATGAATGGCACGCCTACGCATCCGGCTACACCGCCCTGCTTCCTCTGTTTTTGTTTTTGTAACGGCCTGCGCTTCCCCGCACTTACTTTAGAAACCCTCCGGATTTTCCGATATACGTCATTTAACTCATGAGTCAGATGACGCATTGTGAAATATTTACATAAGCCAAATAATCCTCGCCAGCCGCATCTTAGGGCTGCATCAAGTGAGGCTTGATGTATCAATTAGCAAGTTTATGATCAAAGGGGCTTAATATGACTAATTCAAGCAAGCATTTAGCAAAAATCCGCCGGGCCGGATGGTTGCCGATGATGACTTTAACGGCTTTGGTGGCGGGGCATTCATCCGTCTCCCAAGCCGGGGCAACGTTTAAAATTGATGATACCAAGTGGGTCAGTCTCGGGTTGGGGATGAGGACGAGCTTTTCATCAGTGGAGGATGCCAACGGCAGGGCGGGTAACCCAAAATGGTCTACCGATTTCGCCCTTAACAACCTCCGTCTCTACATGAACGGCCAGATCCATAAATACATCAAGTTCACCTTCAACACCGAATGTTCGAATTGCGGGGATGGTGGGGACATCCGTATTTTGGACGGTATCGCCCAATTTGAATTCAACCCTTATGTCAATGTCTGGGCGGGCCGCCAATTGGTGCCTGAAGGCCGTATCGAAATGAACGGGCCGTTTTACAGCGCCACTTACGAGCCTTTCAAGACCCCTTTCGAAGCATCCGATTCAACCATCCAAAATGTGTTGCCTGGGCCGGATGCCGGTACGTTTGGCCGTGACGAAGGCGCCAATTTCTGGGGGGCCGCGTTTGACGGCCACTTGAAATATGTGTTCGGTATTTTCGAAGGCCTGAAACGGGGGGCCACCGCCAACGCCGACGGTAACCTGATGTATGCCACCCGCGTTGCCTACAATATCTTGAATGTGGAAAGTGCGCCTGGCTATTACACGGGCGGTACTGCCTATGGTGCTGATGGCGATGTCTTGACGGTCGCTGGCTTTGCCCAATACCAAGAAGACGGTGCCGGCAGTTACGCGAATGCCGGCAATATGCTGATGACCGGTGGCGACCTAAAGTTTGAAAAAGTGTTGCCTAACAAAGGGGTGCTGACCGTCAACACCGAGTATAAAAACTTTGGCATTGATTATCGTAACGGTGCGCCTGCTCCAGGGACCCCAGGCACTTTTTATGTCGGCGGCGGTGGCGGCGGGCTTGTCAACGGCTTCCAAGGCGATTCCATCACCAGCAACTTGCTGTATCTGATCCCGCAAAAAGTGTGGGTCGGCCAGTTCCAACCTTATGTCATGTATACCCAAGTCATGACCCGCCAAGGCTTTACCAGCGCACAAGACCAAAGCGAGTATGAAGGCGGCATAAACTACATCATCGACGGACATAACGCGCGTGTTTCCTTGTTATGGCAAGGCGGCGACCTGTCTGGTGGGGGTGGCATTTGGAATCCAGCCGCCAACGGCAATTTCGTCAACGCGATCAAGCTGGGCGTGCAGATCCAAATCTAATCCAACCTGTATAAATGCTAAGGAACAAGAACATGTTTAATAAAATTTCGAAAAAACTGCTGTTAGCCCCCATCGCCGCCGCGGTGATGGCTTTCTTCCCCGTTGCCCACGCCGAAGACACCATCAAAGTCGGCGTGTTGCACTCTTTATCCGGCACGATGGCGATCAGTGAAACCACGCTGAAAGACACCATGCTGATGCTGATAGACGAGCAAAACAAAAAAGGCGGCTTGCTCGGCAAGAAGTTGGAAGCGGTCGTCGTTGACCCCGCGTCCAATTGGCCTTTGTTTGCGGAAAAAGCCCGTGAATTGCTGACTAAAGATAAAGTGTCGGCCATCTTCGGTTGCTGGACTTCGGTTTCCCGCAAATCGGTGCTGCCTGTCATTGAGGAGCTGAACGGCATTCTCTTCTACCCCGTGCAATACGAAGGTGAAGAATCCTCGAAAAACGTTTTTTACACCGGTGCGGCGCCTAACCAACAAGCCATCCCCGCCGTTGATTATTTGATGAACGATTTGGGTGTCAAACGTTGGGTCTTGGCAGGGACTGATTATGTCTATCCCCGCACCACCAACAAAATCTTGGAAGCCTATTTGAAATCCAAAAAGGTCGCCAAGAAAGACATCATGATCAACTACACGCCGTTCGGCCATTCTGACTGGCAAAGCATCGTCGCCGACATCAAGAAATTCGGTTCAACGGGCAAGAAAACCGCTGTGGTCTCCACCATCAACGGCGATGCCAACGTGCCGTTCTACAAAGAGTTGGGTAACCAGGGCATTTCGGCGGAAAACATCCCCGTTATCGCCTTCTCAGTCGGTGAAGAGGAATTGTCCGGTATCGACACCAAACCGTTGGTCGGACATTTGGCGGCTTGGAACTATTTCATGAGCGTCGACACCACCAAAAACGCTGCCTTTATCAAAGAATGGCACGACTTTATCAAAAATCCAAAACGCGTCACCAACGACCCGATGGAAGCGCATTACATCGGTTTCAATATGTGGGTGAAAGCGGTCGAAAAAGCCGGTACGACTGACCCTGATGCCGTGCAAAAAGCGATTATCGGTGTGGAATATCCCAACTTGACGGGCGGCATGTCGAAAATGTTGCCAAACCATCACATCAGCAAACCAGTGTTGATTGGTGAAATCCAAGATGACGGCCAATTCGTCACCGTGTGGCAAACCAACAAACTGGTCGATGGCGACGCCTGGTCAGATTACCTGCCAGAAAGCAAACCGATCATTGCCGATTGGACGCCCCCTATCAACTGCGGCAACTACAACACCAAGACCAAAAAGTGTTCTGGCCAAAACTATTGATTTGATGAATCGTAGGATGGGCTGACGCAAGGAAGCCCATCAAATGGGGTAAACCAGCGATGGGCTTCGTCGCCCATCCTACATTCTCGGCTTCACATCGCCCGCAACCTGAAAAGGAAATATGATGACCCTCTTCAATCCCACGCGCTGCCAAGCCTTACTCGCGCTGCTGATGCTGGTGTTTTCGCTGGCGGCGCACAGTGATCCACAACCAGCGCCCCAGCCTTGGCTGGACGCCTTGGACACCCTCAAACAAGGCTCCATGCCGGAGCGTGAAAAAGCCATCATGCAGCTTGCCGACATCAAGGACGCGCACAATTTGGCGATTTTGCAAGCCCTGCTCGATAGCAAGCTTTTTATTACCAAGACCGATGCCAGATTGGTGATCGGCACAGACAACCATCAAGGTTTTGATATCAGCGATGCCGTCAGCGGCGCGTCTTTAGGCGCGGTCGGCCATGATGCCCTGACCAAAATTAACCTCACTAACAAAATGCGCGGCACGCTTAGGAAAATCATCGGCGAATTGGAACTCAGCGCGGATGACCCGAAAGTGCGGTTGGCGGCGGTCAAAGCCATGGCCAAGGAAGCCGACGAAAAAGCCATCAGTTTGCTACGCGAACGTGCCGGACAGGAACAGGACGAAGCCGTCCGCGAAGCGATTAAAGTGGCTTTGCTCTTGCAGGATATGGACAGTGAAGACAAAGCCGTGCGCATCATGGCGATTGAAGGCTTGAAGGCCTACGACAGCCAAGAAGCCGCCAACCGCCTGAACGCGATGCTGGAAAAGGACGAAAACGGGGAATATTCGGAGCCGGACGCCGATGTCCGCAACCTTGCCAAAGCCTCGTTGACCAACATCAATAACCGCCTGCAATTGTACGGCTCGATAGAGACCATATTTTTCGGGCTTAGCCTAGGGGCGGTACTGGTGTTGTCCGCCATCGGTTTGGCGATCACCTTTGGGGTGATGGGGGTCATCAACATGGCCCACGGCGAGCTGATGATGCTGGGCGCATACACCACTTATGTCATCCAGCAACTGATGCCCAATTATCTGGGCGTGTCGGTCATTATCGCCATCCCCGCCGCGTTTGTGATTTCCGCGCTGGCCGGCATCGCCATCGAACGCGGCATTATCCGCTTCCTCTACGGACGGCCTTTGGAGACTTTATTGGCGACCTTTGGCGTGAGCCTGATCTTGCAACAAAGTGTGCGCTCGATTTTCTCCCCGCTCAACCGCAGCGTCGCCACGCCTGAATGGATGAGCGGCTCCTGGCAAATCAATGATTTTTTGTCACTGACCTGGAACCGCTTTTATATCCTGGTGTTTTGCTTGCTGGTGTTTGTGCTGCTGTTGCAAATCCTCAAACGCACCAGCTTAGGCTTGGAAGTCCGCGCCGTTGCGCAAAACCGCAAAATGGCGAAAGCGATGGGCATACCCACCGCCCGCGTCGATGCCATGACCTTTGGTTTAGGTTCCGGTATCGCCGGGGTCGCGGGCGTGGCCTTAAGCCAAATCACCAACGTCGGCCCGAATTTGGGGCAGGCCTATATCGTCGATTCGTTCATGGTTGTGGTGTTTGGTGGTGTCGGCAACCTGCTGGGTACCTTGGTGGCGGGATTTTCCTTAGGTATCGCCAACAAGTTTTTGGAGCCTTTCGCCGGGGCGGTGTTGGCGAAGATCCTGGTGCTGGTGTTCATCATTTTATTTATCCAAAAACGCCCGCGTGGTTTGTTCCCGCAAAAGGGCAGGGCGGCGGATTCTTGACTCGTTCCCAAGCTCCGGCTTGGGAATGCGGGATAAGAAGCTCTAGCTTCCTATAATCCTCGAAGCTAGAGCTTCTGAGACTTGAATTCCCAAGCTGGAGCTTGGGAACGAGAATTAATGAATTGATAAAAGGCTTTAAACATGAAACTCCTGACACTCGCAACCCAAGACAAAACCTGCACCACGGTGCTGATGGTGCTGGCGGCGGTGACCTTTATCATCCCGCTCTGCAATCTGCTCACACCTGCTGATTCGCCATTGCATTTTTCTGCCTACACGGTCTCGCTGGTCGGCAAATACCTGACTTTTGCGCTCTTGGGCATGTCGTTGGATTTAGTTTGGGGATATTGCGGCATTTTGGCTTTAGGCCACGGTGCGTTTTTCGCGCTAGGCGGTTACGCGATGGGCATGTACCTGATGCGCCAAATCGGCACACGCGGTGTGTACGGCGACCCGTTGTTGCCCGATTTCATGGTGTTCCTGAACTGGAAAGAATTGCCTTGGTATTGGTTTGGTTTCGATAACTTTGGCTTTGCCATGCTGATGGTCGTGCTCGCCCCTGGCGCGTTGGCGTTTGTGTTCGGCTGGCTGGCGTTCCGCTCCCGCGTCACCGGCGTGTACCTGTCCATCATCACCCAAGCCCTGACTTACGCGCTGTTGCTGGCGTTTTTCCGCAATGAAATGGGCTTTGGCGGCAACAACGGCCTGACGGATTTCAAGGACATCCTTGGCTTTAACATCCAATCCGAAAACGTGCGCTCGGTGCTGTTTTTCCTCTCAGGTTTCTCGTTAATCATCGCCTTTCTGCTCTGCCGTTGGATAACCAACACCAAATTGGGCCGTGTGGTCACCGCCATACGCGACCAGGAATCACGGGTGCGTTTCCTAGGCTACCGCGTGGAAATGTTCAAATTGTGGATATTTGTGTTCGCCGCCATGCTGGCCGGGGTTGCCGGGGCTTTGTATGTGCCGCAAGTCGGCATTATCAACCCCAGCGAATTTACCCCGCTCAACTCGCTTGAGATTGTGGTGTGGGTGGCGATGGGGGGGCGCGGCACTTTATATGGCGCGATCATTGGCGCGGTGGTGGTCAATTTCAGCAAAACGGTGCTGACCGGATTGATGCCGGATGCGTGGTTGTTCATTCTGGGCGGCTTGTTCGTGGTCATCACCGTGCTGTTGCCGGATGGCATCGTCGGCCTGATGCGGCGGAACATAAGGAGCAAACAAGCATGAATTCTTTTGCAGAAAACCTGTTTGATGAAGATGATAAAGTCAAAGCCAGCAATGTGGTGGTCGAAGGCAAGGTTGATATCCGCCACGGCCCGATATTGTATATGGAAGATGTCAGCGTCAGTTTTGACGGGTTTAAGGCATTGAATAAATTGTCTTTGTTCATAGACGCAGGGGAATTGCGCTGTATGATCGGCCCGAATGGCGCAGGCAAAACCACCATGATGGACGTGATTACGGGCAAAACCAAGCCCGATACCGGATCGGTGTTTTTCGGGCAAACTATTGATTTGTTGGAAATGGATGAACCCGCGATTGCCCAAGCGGGCATCTGCCGGAAATTCCAAAAACCTAGCGTCTTTGATGCCTTAAGCGTATTTGAAAACTTGGAATTGGCCTTAAAAACCAACAAAGGCGCGTGGAAGACGCTATTTTTCCGGTTGACAGGTGAACAGCGTGACCGCATTGGTGAAGTGATGGAAACGGTGGGTTTAACGGCTTTGGCGCATTCACGGGCGGGCATCCTCTCGCATGGACAAAAACAATGGCTGGAAATCGGTATGTTATTGATGCAAGAGCCAAAAGTGATGTTGGTTGACGAACCCATTGCCGGTATGACCCATCAGGAAATCGAACGCACCGCCGAATTGCTGTTGTCGCTGCAAGGCGAACGCTCGTTGGTGGTGGTCGAGCATGATATGGAATTCGTCCGCTCCATCGCCCGTAAAGTCACGGTTTTGCACGAAGGCTCGGTGTTGACCGAAGGCACGATGGACGAAGTGCAAAACGACCCGCGCGTCATTCAAGTGTATTTGGGCGGATGATGCAAAGCATGCCATTATTCCAGTTAGGCGTAGGTTGGGCTGGACGAAGGGAAGCCCAACAAAATCCACGGCAAATGATGGGCATCCTTACGTCAGCCCATCCTACACCATCATCACAATATTATTCCGACGCGCAACAATCAGGAATATCAAGATGCTAAAAATCAAACAATTGCAACAATACTACGGCGAAAGCCATACCCTCTGGGACTTGGATTTGGACGTGCCGGAAGGCGCGTGTGTCTGCCTTATGGGCCGTAACGGCGTGGGCAAGACCACCTTGCTGAAAGCCATCATGGGCTTGATCCCCGTCAGGGATGGCAGTATCACAATGGACGGCGCACCGCTCGCCGATGGCAAAGCCGAACAACGCGCCACTTTGGGTATCGGTTATGTCCCGCAAGGGCGGGAAATATTTCCGCTATTGACCGTGGAAGAAAACCTTAAAACGGGTTTACGCGCCGCCAGCAAGCAAGGCATCAAAAAAATCCCCGACCATATTTACGAAATCTTCCCCGTGTTGAAACAAATGCTACGGCGGCGGGGCGGCGATTTGTCCGGCGGCCAGCAACAACAATTGGCGATAGGCCGCGCCTTGGTCTTGAACCCGCGCCTGCTGATCCTAGACGAACCCACCGAAGGCATCCAGCCCAATATTGTCAGCGAAATCGGCGATGTCATCATCCGCCTCAACCGCTCGCGCGGCACGCCGCTACCCATGCCCAAACCCAACCCGAACGCCTTAGGCGAAGTGCATGAGGCCATCAACAAAATCAACCAGGAATTGGGCGTGACCGTATTGTTGGTCGAGCAAAAACTGCCTTTCGCCAGAAAAGTTGCAGACCGGTTTTGCATTATGGACAGAGGCCGTAGTGTGGCTACTGGCGAGATGGACGGATTGACCGAAGGCATGGTGAAGCAGTATTTGACGGTTTGATTGTTGGCAAAAGCGAGGTACGATGTGCTGGCTCAAGCAGTATGTTTTGATACCGTAATCAACCTTGTCCCGTCCCACTCGCACATCACTGCTGAAAAACCTTTTAGGAGTACAAACCTAGGTTTGCACTCCTTTTTAGTAACTGGATAGTTGTGATGCACAATGTGGGCAAGCTCAACTAATTAAGAGGACTTATCATGAAAACAAAATCACTTGTTTTAACCGCCATCCTAGCAACGCTAGCCACTCTGCCCGCTTACGCCCATACCGGCATCGGCGCAGTCCACGGCTTATTGGATGGTGTTGCCCATCCTTTAATCGGCATCGACCATTTACTGGTTATGCTCGCAGTGGGTTTATGGGCTGCCATGCGTGGCGGCAAATCCTTATGGCTGTTGCCGCTAGCGTTTGTCACCGCAATGGGCGTGGGTGCAGGTTTGTCGATGTTAGGCATCACCATTAACGCTGCAGAAACCTGGGTGGCGGCTTCCGTCGTCGCGGCAGGCGTGTTGGTCTGGCGTAATACAAAAATGTCATCGGTTTTGGCAGTGGCTTTGGTGTCTGTTTTCGCCCTAGCCCACGGGTATGTCCATGCGTTGGAACTGGCTGATGATGCCAATGCCTTGGCTTATTCGGCAGGATTTTTGCTAACTACGGCGGCATTGCATGGCCTAGGTTTGGCGGTTGGCTTATTGGCGGCGGCTAGGGTGAAAATGTTCGGTGCGGGTTTGGGATTGGTTTGTGCTTTGGTTGGGGTGGGGTTGTTGGCTGGGGTTTGATGGATCGTTCGAGTGATTCAATGTTTTAGTTGCTAATGATGGATTTTTGTTTATACGTACAATCGTGCATATAATGACAAGATGAAAATCGAATTTGACCCAGATAAAGCGGCCGCTAACCCACTGAACCACGAAGGCGTGACCTTTGATGAAGCGCAAGCCGTTCTTTTAGACCCTTACGCATTGACGAGGGAAAACGGTGATGCCAATAAGGAACAACGTTTTATTACATTGGGTATGGGGGCAAAAGGTCGGATTTTGATTGTCGTATGGACATTACGCGACGAAACAGTCCGTTTAATTTCTGCTTGGAAAGCTAACCAACCCCAAAGGAGACGTTATGAGCAACAATTCTGATCCCTTGTATGACCGTTATGCCGATCTCGATTTTAGCGATGCCAAACCTGTTTCTCAAATTCCGGCATTGTCCAAATTGCAAGCCGAACAAGGCGGCAAATCGCGGATAACCATGCGCGTCGACAATGACACCTTAGCTATTTTTAAAGCCCGTGCCGAAATCAGTGGCGGTAATTATCAAACCTTGATGAACGAGGCGCTACGCCAGTTTGCCCAAGGTTTGACGCTGGCTGATGTGGTGCGGGAGACAATTCGGAAAGAATTGCATAGGGTATGAACAGTGATTGTTGGAGGATTAGCCTGGATGGAGTCGTGCCGATACCAGATAATTGTTGCTTCGATGACAGTATCCCGTTGCACTTCATCGCTATCCTGACCTACAAATTTAGGAGATCAAATTGGATTTTTATCATTGGATGAAAAGTAAGGAATTGAAAGAGCCATCTGCACGAAAATATTTGGGAGCAATCAAAAGTGCTTTGTCTACTCTGGCTAATGAGTCGGGATTAACTCAAAAAAATATTCTTGAAATTACTAACCCAGCAGAATTTGATTCTATTGCTATCCTAATTCAACAGCTTCGAAAATTTAAGGATATGAATAATAAAGGGAATAACATGTATAGCAGTGCCCTTATGCGCTACTCAGAATTCCTTAATCAAACTTTCATTGCAAGCGTTGAAGAAGATATTGAAAGCATAATTTCCGATTCATCAATTATAGGTACGGAAAAGCTGAGTTTGATTAGCGCAAGAATTGGTCAAGGACAATATCGAAAAGAGTTGTTATCTTATTGGAAAAAGTGCGCTGTCACTGGTGTCGAAAATTACGCAATGCTTGTCGCGTCGCATATCAAACCCTGGTCGCGTTCTACTAATACCGAAAGGCTTGATAAATTTAATGGTCTACTTTTAACGCCAAATCTTGATCGCGCGTTTGATCAAGGATTAATTTCATTCACCGAAACTGGTTTGATCCAGATTGCGTCTTCCTTTGGAGAATTTGAAAAGTTAGGTATTGCTAAATCAATGACAGTAAAACTTGCCGCTGAACATCAACCATATATGGAATTTCACCGTGAATATGTTTTTAAGTAATGTCGTGATGTAGGTCGGCAAGCTTATAGGGCATAGCGAGATAACGAAATCCGACATTTGCATTGAATGTACATTTTGTCGGTTTACTCAATCGCCGTTAACTCAAGGTTTCGATTCTGTAAATAATTAGTTTTTCATAAAAAACAAAGATGAATTATTTTGGAAAATGATTTCTGCTTAAGGCTTAACCGTTCGCCCTGAGCTTGTCGAAGGGTGGGCGGTTAAGCCGTTCATGGTTCGACAAGGCTCTCCTGAGGTATCGAAGGACTCACCACGAACGGCTTAATCTTGGTCTTTCCTGTTTCAAGCAACCAAATTGAGCAAATACAATATGTTTTGGGTTTATATTCTGCGCTGTGCTGATGACAGCTACTACACAGGACACACCGATAATCTTGAATTGCGTATTGCCCAACATCAATCAGGTGAATGTGGTGGCTATACGGCAACACGCCGTCCGTTGGAGTTAATTTGGTCACAGGCTTGCCCTACCCGTGAAGAAGCGTTATCAGCGGAGCGGCAAATAAAGGGTTGGAGCCGAAAGAAAAAAGAAGCGATGATGTGTGGTGATTGGGCGGAAGTTTCACGATTGGCAAAAAGCAAATCTGTTATCTCTGCTGATTAATTTAATAAAAATTCAAGCGATCACATTGAATTGAACGCAAATATCCTACATGGCTTACCAGCCCCGACCCAACCCCAAGGCTGGCAAGCCCAACTAGACCTAGGCTTCGAACACCAACACGGCAAAACCCTACTGGCACATCGGCGTCATCTCGGCCCGTTAACCGTACAACGCCCCTTTTACCCAGAAGGCGAGGTTTGCCATGTTTATGTATTGCATCCACCAGGCGGTGTCGTGGCGGGGGACTGTTTGGCAATCAACATCAACGCCGCCAGCAACAGTAAGGCGTTGGTGACGACTCCGGCAGCAGGCAAGTTTTACCGTAGCGAAGGCAAACAAGCGCGGCAAAGCGTGGTGTTAAGCGTGGCGGTAGCCGCATCATTAGAATGGTTGCCGCAGGAAACCATTGTTTACGAAGGCGCACAAGTTGTGTCGGAGGTGCGTTTGGATTTGGCTGCAGGGGCGCGGTTTCTCGGTTGGGAAGTGTTGGCATTAGGCCGACCTGCCGCGCAAGAAGGTTTCACCAGCGGCGAAATCGGTATGAATTGGCGCATCTTCCGTGCGGGTGAGTTGTTTTACCGCGAACGTTTGTTGATAGATGCGAGGGCTTTTGCCGCCAACTGGGGTTTGAATGGATATTCCGCTTGCGGCACACTGTTCGCCTATCCTGCCAACGCCGCGCAACTGGCGGCAGTGCAAGCACTGATTGGCGATAGTGCAGGACGAGGCGTGACTTTATTGGATAATCTGCTGATCTGCCGGGCTTTAGATGTCCGTGCCGACCTTTTGCGGGATTTTTTCCAAGACGTTTGGCGGCTGCTGCGGCCTGATGTGATTGGGCGCGAAGCTTGTGCGCCGCGCATTTGGGCGACTTGATTGGTCATGAAAGTCCATCCATCAACCTAGAAATAAAGCAAAGATGCCAGCTATAGTTTTGGAATCAACAATCACTTGCCCAGAATGCGGGCATTCAAAATTGGAGATTATGCCAAGCGATGCTTGCCTATGGTTTTATGAATGTGAAGCCTGTCATGTGTTGCTACGCCCAAAAGCAGGTGATTGTTGCGTTTTTTGTTCTTATGCCACTGTGGCGTGCCCGCCTAGGCAGCAAAGCGGCAAAAATTGCTGTGGCCACTAAGGTTGCGACCTTTCCCATAATATCGGCAAACGCCCGGCAGGCCATTGAAATCAGCCCTCTTTTGAATACCGGAAAATCACTATGCAACTGACCGCACACGAAAAAGACAAGCTCCTGATCTTCACCGCCGCCTTACTGGCTGAGCGGCGCAAAGCCCGTGGCCTGAAACTGAATTACCCCGAATCCGTGGCCTACATCACCGCCGCGATCATGGAAGGCGCGAGGGACGGGCGCACGGTCGCCGAATTGATGGAATATGGGCGCACCTTGTTAAGCCGTGACGATGTCATGGACGGCATCAGCGACATGTTGCCGGATGTGCAGGTGGAAGCGACGTTTCCAGACGGCACGAAATTGGTGACCATCCATAATCCCATAGTGTAGGGTGGGCACGCTGTTTGTGCCCACCTTACTACCGATTCTGATGGTGGGCATAAACAGCGTGCCCACCCTACCCAAGGAGCCCCCCATGATCCCCGGAGAAATCATCCCCGCCGCTGGCGAGATTGAATTGAACGCTGGTTGCGAAACCCTCACCTTAATCGTAGCCAACAGCGGCGACCGCCCGATTCAAGTCGGCTCGCATTACCATTTTTACGAAACCAATCCCGCCTTGGCGTTTGACCGCGAAGCTGCCCGTGGCTTTCGGTTGGACATTCCCGCAGGCACGGCGGTACGTTTTGAACCAGGCCAGCAACGGCAAATCCAGCTGGTGCCGTTCGGCGGTTTGCGCCGCGTGTTCGGGTTCCGACAAGCGGTGATGGGCGATTTAGATTCAGAATCGGCGGAGATAAAACGATGAGCAAAATCAGCAGACAAGCCTACGCCGATATGTTCGGCCCTACCGTTGGCGATAAAGTGCGGCTAGGCGATAGCGAATTGTTTTTACAAGTCGAAGCCGACCGCACTATCTACGGCGAAGAAGTCAAATTCGGCGGCGGCAAAGTGATCCGCGACGGCATGGGCCAAAGCCAAGTTGATTCCCTTATCGCGATGGACATGGTGATTACCAACGCCTTGATTATCGACTACTGGGGCATCATCAAAGCCGATGTCGGCGTGAAAAACGGGCGCATCGCCGCAATCGGCAAAGCGGGCAACCCTGACATCCAATCCGGCGTGGACATGATTATCGGCCCCGGCACGGAAATCATCGCGGGCGAGGGCAATATCCTCACCGCAGGCGGCATCGACGCGCACATCCATTTCATCTGCCCGCAACAAATTGAAGAAGCCTTAAATTCTGGCGTAACAACGATGATCGGCGGCGGCACGGGCCCGGCAACAGGCACCAACGCCACCACCTGCACCCCCGGCCCTTGGCATTTGCAACAAATGTTGCTGGCTTTGGACGGCTTTCCGATGAATTTTGGTTTGCTCGGTAAAGGCAACGCCAGCTTGCCGGGCGGATTGGAAGAACAAATTCTCGCGGGTGCGATGGGCTTAAAACTGCACGAAGACTGGGGCACAACCCCCGCCGCCATAGACTGCTGTCTAAGCGTTGCTGAAAAATACGACGTGCAAGTGGCGATCCACACCGACACCCTCAACGAATCCGGTTTTGTCGAAGATACCCTCGCCGCCTTTCAAGGCCGCACCATCCACACGTACCACACCGAAGGCGCGGGCGGCGGACATGCGCCGGACATTATCAAAGCCTGTGGCTTGCCGAACGTGTTGCCGTCGTCCACCAACCCGACGCGGCCTTACACCATCAACACCGTGGACGAACATCTGGACATGCTGATGGTCTGTCACCACCTCGACCCCAGCATCCCCGAAGACGTCGCCTTCGCCGAATCACGCATCCGCCGCGAAACCATCGCCGCCGAAGACATCCTGCACGACTTAGGCGCGTTCTCTATGATCTCGTCTGACTCGCAAGCCATGGGCCGCGTCGGCGAAGTCATCCTTCGCACCTGGCAAACCGCGCATAAAATGAAAATCCAGCGCGGAGCATTGCCCGAAGACGGCGCGGACAACGACAACTTCCGCATCAAACGCTACATCGCCAAATACACCATCAACCCCGCGATCAGCCACGGCATCGCCCATGAGGTTGGCTCGATAGAAGTCGGCAAACTCGCCGATTTGGTGCTGTGGAATCCGGCGTTTTTCGGCGTAAAACCCAGCCTGATCTTAAAAGGCGGACTCATCGCCGCCGCCGCCATGGGCGACCCCAACGCCTCCATCCCCACCCCGCAACCTGTGCATTACCGCCCCATGTTCGGCGCGTTCGGCGTCACCGCCGCCGCCACGTCCATGATCTTCCTGCCCCAAGCGGCGGTAGAAGGTGGCATGCCTGCCAATTTGGGTTTGCGTAAACGCATCGGCATCGTCAAAAACACCCGTAACATCGGCAAGAAAGATTTGATCCACAACGCCTACCAACCCGTGATGGAAGTTGACCCGCAAACCTATGCCGTACGGGCGGATGGGCAGTTGTTGACGTGTGAACCAGTGGCGGTGTTGCCGTTTGCCCAGCGGTATTTTTTGTTTTGAGTGGTAGTTTGGCAATACTATCGTTCGGGTTAGGTTATTGAGCTTAGTGAGAAAACGTAACCCGACACATCCACTAATTTTGCATGTTAAACTTCGTGTAAAATGAGCAATAACTCAACAGAAGAAGCAACCAAGTAAATCACGAGTAATGATTTGTGGACATTCCTCAAATCCAACGATGAGGAGATTTTATGGAATATATCAAATGGGGGGGGGGTTTTTGGTTAATTTATAAATTTTTTGCATGGGCTTTGCAACAAGAACGACTATATGATGATTTAGAGCTAAATAGAAAACTAGAGGCTAAGCGTGAAAAGGACGACGCTATTCGCTTAGAGATTGAAGTTGTGGAAAGCGCGTATAATGCGCTGCCAGATATTGATGCTGCGATGACAATTCTTAAAAGTAGGTACGCATGGAGGGATATTTTAAAATCCATAGGTATTTATGATACTCATTTGTCGCTATTGAAAAAAATTTATTATTCTCAACCTTTACAGATTTCTCTCCCTGATATGCAGTCATCAACATATGGTGATGATGAGTGGCGTGTTATAAAGAATGCTAGAAAAAACTATGAACGTTACGATCTATACTACAAAATGTCTTTCCTTGAAGAATGTGATCTTTTTGGGATTGAGTCCATTGCACAGGAACCAACAGTTAGCACACTTGTAGAATTAAATCGTTATGTCAACACAAATGTGCCAATAACATATGAAAGAAAATCCTACATATGTAAGTTAAATCAAAGGGGAGAAGCTTTAATTCGTTTAAATGGCGAACATAATACCGATTATCTTGGCTCAGATATTAAATATCCGCCGATAACACAAGTATGTTCGAAAATTAATAGTGTTTTATACACATCACTTAATTTATTGGAAAATTCGGAAACTGTTGCCCTTGAAAAATCTGAATAATTCTCTTCGCATTCTCGTTTTCCGCTAGTTCCCAAGCTCCAGCTTGGGAACTCAAGTCTGAGAAGCTCTAGCTTCGAAAACACGGGAAGCTAGAGCTTCCGAAACGGCATTCCCAAGCCGCAGCTTGGGAACGAGCTAAACACAAATTCAAGCTAATCAAGCTCCGTTGAGAAAACACCACCATGCCCAACGCGGTAAGGCGCATTCCGTAACCCGTAAGGTGGATTCGCTAACTCGGTAAGGTGTATTCCGTAACGCGGTAAGGCGCATTCCGTAACGCGGTAAGTCGCATTCCGTAGGGCGCAATAGCCGATAGGCGTATTGCGCCGCATGGATGACACACGAATCATACGGCGGAATACGCTATCGCTATTCCGCCCTACTTTTGTGGACACGCCTAATAAAGTTAACGATTAATTAAGGATGGGCAATGCCGGATTACCGTCGCTACCGCATTCCGGGCGGGACTTATTTTTTCACTGTCAATCTGTTGGAAAGACACGGCAATGATCTTTTGGTGCGCCATATCGACATTTTACGCACGGTTGTTCAGGCAACGCGCACCCGTTGGCCTTTTCATATTGATGCGTGGGTGGTTTTACCCGAACATTTGCATTGCGTATGGACATTGCCCATCGGCGATGATGACAATGCCAACCGCTGGCGAGTCATCAAACAAGGCTTTTCCAAGGCTCTGCCGAACACGGAAAAACGCTCCGCCGTCCGTGTTGCAAGAGGCGAGCGCGGTATCTGGCAACGCCGCTTTTGGGAGCATGTCATTCGGGACGATGCGGATTATGAGGCGCATATCGATTATTGCCATATCAATCCGGTCAAACATGGCTTGGTCAAACAGGTTTCGGATTGGCCTTACTCGACGTTTCATCGAGATGTCGAGCGGGGGCTTTATCCGCTGAATTGGGCAACGTCCCCTGATAGGGATTTTGACTACGGCGAGCGTGGCTGAAGATATCGGCAATCATGCGGCGCAATACGCTCACGCTATTGCGCCCTACGGAATACATTTTATCTCATTAATCATTGGGCAAATCCCCAACCTTTCATCAACTAACCATGCTAAAACTAACCGAACTAGCCCCCGCCGACAGCCAAGCTGATGACAGCTTAACCTTACCTTTTGAATCCCGCCAAAAAAGCCGTCTACCTGCCCTGACCGATGGCGGTGTGAAAGTCGGTTTATTTTTGCAGCGTGGCAATTATTTGCGCTCCGGCACGGTGCTGACGGGCAACGAAAAATTTAAAGTACTGATAAAAGCCGCGCCGGAAACCTTGTCCATCGTCCGCACCGACGATCCTTTGCTGTTCGCGCGGGTTTGTTACCACCTCGGCAACCGCCATATTGCTTTGCAAATCCTGCCGGGCGAATTGCGGTTTTTGAGCGACCACGTCCTCGATCACATGGTCGAAGGCTTGGGCTTAAGCGTCAGTCATGAAGATTTGCCGTTCGAACCCGAAGCAGGGGCGTACCAGCATCATGGTCACTGATCTTAGCGTTTTACGCTTGCTGCAATTGGTCAGCCCTGGCTTGCCGATTGGCATGTACAGCTATTCGCAAGGGCTGGAGCGGGCAGTGGACGATGGCTCGGTCAGCACGCCTGATACCGCCCGCGAATGGATAGGCGGCGTATTGCAAACGAGTATGGCGCGCGTGGATGTGCCTGTGTTGTTGCGTTTGTTTAACGCATGGCAAAACCAAGACCACGCGGCGGTGACACAGTGGAGCCAAACCCTGACCGCCTGCCGCGAAACCAGCGAACTCCGCGCTGAAGACCGCCAAACCGGACAGGCGTTGGCGAAATTGCTGGTGAAATTGGATATGCCGGAAGCCCAAGCGTGGCAACGTCAATCGGAAGCGACCTTGGCAACCGTGTTCAGTCTCGCTGCTGTACGTTGGGGCATAGACCCGCGCCTTGCCGCGATGGGTTATGTCTGGGGCTGGTTAGAAAACCAAGTCTTGTGCGCCGTCAAACTGGTGCCGCTAGGACAGGTCGCCGGGCAGCAATTATTGCAAACCTTGGCGGCGCAAATCCCCGCGCAAGTCGATGCTGCGGCTGTGTTGGACGATGACGATATTGGCGGCAGTGCCTTTGGTTTGGCTTTGGCGAGTAGCCGCCATGAAATGCAGTATTCGCGCTTGTTTCGGTCTTGAATAGTAATGTAGGGTGGGCACGCTGTTCTGCCCACCTTTTTTGGTAAATGTTGGTGGGCAGAAAAGCGTTGCCCACCCTACAAAAGGAAAATCCCATGAATGACAAACCTGTATTAAGGGTCGGAATCGGCGGCCCGGTCGGTTCCGGTAAAACCGCGTTGGTGGATGCCTTGTGCAAACGGATGCGCGATAATTTTGAAATTGCGGTGGTGACGAACGACATTTACACCCGCGAAGACCAGCAATTTTTAATCCGCAGCCAAGCGCTGCCGGAAGAGCGGATTTTGGGCGTGGAAACGGGTGGCTGCCCGCATACCGCCATCCGCGAGGATGCGTCGATGAATTTGGCGGCGGTCGATGAGTTGTGCGAGCGTTGGGATAACCTGGATTTCATCATGGTGGAAAGCGGCGGTGACAACCTCAGCGCGACGTTTAGCCCGGAATTGGCGGATTTGACCATCTATGTTATCGACGTATCGGCGGGTGACAAAATCCCACGCAAAGGCGGCCCCGGCATCACCCGTTCGGATTTGTTGGTGATTAATAAGATTGATCTTGCGCCTTATGTTGGCGCGTCGTTGGACGTGATGGACAGGGATGCCAAGAAAATGCGTGGCGAACGTCCGTTTGTATTCAGTAATTTAAAAACCGGAACGGGCTTGGCGGATATTGAGGCGTTTATTATCCGGGCGGGGATGTTGGACGTGGCGCTTGGGTATGGCTGATAGCCATTATTGGACGTCCAGTAGCCAGTCAGGCGTTTTGCCGGTCATCGAAGATTCTGACCCTCAGGCCAAGGTTATAGCAAGCAGTTTCCCAAAATTTGACGTTTTCGATGGGGGCGGGAAGGGAAGAGTATGGCCTCTTTTAGCGTTAGGGCAATGGCATACAGGGCGTACAGCACACTGATGGCGATTAAGGCGATAATGAGGCAGTGCATGACAATACCTTAGGTTTTGGGATAGGCCTTTCGGGTTTTAGAAACCTGAAAGGCCTTGGTCTTTTATGGCTCGCTCACAAACTTCTTCGCATAAGATTCCAGATGCGGAATATCAATGCGGTAACCTTTAATCATCAAATGCCAATACAGCCAGGGGAAGCCCGTCGTTTTCCCCCACCACCAGATCGAACGGCTGGTGCGTGGATCCAGGCATGGAAAGGATGGCGTGACTTTGCCGCCATAAGAAAATTCCGCCAGCATGACGGTGTTCAAGGAGGTGGTCAACGGGCAGGAGCCATAACCATCGTAGCCTTCCACGACCGTTTTGCTGTCAATCAGGCCAAGGATGTTATCAACCACCACGGGGACTTGTTTGCGTACGGCAGCGGCGGTTTTGGCGTTGCTGGTCGCTGCGACATCGCCCAGGCTGAAAATGTTCGGGTATTTGCTGTGTTGCAAACTTTTGTCGTTGACATCCACCCAACCTGCGGCATTTGCCAAGGGGCTTTGCTTGATAAAATCCGGTGCGCTTTGTGGCGGCGTGACGTGGATCATGTCAAAGGCTTTGGTGACACGCTCCTTGTTGCCGTTGCTGTCAGTCACTTCGAACGTCGCCATTTTGGCGTCGCCGTCTATCCCGACCAAATTATGGTTGAACGAGGTGGTGATGCCGTAATCGGCAACGACCTTGCTTAAGGCCTTGGCGAAGAAAGGCACGCCAAACAACGCCGGGCCGGCGTTGAGGAATTCGATGGTGAACTTGTCCAGTATGCCTTTTTTGCGGAAACGGTCCGCCGCCAAGTACATGATCTTTTGCGGCGCACCTGCACATTTGATCGGCATGGGCGGTTGCGTGAACAAGGCGATGCCGGATTGCATGTTTTGGATGCATTCCCAGGTGTATTCAACGGTTTCCGGCGAATAATTGCTGCACACTTGGTTTTTGCCGATGGTTTCTTTCAAGCCTTGGATTTTGCCCCAATCCAATTGCAGGCCTGGGCAAACGACCAGATAGTCGTAGCCGACCACGTCACCGGAGCGTAGGGTGACGGTGTTGTCTTCGGGTTGGAAGGTGTCGGCGTAATCCTTAATCCATGTGACCGAAGGGTGGATTAAGTCCGCTTCCTTGCGCATGGTTTGTTTCAATGTGTAAGCGCCACCGCCAACGATAGTGAAACCGGGTTGGTAGTAGTGGGTTTCCGCTGGTTCGATAAGGGTGATGTCGATAGTTTTGTTTTGCCTGCGCATGTTATTGGCGACCGAAACGCCCGCCGCGCCGCCGCCAATGATCAGGACAGTGGAATGTTGTTGAGTCATAAACCCTCCAGGTTGATTTAATAGGTTTTTGTAATGATGGAATATCGGCAAAATTAACGAAAACTTCCGGCTAGTGGTTGGCGGATGTTTTCATGGGGGAAGCATTTTTCCGCGCCTACTTTTGAACTAAAATTAAGGCTAAGTCAAGCAATTAAGCAGCCGCTAAGCCTTCAATATTCAAACTGGTAAATGATCCCCAGGCTGTTTGGGTTGGCATTTTTATTGGTCGCCGCATTGGCGCCGACAGCGGCTTCCAGCTTGATATGTTTGGTCAAGTCGATTTGTATCATCGCTTGCGGGCCGCCACTGAGGCCTTGCCGTGTGCCAAGGTAAACGCCAGGGACGACATAACTGCCGGCTTCGACCGAGGTTTTTTTGCCGCCGACAGTCAGGCGGTCTAGCCCTAGGGTTTTACGGACATTGTCAAGCGGATCCCCCATGCCGGAAGTCGCCCCGCTCAGCGTCGCCACGGCAGAGCCTATTTGTAAAATCTCCAAGACGCTCAAACTGCTGGCACTGCGGCTAAACAAGAGGCGGGCGAGGATTTCATCTTGTGGAAGGTCAGGGACGCTGCTTAAGGTGATTTTCGGTTTGTTGGCGGAACCCGCGATGGTCAGCGTCGCGGTGATATTGTCGCTACTGGTGCTGGCGACAAAATTCAGGGACGGGTCGGTCAAGCGGCCATTGTCGAAGCCGACTTTGCCTTCAGAAAAGGCCAGCGTTTTTCCGCCTAGCGTATATTGGCCGCGCCGCAATTTAAAACCACCGTCCGCCCTAGGTCTGCCTGCTGTGCCACGGACGCCGACGGTGCCGTCCAACTCGGCATCCACGCCGCGCCCACGCACAAAAATCTGGCCTGAAGAAGCGATAATCAGGTTCAGCTTAATATCAGAATCACTCATGGAAGGCGGAGGTGCAGGGCTGCCTTTGGGCGTTTCTAGTTTGAGCACGGCGATGTTGGCAGGGAGGTATTCTGGAATGCGGATATCGGCACGGTTGATTTTGATGGAGCCAAGCAACAGTAGGTCTTCTGAAGCCAAACCGCGTAGGGTCAAATCGGCATTGATATCCGCAGTCAGGCGGTCACTCGCCAGGGGCTTGGCATTCCTTGCAATGATGGCCAGATTGATGGGTATGCCTTTTTTAAGCACGTCAATGGTCCCTTTGACAGCAACCGTACCGTTACCCGCTTCCCCTTGGAGCTTATCAATCACTAACTGCCCCCCGTTTGCCGTGATGAGGCCGTTGATGTCGGTCAGGTTGGCACCGATAGCGTAGTCGCGTACTTCCACTTTTGTTAGTACGGCGGTTCCGGTTAACTTGGGTTCGGAAAGGTTGCCTGCTACCCCGGCATTGATGGCAATCTGCCCGCGTGCCCGTCGGCCATTTGAGGTCAGTAAGGGATCGAGGAGCTTTAGCTCGATGCTGCCTGTGGTGTGCAAATCCAAGATACCCCCGGCATGGAGCGGGGCGAACCCTGACAGATTCAGGACGGCATTTTCGCCCGCAGTGAATTTGGCTTGGATTTGGGCATTAGTGCCGTCCAATTCTGCTGCCGCGTTAAATTGTGCGGGGGGCAGGGCGTTGCCGTTAGCCGACAACAGGCGCATGCCCGAACCATTGGCGGTAACCGAACCGCTGGGTTTTGCGAGGGGGCCACGAAGTTTGGCATCCGCATTGATGATGCCGGAAGCTTTTAGGTCTGGTGCCAACCCGTTAAGCGCAGCAAGGGGAAACTGGTGCAAACTTGCGGTGATGTCCAGGGTAGGGCTGATTTGTCCGTCAGCCTGCAATATGGCGTCTTCCAAACCGAGGCGCAAATGCCTGACAGCCACCGCGTCGGGCCAGCTGATAGTGGCCGGTGCCAGCAAGCGCAGGGTTTGTCCTTTCCAAACCGCATCCAGCCCATTGACTTCAAGCGCGTTGGCGTTTGCGGAAAACAAGGCGTTGGCGTCCAATTTAAGCGGTTTGCCCGCCGGATCTTCAAGGTTTGCCGATAGTTGTAAGGCCAACTGTTCAAGGGTACCGTTGAAATCCAGTTTCCCCGCCCCTGTCAGGGCATCCATAGCAAGCCCGTCAAGATTGAGCTGCCCTTCCATATTAGGTTTGTTCGCTGGATCGCGGACGGCCAAGGTGAGCTGTGCTTGGTTTATTTGGGTGTTGGCGGCCAGGCTTATGTTTTGGGCATCAAGATCCAGATAGGCATAAGGTTGCTGGCCAATTTGTGTGGTTTTTAGGGTGGCGGCGAGGGTTCCCGATAAGGGTTGGCCGACAAAAACGCTGAAATCTTCCAGGCGTTTTACCGTCAAGGCCAATGATCCGCTAGGCCATGGGCTCTGGTTCGCCAGTAGCATAGTGCCCTGTGTATGTAGGCTTTTCCAGTCAGCGCGGCTTATGTTGAATTGGAGGGATTGGTCCTTTTGCGGCTTTACGTCCATCGCTATGTCAACAGGCGAGCCCGCCAATACGGTGTTGGCGTTGAACTGCCCAATGGGCAGATGGGGCAAATGTTCCACCTTAAGTTTCGCGGTCACGGGTTTGCGGGGGAATGGCCGCGTTGCCAATTCGCCAGCCACATCAGCCATCGCTGTGAAGTCATCCAACGGGCCGTTGATTTGCCCGTGTGCCATCAGTTGGCCGCTGGTTTTTGCTGAGACCACGCTCAAGTCATTGGCTCCAATTTGCCAGTTAAACTTGGCCAGCCGGGCTTTGAGCGTACCGTCTGCTTGCAGGTTTATAGCCTTGCCGTTAAGTTGGCATCGCGACAAGACCATGTCCGGTCCGTTTATAACTAGGTTGGCACCGACTTCAACTAAACTGCCCAGCAGTTTCACGAGGGCAGGGTCACCGCCGGTAATGGCCAATCGGCCATCCACAGCGACATCGGTGGCTGGGCCATGTTGGTCCGCCGTCAATTTCAGCGTGCTGTTACCGGCCAAATTTAAGCCCGCCAACAAGGCCAGCGGTTTTAAATCAGGCAGGTTCACCACCATTTGGATGTTTGCCGGGGTTGCCGTGATGGCATCACCCGTGATGTTGAACAAGGGATGTTGCAGTTTGAACTTTACGGGACGCTGTGTTTGATCTAGGCGGATACTGGATTGCAAGGTCAAGGGTTGTGCTTGCAAGAGGTCTTTCGATGGGTTTGCAAGGGTCAATTTGCTCAATTCACTGGTCAATTCAAGCCGGCCAGTATCGCCTTGGACGGACAGGTTGATATGCCCAATCCCGGTATTGGCAAGGCGCAAGCCTTTTAGGTCGATATTGCTATGGATGCTGGGTTTGCTGAGCAAGCCTTGTAGTGTGCCTTCCACGCTTAGGTATTGCCAAGCCAAGTTGGCATGGGCTTGCATGGCTGGTGCTGTGGCGGATATTTGCCAATCGGCTTGTTGGGTTTGCGCATCCAGGGTGCCCCGTAACGCGCCTTTCAGTTTCCCCCACGTCAGGTTGCCTTGGGTTTTCAGGGCGGATAAGGGGCCGTCAATGTTTGCGTCCATTGATAGTGGTTTGGACTCCTTAAGTCCGGCTAGTGCCGCCAGCAAGCCTTGGGCAGGCTCTTCTAAGGACACCCGGGCGTGGATGCCGATTTTGTCAAACTGGCCGCTTACCGTGTAGTTTCCGGCATTTTGCAAATCCCGGAGGGACAGCCCTAAGATGCCCTCCGATAACGAGGCCAAATTCGCATAGCCATCCAGCTTCATAATAATGGCTTGGCCCGTAAGCGCCGATAAATCCAGCTGTCCGATATGGAGGTTGTGCAGGTTAATGGCAAGCGGCAATGATACCGGCCCGGATGGCGGTTTGTCGGTTTTTGCCAAAGGTGACGGGACAAAGCCAATGCGCCCGGCCTGCACTAGCCCGATGTCGGCGACGCCGGACAGCAATTGCCATGGGTTCCAGTCCAGCACGAGGCCGTCGATGGTTAGCACACCGTTTTCATCTTGCCAGACGATGCGCCCAACCTCTAGTTGCTCAGGAAAATGCCCGCCAAGTCCAGTTACGGTGAGTTGGTTGGCTGTTAAGGATGACAGGCTATCGGTGATGAAAAGGCGCCCGTTTGGGGTGTTGGCGGCGACGGCCAGCAATATGCCGCATAGCAACGGCAAACCAAATAGCAGGATAATCCCTAGCGTAAGCCAGCGTGGTGTTTTGTCCATCAGAAAGCCTGCCCGAGACCGATATAAATCTCAAATGAGCCGCTATTGGATTGCTGGTTGACAGGCAACGCAAAATCCAGGCGCAGGGGGCCGAAACCGGTGTAATAACGTGCGCCTATCCCTGCGCCTATACGCCAGTCACCGGATGCCAACAAGGTGTCGGGGCTGACTTGCCCGGCATCGGTGAAAGCGACGATGCCGTAGTTTTCGAGTATGCGCTGGCGGTATTCGACCGTCGCCGTGGCAATGGCCTTACCCCCTTGCGGGTCACCATCAGCGAATTGCGGGCCTATGGATTGGTAGCGGTAACCGCGTACGGTGTTGCTGCCACCGGCATAAAAGCGTTTGTCAGGCGGCAGGTCAAAACGCCCCGCGCCTTCGATGCTCCCCAACAGCCCCCGCAACGCCAGCACGCTACGGCCTTCGGTGTGCCAATCAAAGTAAGTCGAAGCGGACAGTTGGATGACGACGAAGCCGCGAATTTCGGAACCGGTCAAGGCGCCTACGGGGGTGATTGACGGCGTTATGATGCTTCCGCTGGTGGGGTCTAGCAGGCTGTTGGTGCTGTCATATTTCAAACTGGCGGGGATGCTGAGCAAGGTGTAATCGTGGGTTTCGTTTTGCTGGGTGATTCTCGATTGCTCAGGCCCCAAGCCGATGCTGCCCGTCCAAAATGGTGAAAATTTGCGGGTTAACAGCACTTCCCCTAAGAGGGCGTCTTGGTCATAGGTGACCAGGCTTTGTCTGATCGCCGCCAAATTGGTATGCAGGGTTTGGTCGGCATGCAGAAAATCGGGTTTCATAAAATTCACGGCGACGTTGTAACCAATCCCGGTTGTGCTATTGCCGCCAATCTGGGTGACTCCGGCCGTCAGTGTGAGTTGTTCGCCGCCACCCAGCAAATTGTGGTGTTGCCAGTAACTGGACAAACTGGCGCCCAAATCGGTTGAATAAGCCGCACCCAGTTGTGTGGTATGGCGCAAGCGTTCACTGACCATAAAGGTGACCGGCAACTGTTGTTGCGCATCCAGGTTCTTGCCAAGGCGGGTGCGGACGGATGAGAACACGCCGGTGTTTTGCAGTTCCTGGCGGTTTTTCTCAATGCTTGAGGGTTTAAACGGCTCCCCTTTGGCAATTTGTAAATGGCGGCCAACAAACCCCGGGTCAACTTTTTGCAAGCCTTTGACGGACACCTGCCCTAAGGTTATCGGCTTGCCCGTGACGACATGGTAAGTCACATCCAGCTCATGGGTTTCCGGCAGCAGTTTTGCGATAGGTTCGTCCACTTTTGCCAAAGCGTAGCCATGTTCCTGCAAGGCCAGCAGCAATTTTTCCCGTGCCTGTTGGATATCGGCGGCCCGTGCCGGGGCTTTGGCTTTCAGTTCTAGCCATTGCCTGGCTTCTGCGGGAACCTCGCCATCCAGGATCAATGTCCGCACATGGTACAGTGCACCTAGGTCGAAGTTGATTTGCACAGGGATCGGTGGCTGTGCGGGGGAATATTCTATGGTATCGTACAGGCCGCGGTCATCCAGAGGCCGATTGGCTACGCGTATCTGTACTTTGCCCTGATAATAGCCCAGACTTTGCAAGGCGATGGTGAAGCGTTCGACATCGGCGCGGGCGCGTGCGACCAGCGCGAACGGGCCTACGGAGGCGGCTTCATTGAGGCTGATCAGCGTGCAAGACTCTTTAAGCATTTGGTCGAGTTCAGCGTCACCCGTTTTGGCAATTGCCACGGTATAAGGCTGCGGGTCGGCGGCATGGGCCGCAGCCACCATCATCATTAACGCCAAGCACATACCTAAGTGCCGTCGCCAACCGATGCGCTCAACTTGAAAAATAGGCATTGTTTTCATAGCACGGTCATGCGGTGTTTGTTTAAGGTAACATCATAGTACTTTTTTACGATGTTGTTGGCTTGCCAAGGTCAGCAATTTTCATTATGACACTCAGCAAAGTAGGCTGGGGTGACGCAAGGAACCCCAGCAGAGTGGCTGGTGGTGCTGGGATTGCGTTATCGCTTCATCCCAGCCTACGACACTTGCCAAGGTGGGGAGTTTGCTGGGGAAAATAGATAATAAAACGATAAAACCCGCTGATATTCCCAGTTATCCACATATTCTGTGGATAACTTTGTTGAAAATCACCAAAAATGTAGCATAATTGCTTGAAATTGTTAGCAATGACTTAGATTGTCCAATTTATTACCAAATTGTGAACCCGGTCAACGTGCCGGATCCACGCCGTATGCGGCAGCCCAAAAACACCGTAGGCCGTGCATCAACCCCAAGCCTGAAGCCACGCACAGCATACCTTAATTGACTTGCCACCACGCTAAATACCATGACCGCACCCTTACAACGTTTAGGCTTTTCCCTGTCTTTGATTATTCTCGCCGCTGCGGTTTTGCTGTGGTCAGACCGGCATAACCGTGATGCCGGGGCGGCTTTAGAAAACCCGGCAAACCGTATCCCGATTGCCATTTTACAGCACAGCTCCAACCCGATGATGGACGAAATCCGCCAAGGCGTGTTGGATGGCTTGCACAGCCAAGGCTACGACGACGGGCACAAGGTGGCGATCAGTTTTTATAACGCCGAGAATGACTTGTCCACTGGCAACCTGATCGCGCAAAAAATTGTCGGTGGCGATTATAAGCTGGTGGTCACCATTTCCACGGTCATGCTCCAGGCCGTAAGCAACGCCAACCGCGCCGCGCATATCCCGCATGTGTTCGGTGCGGTCACCTCGCCCGTGACTTCGGGGGTGGGCATCAAGGCTTTGGATAGCCTGGACAAACCTGCGTACATGGCGGGCATCGGCACACCGCAACCCGTCACGGAGATTTTCCGTTTGGCGAAACACATCAATCCGGCCTTAAAAACCGTGGGCGTGGTCTGGAACCCCGCCGAAACCAATTCGGAATACTGCACCCGCTTAGCCCGCGCCATATCCGAAAAACTCGGCATCACCTTGCTGGAAGCGTCGATTGAACAAAGCAAAGACGTGCGCGAAGCCGCCGAATCGCTGGTGGCGCGGGGTGCGCAAGCGTTTTGGACGGGCGGCGATTCGTCGGTGAACGCCACGGTGGAAAGTTTGACCCAAGTCGCCAAAGCGGCAAGAATCCCCGTGTTTTCCAATATCACCGGACATACGCAGCGCGGCTCGCTGTTTGATTTTGGTGCGGATTATCACGAAGTCGGTGCGGAAATCGGGCGTATCGCGGGTACGGTGTTGGCGGGCGCTGATCCGGCGCAAATGCCCGTTAAGGCCTTTGTGCCTAAACGCATCCAACTGAACGAGAAAGCCCGTAGCGGCTTGCGTGATGCGTGGGTGTTTGGCGAGGATTTATACCGCGAAGCAAGTTTGGTTATCCAGGCGGACGGGACTGAGAAGAAGGTTGTGCATTGACGGACGAAAAATATCCATTTCCCGCCATAGTTTTAAACAACGATATAGCTGGATACCTGTAGAATACAGGGCGCTAACACCAGCTATTTAACCAAATAAGGAAATTCCACACCCTAAATAATACACAGGTAACCATATGATTTCAATAACGAAACAGTTTTTTGAAAAGGGAAGGCTTGATGAGCTTTCTTTACATCACGGCACCGATAAAGCAAGTGGTCGCCATGACTATATGCGGTTTTATGAGTTTTATTTTTCAAAGTTTAAGGAGGATAGCTTTACCTTGCTTGAGCTGGGTGTTGGTCCAGAGCGCAATAAAGGCAAATCATTGCTGACTTGGCGTGATTATTTTCAAAATGCAAATATCGTCGGGGTTGATATTCGGCCTGACGCAAAAACAGTTGAAACCGAGCGTGTCAGCGTTGAAATAGGTAATTTAAGTTCATCGGGCTTTCTTTCGGCTTTGGTAAAAAAATATCCCGCTAATAAAATTATTATCGACGATGCCAGCCATGTATGGTCGCATCAGATACTTGCTTTTGAAATGTTATTTCAAACAGTGTTACCGGGAGGATTATTTGTCATTGAAGATGTCAACACCAGTTTTTCACCATTCAATGAAAAGGGTTATGCGGATTCTCATGAAGATGCTTTTTCCTATTTTAGCCGCTTGTCTTATTTGGTTGGTGGGCGCGGGAAAAAACATCCAAGTTATCAAGTGGACTTGCGCACGCCTAAGCAAATGGCTTTGGCAAAAAAAATTGATGCGATCTGCTTTTATGGCGACACGATTTTAATAGTTAAAAAATAAGTGATTGATTTTTAAATAGTCCCAACGCTTTGGGTTTTTCTGTTCACTCTTCGCCAAGCTCAGGGTGAGCAGAAATCCTTTAACTATATGGCTGGCATTCCGACGTGGGAGCTATAAAAACAACGCGATTTAACCCCAACAAAAAACCATGGCTCTACTCATCGGCGCATTAACCCTAGGCATTATCTTATCCCTGCTAGCTTTGGGCGTGTACATTTCTTACCGTATTTTCGATATTGCCGACATCACCGTGGACGGTTCCTTGACCTTTGGTGCGGCGGTCACGGGCGTGTTGCTGGTCAATTACGGCGTGCATCCGTTATATGCCACACTGGCGGGGTTCGCGGCGGGGTTGCTTGCCGGGACTGTCACGGGGATCTTACAAACCACGTTCCGCATCAACCCCTTGCTGTCCGGCATTTTGGTGATGTCCGGCTTGTATTCGGTCAACCTGCATGTGATGGGGCGCAGCAATATCCCGTTTTTGGGCGTGGCGACCTTAAACAGCTATTGCGAACAACTGGGTGCGTCTTGGTTTGGCGCGGCGACCACGAATTTAGGGGGATGGACGGTGTCCAGCGCGGATGTCACCATGCTGATGCTGATGTCCGTGTTGGTCAGCAGCATCGCGCTAGTTTTGTGGGCATTTTTCCGCACGGATTTAGGCACGGCGATGCGGGCGTCGGGCGACAACCCGCAAATGGTCAAGGCCTTGGGCGGCAATGTCGCGCTTTACCGTTTGTTCGGGCTGGCCTTGGCGAATGGCTTGGTGGCCTTGGCCGGGAGCTTATGGGCGCAATACCAAAATTTTGCCGACGTGCAAATGGGCATCGGCATGATCGTCTGGGGCTTGGCCAGCGTCATCATCGGTGAGGCCTTGACCGGGGCGGCGGGCGTGGGCCTTGCTATTGTCGGCACGATTATCGGCTCGGTGCTGTTCCGGGAATTGGTCGCGATTGCCTTGTCGTTTGGCCTCAACCCCAATGATTTGAAACTCATCACCGCCGTGTTCGTGTTCGCGGCCTTAGTCCTGCCTGATCTGGCCAGAAAACTAAGCACCCGCGCCAACCGTAAACGGGCGAAAGTCGCACGGACCCGACCATGTTAAAATTAATTGATGTCGAAAAAACCTTCCACGCCAACACGGCCAACGAAGTCCGCCCCTTGCGCGGCATCACGTTGGACATAGGCGAAGGCGCGTTCGTCATTGTCTTGGGCGGCAACGGTTCCGGCAAATCGACTTTGCTCAACGCCTTGGCGGGCTGTTTCGAGATTGATTCGGGGCGTATCGAATTGGATGGCCAAGACCTTGGCGATTGGTCGGAACACCGCCGCGCCGCGTGGATAGGCCGCGTCTTCCAAAACCCGTTTTCCGGCACGGCGTCGGGCATGTCGATACTCGACAATTTTTCGCTGGCAGCCAAACGCGGCAAACTGCGCGGCTTGGCGTGGGCGCAATCGCGGAAATTGCGGCAGGAATTGCAAGGGCGTGTCCGCGAGCTGGACATGGGGCTGGAAAACCGTTTGGACAGCCCGATAGGCCTGCTCTCCGGCGGGCAACGCCAAGCCCTGACATTGCTGATGGCGACCTGGCTGAAGCCTAAACTGTTATTGCTGGACGAACACACCGCCGCCCTAGACCCGAAAAGCGCCGATCAAGTGCTGGCCTTGACCGAACGGGTCATCGCCGACGCGAAGCTGACCACCTTGATGGTCACGCATTCCATGCAGCAAGCCGTCCAATACGGCGACCGCATCGTCATGATGCACGGCGGCAGGGTGTTGCATGATTTTGGTTATGAACAGAAGCAACAACTACAAGTGGATGATTTGCTGGCGTGTTTCCATAATGCCAGGCAGGATGAGTGGTTGGATTGATTGGGGATTGTCCACGAAAAGCACGAAAAGACACGAAAAAGTGGTTAGGCTTAAAAATTGGTTGGTAATGGCGTACTCCGGCTTTCGGATTATGTTGAAAAATGGATTACATGGCTAGGCCAGCCACATTTTTGATAGCTATGGTAAAGTACAAACGTATCGTAAAAATCTAAAAGGGTGAAAACAATGGCTACATTATCGTTCGATACCCATGAGTTTGTTAAAAAACTCAAAGACGTGGGGTTTAGCGAGGAACAAGCGGAAGTTATAACCGACTTACAAAAAACCACGGTTAGCAATACCTTGGAACAAGCGCGACATGATTATGAATTGGATAACATTGCCACCAAGCGGGATTTGAGGGAAACGGAGTTAAGGCTTGAATTAAAGATAGCCGAAACCAAAGCCGATTTGATCCGTTGGGTGGTGGGTGTGGGTTTGCTGCAAATAACCATTATTACCGGATTAATTTTGAAGTTAATCGGTACGGTTTAGTTGGTGGCTGTTACTTAAAAGTGGAGTAGGCTGGGATGGGGCGGGGGCGTAATCCCAGCAATACCAGCCGTAAAATGCTGGGGTTCGCTATCGCGCTTTTCGAGTCCCTTTCGTCATCCCAGGGTTCTGATCCCTGTTATTCGTTAGTGCATTTTCATGCTGGCGATCACGTCATCGCGAATCTTTTCGATCTTGTCCCTATGTCGTGTGCGGTCAGTGATTTCCACAAGCTCCCCTGATAGCAAGCGGATGGATAACCAGTATTCGTAATGATCCGTACGGCTTTCCAAATCGAAATTATTCCATTGACCGATGAAAACCTCGGAAATCGAAGCAAAGGGGATGTCCCGATGTTTTTTTTCGAAACGTGAAGTATCGCGAACGGCCACCCGGCGCAGCCGATGGTCAATGCTGACTTCGCGTTTGGGCCTCCAAACAAATACCCAGAGGCCAACCGCGATGAAAAAAACGCCCATAAACTCAATTAGCTTACGTGTGCCCGATGACCCTAACTGGAACCAGCCTGTGTCCGGGTTGCTGCCTACCGGGTCAATATATTGAACAAGCAAAATGATAAAAATGCCCAAGGCGATGGCGAACCAGCCATCGCGGGGTGGATTATTTTGATAGCCTATGATTTTCATTGGAATACAAACCTTTTTTAGATTCATTATGTTGCCTAACGTAGGGTTAACCAGCCTCCCCGCTTTTGGGTGGTCTGGTTGCGCTGGGTTAGCACGGTAGGTTGGGGTGAGGCACGAACCCCAACGCATAAAATCCGCAAATGTTGGGGTTCGCAAGCTCACTACCAACCTACGGCCTAATTGTCAAGAACACACGCATGACTGCCGCACCGTCAGGGCAAGCGCATATAAATAAATTAAACAATCAATAAGTTACGAAATTTTGGGTTTGCCAGCACCAACCCAGCATCAAGACAAGAGTGCTGGAACGGGTTTGTAACCCGTTCCGTAACGTTTTTAGTGTCTATTAGGTGGCTCAAAACGTTAAGGATGGGGTTTCAAACCCCATCCCGCATTCATCTATACGATGTTAAAATATAAGTCATTGATATTTTATTCATTTTATATGCGCTTGCCCTGGCCGCACCGTCCAAGCCTAACACGCCCATTGCGTTTCATCCAAGCCAATCCCGGCGACATTTACCTGAAAATTTCACAAGAACGGATTGACGGCCATCATCCGGTTATCAATTATCTGCCCATGTTGCATGTCCTCCGAATACAGCATGGTGCACTCGGCTTGCAGTGCGGCGGCAATGGTTGGGCTGTCTGCTGTGTTTATGGCGATAGCGTAACGCAGGCAGCGTCCGGACGGCAATTGCCGTGCCGGTAAAGCCAAACTTTTATATACTGGTGACGACTTTGTTTCCGGTCTGTTTCTTGCTGATATTTTCAAGAACTTAATACAAATAACCCCAAATATTCCACCCTACTTTTAAGGCTATTAATGCGTATCTTAAAAAATTCCCTTAACTTCCATAGAGAGTGTCTATGACCGCTGACATCCAATACGACGACAAAGCCCTGCAAGCCAGCATCAAATCCTTAAAAGCGATGCTGACCAAAGTGCTGAAAACCCAAGCTAATCCGAAAATCATGGCGACTGTCGAGCAACTGCAAAAGCAGTTCACCGCTTTGCAACGCGACAGCAGCCCGGAGAAACGCCAGCAATTGCAAGCCACGTTGCAGGATTTGCCGCCTGAGACCTTAACCGAAGTGATCCGGGCCTTTAGTTTATATTTTAGTTTGCTGAACATCGCCGAAGAGTCGACTAACCTACGCCTGCGCCGCAAGGAAATCGAAAACAACAAGCATTTCTGGCCTGGCTCTTTCCATGACACTTTGCTGGGTTTCCAGCAACAAGGCGTGACCGTCGCCGATTTGCAAATCCTGCTCGACGATTTGCAATACTTGCCCGTGATGACCGCGCACCCGACTGAAGCAAAGCGGCGCACGGTGCGCACCGCTTTGCGCAAGGTGTTCCTTAGCCACGAAATACTGGATGACAACCGTGTCAAAGGCTATTTCCGGGAGCAGGCCTTGGAACGCCTGCAAAGCCAAGTCCAGTTGTTATGGAAAATCGACGAGGTGCGGACGCGCAGCATGGGCGTGGTCGATGAGATTGAAGCCGGGTTGTTTTATTTCCCGCTCTCGTTGTTTGAAGCCACGGCGAGGATGTACCGGAATTTCAAACGTGCCGTGCAAGATGTCTATGGCCTGGAGGCGGTGACGGAGCTGCGTATCCCGAATTTTTTGACCTTCGGTTCCTGGATAGGCGGCGACCGCGACGGTAACCCGAATGTCAAACCGGAAACCACCGCGTTGGCCTTGCGCCTGCAAGCCCGTACGATTGTCCAGGAATACCTGCAGCGCATTGATGCGGTGCGCAGGCAATTGGCATTTTCTTATGGCTTATGCCAACCTAGCCCTGAGTTTTTCGCCAGCCTGGACAATGACCGCGCCTTTATTGGCGACCACGCTAACACGCTGGAGCATAAATATCTGCAAGAACCGTATCGGCAAAAATTGGCCCTGATGAAATACCGGCTGGAACAGCGCCTGGCGCAAATCGAGCAACGCATCGACGGTTACAGCGGCCAGATTGTCGACCAATCTTACCGCAGCTCCGCGCAATTGCTCGCCGATTTGCAGCTTATCCAGCAATCGTTGATCAGCCACGGTGACCGTGCGGTGGCGGAATTGGAATTGCAGGACTTGATCCGTTTGGTCGGCACCTTTGGTTTCCATTTGATGCAATTGGATGTGCGCCAAGAATCGACCCGCCACAGTGAAGCCGTCGCGGAAATTTTTACCGCCGCCTTGGGCTTGGATTATTTGGCTATGGACGAGGCCCAACGCCTGCAATTATTGGGTGAAGCCATCGCCACGCCAGGCGGCTTGGTTTATGACGCGACGCAACTGTCCGCCGCCACGACGGAAACCTTGGAGTTGTTCCGCGTCATGGCGGAAATGCGCCGCGAGATCGGCGGCGATTGTTTCAGCAAATACGTCATTTCCATGACCCACGCGGCCAGCCATATCCTGGAAGTGATGCTGTTGGCGGCGCAAAATGGCCTGACCGGGCGTATCGGCGGGCAATGGTTCTGCCATATCGGGGTCAGCCCCTTGTTCGAGACCATCAACGACCTGAACCATATCGACAGCGTCTTACGTACCTTATTTGCCCAACCCGTCTACCGCGCCTTGTTGCAGGCATCGGGGCAGCGCCAGGAAATCATGCTGGGGTATTCCGATTCCTGCAAAGATGGCGGTATCTTGGCTTCGGCTTGGGGCTTGTACCGTGCGCAGCAGCAAGTCATGGCGATTGCCGACGAGCAAGGTATCCCGTGCCGTTTGTTCCACGGGCGCGGCGGTACGGTCGGGCGCGGTGGCGGCCCTACCCACCAGGCCATTTTGGCGCAACCGCCCGCCACGGTGCGGGGGCAAATCAAGTTCACCGAACAAGGTGAAACCCTGTTTTACCGCTACAACAACATGGAAACCGCCATGTACGAGCTGACGATGGGCATCACGGGCTTGCTGAAGGCCAGCATCAGCCTGGTGCGTCCGGTTGACGAAGACCGTCCGGAGGATTTGGCGATCATGGGCGAGTTGGCGCAAATCGGCGAGAGCGGTTTCCGCCAACTCACCGAGCACACCCCTGGGTTTTTGGATTATTTCTACGAAGCCACGCCGTTGACGGAAATCGGACAGCTCAACATCGGCTCGCGCCCCTCGCACCGCAAAAAACAAGACCGCTCGAAAAATTCGGTGCGTGCCATCGCTTGGGTGTTCGCTTGGGCGCAATCGCGGCAAACCTTTCCGGCGTGGTATGGCATTGGTTCCAGCCTGGAGACGTGGTGCGCCGGTAAGCCGGACCGCTTGGCGGCATTACGCGGGTTGTATAAAAATTGGCCGTTTTTCCACAATTTGCTCAGCAACGCGCAAATGGCCTTGAGCAAATCGGATTTGGACATCGCCCGCGAATATGCGGCTTTGTGTCTGGACGGACAAGTCGGCCAGGACATACACGGCATGATCGCCAGCGAGCATCGCCGTTGCGTGGAATGGATCTTGGAAATCGCCGAAACCGACCGCTTGCTGGCGGAAAATCCGGAACTCGCCGTCTCTTTGCGCCACCGCAACAATTATTTGGGGCCGCTGAATTATATCCAGGCCAGTTTAATTAAGGCGGTGCGCAACGCCGAAACCGATGAAGCGGAAAACCCTTGGCGCAAACCCTTGTTGAGGACGATTAACGCGATAGCGGCGGGGATGCGGAATACGGGGTAGGTTGGTGCGGCGAGGCCGGGGCCGATTGCCTTTGATGGGCCTTATTCCCATGCCGGGTGTGGGAATAAGGTGGCCTGCTTGTTTTGTTGCGCAGTGCCCGCTTTCCTCAGGTACGTCCAAGTTTCTGCGTTCCGTACGAACCGCCCGCGACGCTTTTAAAACAGGTTCTAAGGGTTGAAAATGGTCGCGAGTTTTAAGACCCTGGCGCTGATCCAGATCCCGGCTGCTTTGGTGGCCTTTAGGTTGATATGCAGATGGATTTTAGCGTCCGCCATTTTCAGATAAACCATGCCGCCTTGGCCAAGGAAACCATCCGTTTCACCAATTGTTAAAATAGGGCGTTTGTGGCTTTCCTGAAGCCATTGAGTGATGTTGTTGGTTTCCATGCTGACATATAACACTTGGCATTGGCCCAATTGGCTGCCGCCAGTGTTGATGTTGTGTGCCGATAGCGTCCTGTCCCCGACCCGTTTTTTATCAATCAACGTGAATGCTTGCTGGACGGCGTCGTCGCCCAGTACGCAAAGGTTCACCGTGCCGTCATTGCCCTTAAACACTTCGGCCGGCCAATCGGTGAAACGGATCAAATTGAGTGTCAGCACTGACTTGATGGTGTATTCATCGACAGCCTCAGCCTGTGCCGCTGGCAAAACCATGTGCGATGACAACACTGCAATTACCACGGCTAGCCTGGCTTTTGTCTGAAAAAATAAATGCTCAGACAGTAAACCGGAAGCTTCCGCCATGTGATTGTTAGCGAGGTAAAACAAGCATGTCGACATGTTAATACTGGATAAGCCAATGCTAGACGGAAATTACAGGTATTTTGGGGGCAAATACGGAATGTATCCGTCCCCCGTCATTTGGCAAGTTACCGATAGGCCATTCGGCCGGAAATTTTGGGGCTGGCCCCCATGCCATGGCGGGGGAGGGGGCATGGCGGCGCAGGCGGAAAAGGTAAAATGCCTGTTATCGCCTGGGTAGGGATGGATGGCTTGTGCTTGTTTGCCCTGGATACCTGGCCATTTAGAAAGGGGATGTTCCGTTTTCATTGTGTTCCGGTAAGGCCTAAGGGTTTAATGGGTCATGGCATTAAAAAAGCGAAAATCTAGCAACCAACCCGTTTTGGCATCACCAACTAGCCAAACACAAGGCTTTCTGATGCTGGGTTTTCATTGGATGGCCAACCCTGACGGGTTTTCGTGCATTGCCCGCTTTGGTTATGGGCTATATTATATCATCCGCTTTTAATCTCCTGGCATCTTGATGAAAACCCTTGTTGAACCGACTTTAAATTTACCGGAACCCAATGCGCATAACCACCAGCAATGTGTGCATGACGCGTTGAAAACGGCTGAACATTTGTGTAGCGAGCGCGGTGTGCAATTGACTTCCATACGCCACCAAGTGTTGGAGTTGATTTGGGAAAGCCATAAGGCCGTGAAAGCTTATGAATTATTGGACCGTATCAAACCGCTACAAAATGCCGCCAAACCCGCCACCATTTACCGGGCTTTGGATTTTTTGATCGCGCAAGGTTTAGTCCACCGTGTGGAAAGCCTCAATGCTTTTGTCGGATGCCGTTGTTCTGGGCATCAGCACGAACAATTGTTGCTGATTTGCAAGCACTGTGAGGAAGTCGAAGAGCGCACGGCGGGCAAGGTCATGCAGGCCTTGGCGGAGGAATTCCGTCAGGCGGGTTTTACCGCCCACAGCAAAGCGGTGGAAGTGCATGGTTTATGCCGGCGTTGTGCGGGGCTTGGCGATGCCTGACCCGTTTAAAAGCCCCTTTTAGCCTTTCAAGATCTGCCAAACACACTGCAAATTCAAATAGTTGGTAGTGGTGCTTGGATGCCCGGCCGATTGCTCCCGGTGCCATCCACTCTTCCTGTGAAGTTTTGCAGAACCTTCCGGCTTCGTGCTATTGTTGGGGCATATCACTCTTAGGAGCAGCCCATGTACAAGCCCGTCTGGTTTATCTGTTTCGTCCTCTGCTGGTTTTCCTCGTCCGTCTTCGCCAAACCCTTCACGAAAGACCAAGTTCCCGAGCCTCTCAAACCTTGGATAGGTTGGGTGGCGGAGGATAATCCCGAACTTGTGTGCCCGTTTTTATACAGCGATGGTGCGCAAAAACGCTGTAACTGGCCTACCGCCACGCAATTGGATTTAAGCCCGACCAAAGGCGTGTTTACGACCTTAGGCCAAGTTTTTAAAGATACTTGGGTACAGTTGCCGGGCGATAGTTTGCATTGGCCGCAGAATGTCACCATCAATAAGCAAGCCGCTTTGGTGATGGAAAAAGACGGCATTCCTGTTATCAAAATCGCCGCTGACGGCGCGGCAAGCAGCTATCAAATCCACGGCGAATTCCTCTGGGAACGCATTCCCGACAATCTCCCTGTCCCAATGGACACGGGTCTCATCAATCTTAGCATTAACGGGCAAGCCATTGCCGCGCCAACCATCCGCGACGGGCAGCTTTGGTTGAAAGAAAGCGAGAGCGGGCAGGGCAAATTGGAAAATGTCCAAAACAGCCTTGATATTCAAGTCTTCCGCCAGTTTACCGATGATGTGCCGTTGCAAGCTGTCACCCGCTTAGTATTGGATGTAGCGGGCGAACAGCGCGAAGTCAAACTTGCCAAACCCGTTTTGGATAGTTTTATCGCCTTCAATTTAGCATCCGCCTTACCCGCACGCTTAGAGAATGACGGGCAATTATTGGTGCAAGTGCGTCCAGGCCATTGGCAAATCGACATCACCGCGCGTAGCGTGAAAGACTTGCCAACCGTACCATTCCCCGCCGGAGGCCAAGATTGGCCTGAATCGGAAATTTGGCTGTTCCAAGCCAGCCCCGATGTGCGCGTGGTCGAAATTGAACAACTGGCCTCCATCGACACCAGCCAAAGCAATGTGCCGGACGAATGGAAAAACCTGCCGGCCTACAGTATTAACAACGGGCAAGCGATGAGCTTTAAGGTGATACGCCGTGGCGACCCTGATCCCGATGCCAACCAACTGACCATTAACCGCAAATTGTGGCTGGATTTTGACGGGCAAGGTTATACCGCCAATGACACCATCACGGGCAAAATCTCGCGCGGCTGGCGGTTAAATGCCTTGCCGCAAACCCAGCTTGGCAAAGCCACGTTGAATAATGAAAACCTGCTCATAACAAAACTTGCGGGTAGCGATAAACAAGGCGTGGAAGTGCGTCAAGGTTCGGTTAACCTGCAAGCCGATAGCCGGCTCATTGGTACAATTGGTGGCTTGAACGCGGTAGGTTGGGAACAGGATTTCCATCAGGCCAATGCCGAGCTGAACCTTCCTCCAGGCTGGCGGTTATTGGCGGCAAGTGGCGTGGATAATGTGCCGGACAGTTGGCTATCGCGCTGGACATTGCTGGATTTGTTCATGGTGCTGTGCGCTGGTTTGGCAATCGGTCGGATTTGGCATCCGTATTGGGGGGCATTTGCCTTGATCACTTTGGTATTGATTTGGCACGAACCGGACGCCCCACATTTTGTTTGGCTAAATATTATCGCTGCCACTGCCTTGCTCAACGAATTGCCGAAAGATAAATTCCTAGGTTTTGCAAGACTGGTGAAAAGTTACCGTTTAGCAGGTTGGCTGGGTTTAGTGTTGATCGCGCTGCCATTTATGGTTGATCAAGTGCATAACGGCCTGTATCCGCAATTGGAAGAACCTGTACAGGCTATCGGGCAAGGGCCGCTGGAGGAGGCGGTGCCGCTTCCGCAATCTGTCAGTGCGCCCGCTGTGATGGGCATGGTTGAATCCGATAGTTACATGGCAAAAAGGGCGATGAAAAAAGAGGCAAAAGCGTATTTGCAAGACCAAGCCCAAAGCCTTGACCGCATAGACCCAACCGCCAAAGTCCAAACGGGCCCCGGTTTGCCCGAATGGCAATGGCATAAAATTTATTTGTCGTGGAATGGCTCGGTGTCCAGCCAACAACAATTGGGATTATGGTATTTGTCACCGCCTGTGACTATGTTGTTGAATTTTCTCCGCGTTTTGGCTATTACTGTGTTGGCGATGCTGATGTTTGGCGTTGCTGACAAATTCCGCCCCAATTTCCCCAAATTCAGGGCGACACCTCCTGCCTTATTGGCTTTGATGTTATTGCCTGTATTGATGGCAATAGTGCCTAAAGCTTACGCCGATTATCCCAGCGAAGCCTTATTGAACGAGCTGAAAGCCCGTTTGCAAAAAGTCGAAACGCCCGATTGTTTGCCAGCTTGTGCCGATAGTCCGCAAATGGCGATGAGCATCAGCCAAGAGCGCGTGGAATTGGTTTTGCAAATCCACGCCAGTGCCTCGGTGGTGTTGCCTTTGCCTGCCGAATACGGGCAATGGTTCCCGAACCAAGTCCTCGACAATGGCGAAGCTGCGACCGCACTTTACCGCGAAGGCAATGGCTTATGGATGCACCTAAAGCCAGGTGAACACCGCGTCACTATGCGCGGAACGTCGCCGTTGCTGAGCCAATTCACCTTGCCTTTACCGTTGAAACCTAAACGCGTGACTTTGGACAAATCCGGCTGGGAAGTGGTCGGACTCCAAGAAAACGCCGTGCCGGACACACAATTACAATTTAGCCGCACAGGCCAAACTAAAGACGCGAACAACAAAACCATGCTCGAACCCGGCGTGTTGCCGCCGTTTATCAGTGTTGAGCGTACGTTGCAGCTAGGTTTGGACTGGCGCGTTTACACCCGCGTCAGCCGACTATCGCCCGTGGGTTCGGCGGTGGTGTTAAAAGTTCCCTTATTGCCTGGGGAAGCGGTAAGTACCGAAGGTGTCCACGTCAAAGACGGTATGGTGGAAGTGAATATGTCCGCGCAAGATACCGAGACGGAATGGCTGTCGACCTTGGCTAAAGCGTCCGCCTTAGAATTGGTTGCGCCTAGCACCGAGCAATGGACCGAAGTGTGGAAAGCCAATGTCAGCCCGATTTGGCACTTGGAAAGCCAAGGCATTGCGCCTATCCACAGCTTGGATCAAGCCGAATGGTTGCCGGAATGGCATCCGTGGCCCGGTGAAAAACTGGCGTTGCAAATCACCCGCCCCGAAGCGGTCAATGGGCAAACCTTGACGATAGACAAAAGCCAATTGAACCTCAAACCAGGGCAGCGTTTACGCGATGTTGTGCTCAGTTTCAGCTTGCGTAGCTCGCAAGGTGGTCAACATACCATGACCTTGCCGGAACATGCCGATTTGCAGTCGGTGGCGATCAACGGGCAAACCATGCCAATCCGTTTGCAAGAGCGGAAATTGACCTTGCCCGTCACCCCAGGCAAACAAGAAGTGTCCATCAATTGGCACGAAGCTGTGCCGATTGCCAGTGTGATTAGCACGCCAACTGTTGATCTAGGCACATCTAGCGTCAATAGCCGTTTGAATATCAGCCTAGGCCAAGACCGTTGGGTGTTATGGGTGCATGGCCCGACCTTGGGGCCGGCGATTTTGTTCTGGGGCGTGTTGGTGGTGATCCTGATTGTTTCGTTAGGCTTGGGCAAAATCAACTTGGCACCTTTGAAACACTGGCAATGGTTTTTGTTGTTGATTGGCCTTAGCCAAGTGCCGATGGCGGTCGCTGGCATTGTCATCTTATGGTTGATGTTGTTAGGTTGGCGGCAGACCCAAACCGCCGATTACCGCCATTTCAATTTATTGCAAGTCGTGCTGGCCTTATTGACCTTGAGTTCCCTAGGCGTGTTGTTCGCCGCCGTCGCCGAAGGCTTATTAAGCACGCCGGATATGCGCATCACGGGCAACGGCTCCAGCGCGTTCAACTTAAATTGGTATCAAGACCGCAGCTTATCGGCTTTACCTACCGCCACGGTCATTTCCGTGCCTGTTTTGGCGTATCGGGTGTTGATGTTGGCTTGGTCTTTGTGGTTGGCGGTGTCTTTGCTCAACTGGCTGAAGTGGGGTTGGGGGTGTTTTGCCAGTCATGGTTTATGGCAAAAAAAGGTCGTGCTTGCCCCAGTAGTTTCAGAACAGGCAGCTACAGAACAAGACGAAACCAATGACAAGCTGTAGGATGTGCTGAACGAAGGGAAGCACATCATTAGTTTTGGCTATTGATGGGCTTCCTATCGTCAGCCCATCCTACCCCATTTGATAAACTCCGTGTTCAATTCCCAATGTCCTCAAATAGCATGGCAAACCTCCCTTTCTCCTACACCGTCCGGCGCAGTGCACGGGTTAGCCGGATGCGGATTGTTGTCACTAAAGACAAGATCGAAGTGGTCGCACCGCCTAAAGTCGCCGAAAAGCATTTGCATCAATTTGTCAGCGACAAACGCCAGTGGATTATGGAAGCGAGCGAAAAAGTCTCTAGCAAAAGCCAGCCAACCGCTTTTCCGTTGCCACTATTGTTTGCCGAAGGTGTGGGCATCCCTTTTCAGGGACAGCATTACCCTTTGGCGGTGCTGGCGACGAAAAACAAGCGGGTAAAGATTAGTTTTACTGAAACCCTAGTCGCGCATATCCCTGATACCTTGCCAAAAGAAGCGCACAGCCAAGCGGTCAAACTGGCGTTAAGCCATTTTCTCAGGCAACAAACCAAACAGCGGGTTGAGCAGCTCGTCCACGTCCATGCGGCTAAAAAACAACTTATCCCCCGCGCCGTCATCATCAAAACCCAAAAAAGCCGTTGGGGCAGTTGCGGCATCCATAACGACATCAACATCAACTGGTTGCTGATGCTGGCGCCGCCTGAGGTGTTGGAATATGTCGTAGTGCATGAGCTCTGCCATCTCAAGGAGCGCAACCATTCGGCACGGTTTTGGGCGTTGGTTGGCGAACATTTGCCGCACTATCAACAGCAACGGCGATGGTTGAAACAGTACGGCGGGGAATTGATGCATTATGGTTTGGGGCTGGTGCAAAGCGGTTTTTCATAGGGAAATGGGCACAAATGACAGCGCCTATCCCCCCAGTCAATTTTTAGGGTCCGCACCGCAAAAAAGCCATGGCGGGCAAACCGCTTGCCCCTACGAAAGCCCGCCTGTTCAACATTGGCTAAATACCTAGGTGTCCCCTTGTTGCCTGCCATTTACAGAATACCAGCGGTCTTTACAAAATAGTGTCCCCAGGCATCCTCTGCCTGGAGAAACCTAGTCGTGCGCTCCAATATCTAAAAATCTAAAAAATTTTCATCTTATTGCATCCATTTTTGCAAGCTCTCCGTATCCATAAATGCAATTTCAAACCATAGAAATTGCTGCCGATTTATCAAATTTAATCCCATCCTGATTAAAAAGAGAGACTACTATGAAAATGATGCCCAAATTATTGGTTGCTTCGATTGTTGCCGCGTTGCCTGCCCTCAGTTTTGCCGCTAGCCACCGCGAGGCTCCTGCTATTGCTTTTGACCCTGCCGCCGATATTACCGACGTTTATGCCTTCCGCAGTTGGGAAGACCCCAAAAAACTGGTTTTTATTATGAACGTGCTGCCTGGGCAAGAGTCCAGTGCCGGGCCCAATTATTATAATTTTGATGACCATGTGGCTTATGACATCAATCTGGATACTAACAAAGATGGCAAAGCCGATGATATTGTTTACCGGGTGCAATTTAAAACTGAACTACGCGCACCGTTTACTGATTTGCCGATTGTTTATGGCGGTGTCGACACCGTTGCCGGTTTGCCGCCAGCGATCCGGGGGTTGGATGGGGCGGATTCGGTAGGTTTAGGCCTGCGCCAAACCTACACCGTCACCGAAATTAAAGGCACCCTATCACGCGAATTGGGCACCGGCACGTTGGTGGCGGTACCCTCCAACGTAGGCCCGCGCACCATGCCTGATTATCAGGACTTAAGCGAGCAAGGCATTTATCCTTTAGTGAATGGCGGGCGGGTGTTCGCCGGCCAGCGTGACGAGTCGTTTTATATTGATTTGGGGGCGACTTTTGACACCTTAAATTTTCGTGCCCCGCCCATCTTAACGGCCGACCAAGATGGCAACGATTTCGCCAACCCTTTCGGCAACGATATGTTTTCAGGTTTTAATGTCAATTCGATTGCCATTGAAGTGCCTATCAGTGAAGTGACCTCGGATGCGGCCGCTGTCATCGGCATGTATGCGTCAACTAGCCGTCCACGCTACAAAACCATTAACAGCCTCGGTCAAGCGGTTTACTCCGGTGCTTTCGTCCAAGTGGCGCGTATGGCTAACCCTTTAGTTAATGAAGTCATTATCGGTGCCGGTAAAAAAGACTTATGGAATGCCACCAAGCCGTATAAAGAGGCGCAATTTTTGGATTATTACCTCAATCCCCGCCTAACCGGCCTGATCAATACGGCATTCGGCACGGCTTTCCCTACGACCGGACGGACTGATTTAGTGGCGGCCTTGCTGAAGTATCCAGGGCAAAACCCTGCCAAATGCACCGTGACAAACCCCTGTTCTGATTTGTTGCGCCTGAATGTGGGTGTAAAACCCGCCTTGCCTGCCGTGCAAAAACGTTTGACGGTGTTGGCCGGTGACAATGCCGGTTTCCCGAATGGCCGCCGCCCTAATGATGATGTGACGGATATTGCTTTGCGTGTGGTGTCCGGAGCTTTGTTAGGCCTTCCGGTGCCAAAATTGGGTGACGGTGTCAATTATAATATCGGCGCCAAAGGCATTAATTTGACCAAAAACGGCATTTACAAAGTGTTCCCGTTTTTACCCAAGCCCCATGATGGCCGTAACCGCAGGCATATTGATTGCAATGAGGGAGGCGCCAAGCCTTGTAATTGATGGGGGTTCACCCATTCCCGCAGCAACTCGCGGGAATGGGTGGTTTTTAATCCCCAACGCCCCGCCGTTTTTTTATCATTTTCCTGCCGGGTTTAGCCATGCCAAGATTATCTGCCCTTGCTTGGGCCATGCTGTTCTGGATGTTGTCAGGCATCAGTCTGGCGGCGCCGTATATCCCCAAGTCTTCCGATGAGGTGCTGGAGCAATTGCCAGCCCTTAACAACCAGGCTGATCTGGAACTGAGGTTGTTGCAGCGCCAGCTTGATGCCAATCCCGACAATCTGCCTTTAGCAACCGAGGTCGCCACCCGCTTATTGGAATCCGCCCGAACCAAGGCCGACCCGCGTTATTACGGTTATGCCGAAGCGGCGGTGAAAACCTGGTGGCGGCAAGCCCAACCGCCTGTTGAGGTGTTGATGGTACGGGCGACCATCCGGCAACATCGGCATGATTTTAATGGCGCATTACAGGATTTGCAGGACGTGCTCGCCAACAGGCCAAGCAACGCCCAAGCCTGGCTCACCCAAGCCGTGATCCAAACGGTGCGCGGCGACTATGAAGCGTCACTGCGTAGTTGCGCGATGCTTAAACGCTTGGGCGCCACTTTGCCGGCTACGGCCTGTCTGGCTAACGCCGCCAGCCTGAGTGGTTCAGGCCGGCAAGCGTACCCATTATTGCAGGAAGCCCTTGCCAATACGGCGGAAACCGATGTGCAAACTAGGCTCTGGACGCTGACGGTGTTGGCTGAAATCGCCGCTCGCTTAGGCGATGACCGGAACGCCGAGGCGCATTTTTTACAGGCGATGGCTTTGCAGCGGCGTGATGCCTATCTGTTAAGCGCCTATAGCGATTTTTTGCTGGACCAGCACCGCCCCGCAGAGGTGCTGGCCTTGCTGAAGGACGATAGCCGCCCTGATGGCCTGTTATTGCGTCTGGCTTTAGCCGAACAAGCCACGGGCTCCAAGCTATTGCCGCAACATATCGGCGAGTTGCAACGCCGGATAGACGCTTATCGGCTACGCGGTGAAAACATCCATCAACGGGAAGAGGCGCGCTTTAATTTAGTGCTTGCCAAACAACCGGAAACCGCGCTGCGGCTGGCTTTGGAGAACTGGCAAGTACAACACGAACCGTGGGATGCCCGATTGGTGCTGGAAGCCGCATTGGCATCCGGCAAGCCTGCGGCGGCCCATCCCGTATTGGCCTGGTTAAACCAAACCAAGCTGCAAGACAGGCAATTGCAACCCTTTCTTGCCAAACTGGAGGCACGCTGATGCGCATTTTACTGGTGATTTGTTTGGGGCTATTGGCGATGCCCGTTTCGGCCCATAAGCCTAGCGACAGTTATTTGTCGATAAGCCGCCAGGAACAGGCTATCAGCGGGCAATGGGATATTGCCTTGCGTGACCTCAATTATGCATTGGGTTTGGATGATGATGGCGACAGCCGGATTACCTGGGGCGAATTGCAACGGCATCAGGCACAGATAGACGCTTATGCGTTCGCGCATTTAGCTATCAACGCCAACCATCAGGCTTGCACCCTTGAACCTGTTAACCATCAGGTGGACAAGCACACCGACGGAGCCTATGCCGTGCTGCAGTTTTCCGTTGTTTGCCCGGTGACGGCGCGGGTTTTAGGGGTGGATTACCGTTTGTTTTTTGACCTTGACCCGTCGCACCGGGGCTTGCTGCGCTTACAAAACCAAGGGCAAACCCAAACGGCCGTGTTAGGCCCGGATCAGCCGCTACGCGAGCTACAGTTGGGGCAGCCATCAAACTGGCGCGCGTTCAGTGAGTTTGCCCAAGAAGGGGTCTGGCATATCTGGATAGGCTATGACCACATCCTGTTCCTGGTCAGCCTGCTACTGCCCGCCGTATTGTGGCGTGCGGATAGCCGTTGGCAGCCCGTCAGGCAGTTCCGCACCGCGTTTATCGAAGTTGCCAAGATTGTCACCGCGTTTACCTTGGCGCATTCCATTACTTTAAGTTTGGCGACCTTGCAATTCCTTAATTTGCCATCGCGTTGGGTGGAATCCGCGATAGCCGCCTCGGTGCTGCTGGCGGCATTGAACAATATCTATCCTTTGGTCATTAAGCGCATTTGGCTGATGGCCTTTGTTTTCGGTTTGGTCCATGGTTTGGGTTTCGCCAGTGTGCTGGCTGATTTAGGCTTGCCCACTGGTGCCTTGGCGTTGGCTTTGGTCGGTTTTAATTTGGGTGTGGAGGCCGGGCAGTTTGCGATAGTCGGTGTGTTTCTGCCGCTGGCTTTTTACCTGCGCCAGACTTGGTGTTACCAGCGCCTGACGTTTGGCCTGGGCTCTTGGCTAATCGCCAGCATTGCCCTGTTTTGGTTACTTGATAGGAGTTTGGATTTGGGTTGGGGGCAATTCAATTGATTTGAGCCAGGATCACCAACCCGGTGGAGTGCTGTTTTGAGGGGATACCGTCCGTTTAGTAGCCAAAGCCGGTCATGATAATGATTGCGGGCAAGGCGGTTTGCTATTGGCCTGGCGACTCAGGCAAACTGCGCTTGCTGGCGGTGTTTTTCCTAGGTTGTTTCATGGGGCTTTGCTGGATGTGATGCCCGTGCAACCCGTTGGCTCTGCCAATGTGGCCTGTATCCCGCGATAGCCGGATACAGGCCATTTTCTGAGGGCCCCGTCTATTGGATGGGTATCTGTTTTACGGCATTGGCCAGATCGTAAAAGTCGTACATATATTGCATTCCATCAAACACGGCAGGTTCTGTCTTTTCGGGTGAGCCGCCACGGACCGGGGCATCCGGGTCATATTGGAGGTCCAGCATCACGGCTTGGGTATAGTCTTCGCCGTTATTAAGGTCGTTGGCAAAAACTTTTTTGACAATGGCGAGGGCCATGTCAATACCCGCCGTGACCCCATTGGCGGTTATCAGCTTGCCGTCAAAAATATAACGGTGGCTGGGTTTGGGTGTCGCCCCGAAATGCGTAAGCAACTCGTCCGTCCGATACCAGTTGCTGGTGGCTTGTTTCCCTTGCAGCAAACCCGCCGCCCCAAGAATCCAGGAACCCGTGCAAACGCTGGTCGTGTAGATGGTTTTTTGATGGACTGCTTTGATCCAGTTAAGCACCTCGGCGTTTTTGGCCATTTGGATGGTCTCAAACGCGCCGCCAGGCACCACCAACACTTCAAGGTCATGGGTGTTGGCTATTGTCCTATTGGCCGCGATTTTTAGTCCGTTGTTAAAAGTGATGTCCCTTTTGTATTTGCCCGTTTCGTTTTTGCTGGCGGAAATGAGTTGCGGCTTCAATCCAGCTGAACTGAACACTTGAAAAGGCCCCAAAGCATCAATGGAATTGGCGCCATCATAAACAAGTATGCCGATGCCGCCCGATTTATAGGTTTTGTTGTCAGGGCCGCCATAAGTGGGCTTGATGTTGGGTTCGGGGACTAAAGACGTGAGCTGATGGATATCTAAATGCTCCGCCGCCGCAATGGAGGACAGTAAAAATGCAGTGAAAAAAAGTAACGTCCGAAATAACATGGTTTTTCCTTGAGGTCAGGTTACGGGATTTTATGCCGTTTTAGCGTGGCAAAAACAACGGGATTAATGGGCCCCCTTACGGCTAGCCAGAGAGGAGGGCTGCCAATCCACAATCCGTGGCCATATAAGGGCATCATCTTCGGTGCGGCCGATTGTCGGATGCCACGATAAGTCGGCCCACCACAGAAATTGGGGTTTAAGGTTTTGCATGACCAGCATTTGTAAACATCCCAAGCCCATGGCGTTGCCTGAGGCAAACCGAAAGTCCGACCGCTAAGCATAAAAGGCAATAAACGCACCATATATATAACCCACTGGTTTACCTAATGATTTAGGCTAAGCATTGGTTTGTTATCGGGGGTGTTTGTGTGATATGGCTTATAAATACCCCGTTGACTGTGTCATATGGCTTATGCCGATTTTTCAGCCAGCAATGTGTAAGGTGGGTAAGTGCCAGTGATGTGGGCAGGTTTTAGGTCTGGCATAATCCCTTGCAAATCCGCAAAAAACATGATTAAAAGGCGGCTCATGCAATTTTACGGAGTTTATTATGAACACCCCGATTACTTGGCGCGGCATCAAGCTGCACCATATCTCCATGCTGTTGGCCTTGGGTATTGCGTCAATTATCACGGCTTGCGAGAAAAACACGCCGCATACCGTAGCCATCCAACAGGGCACTAAAAAATTCCTTAGCGCGACGGTGTTGCAAGGCACGGTCAGTGACAAAAATGGCACGGTGAAGGCAGGCAGCGTTGAACTGAACGATGCGCAAAACCGCCTGCTTCTCAGTGCCGTCTTGGATAACGGGCGCTACCGGTTAGAGGTGCCTGAAAATACCCCGTTGCCAGTGATTCTCAACGTTTCTGCCACAACCGGGCCGCTGCTTGCTGCGGTGGTTGATCCGTCCATCAACACCTACGACATTAATCCTTTAACCACCGCAATTGCCAAAAAAGCCCAAGCCTTAGGCGGCTATACCCGCGCCAATATGGTGGTCGCCGCCGAGAGCATGATTAACGCGCCTGATGCGAATAAAACCTCAACCGGATTTCGTGGCGACCCGACCACACAATACGGTGGTTGGCACTAATGGATATGGACGGGCATTTGCTGGAATTGGCCGGGCGGCTCGGCCAATTTTTGTCCGGGCAAGGCGCGGTTATCACGACGGCCGAATCGTGTACGGGGGGCTGGATTGCGCAAACCATCACCGAAATTCCCGGCAGTTCGGCATGGTTTGACCGTGGCTTTGTGACCTACAGCAATTTGGCGAAAGTGGAAATGTTGGGTGTCAACCCGCAAACGCTTGAACGTTATGGGGCGGTGAGCAAAGAGACGGCAACGGAAATGGTGGCGGGGGCATTAGCGCGTAGCGATGCCGATATTGCCATTGCCGTTACCGGAGTTGCAGGGCCAGATGGCGGAACACCTGACAAACCCGTTGGTACGGTGTTTATTGCGTGGACAAATAAGGGGGGAGGCCTTAGGGTTGCCAAAAAGCAATTTTCTGGGGATCGGCATCAGATTAGGGCGCAAACGGTGAAAATTGCTCTTGAAGGCGTGTTTCAATGGGGAGGTTTCAGCAATACGTAGGGGTATGCTTTAAAAGGCTTTAAATTGATGGCTTATAACAGTCAGAAACCAAATTCTGATTCGTCAAAATCTTCGAATTGTTCCCTAAGTTGTTTCTTTTCCCAGTAAATTTCAATTTTCCTGCGCGCGTCCCTTTTAATGGTCTCTTTTTCAAGGCTTTCAGGTAAAGATACAAAATCGGCATCAAAAATATCATCATCATCTTGATCGGGTTCGGTGGTGCTGGGGGCACCGGTTTTAGCGGGTGATTTAGTCGAGGTTTTAGTCATTTTAATTCCTGTGTAATAAAAGCGTTATTAAAATCTTATTATGTAGACTTGTAAATCAAAAATTATTATTGACACTGTGAAAATTAATAAACTGGTTTTCCGGTGGTTTAGGGGGCATTTTAGTGTTTTTGTGCCGGCATTGGGTTAATGCCGCTTGAAATTGACAAAACCAGGGCCGCTAAGTTGCAACAACACATCAATAGGCCGAGAAGAAGGCTGTAACCCGGCGGGCGGGTTCAAGTTGACGCGCCCTGGTGTGATCGGATAAAGGGGTATGGGCTTGTCCTGGACTGTACGGGGTCTGGTGTGTCCGGGGGCGCGGAAGAAGGCAAATTCGGTAACGGTTAACGTAGCGCCCTATCACAGCTGGCCTATGGGGGATCGCCACGCAATGTGGCGATAATAGTGCGGGTCAACCCTCGACGGCGATGATCGCCTTTTCCGCCAAGCCTTTCAAAATCTGCAAGCCGCCTGTGACAATCATCTCCGGCTGGGGATGCTGCATTTCTGTGGCGATCTGCTGTAAGCAATCCGTGGCAAGCGGTTGGCCATTGCCTTGCAATATTTCCAATAGGCGGTAGGTCATTGGGGTTATTTCAAGGAACTGGACCTCATCTTCCGGGTTACGGTAGACGATCAGAAAAGTCGGTTGTGCGGGCGGTTCGGTGGGTAAAAACGACGGGGCGATCTTATGTACGGGATATTGGTAGGCCAAAGGCCAAGCGACTGGCGACAAGCTGATCCTGTGCCCTGCTAAACTGTCTGGCGGCAAATGGATGGCGGGCGTCACTTCTTTAGCGATGGCAACCGCCATTTCCACCCATTCATAATGCGCGAGTTCCAGCATAAAGGGAAAATCATCGGCGCTACCGCGTTCGTTTTGCAGGTAGGCCAAAAACTCTTCAGGTATTTCGGAAAAATACGGCGAACTGCAAGCGTGTCGGGCGAAAAAATCCCGTGCCAACGCTTCCCATTGGGCATCATCAATGATTTGCCGAAGCACCGGAAAATTGCTGGCCAAAAAATTATTGATGTTATTGAATAAAAGTTCCCGGTACATATCAATGCGCGGAAGCTTTACGTCAGCGGGTGCGGGGTTGTGTCCGGGGTCGCGGATATAAGCGACAAATTCGCGTTGTTTGGCGGCAAAATTGGCTTTCATCACGGCGTTAGGCGGATTGTTGGGCATGGTGTTGTTGCCATGCGTTTTGTATGGATTTGATGGTGTTGATTTCGCGGACCAGTTCCGCCATTTCAGGGATATTGAAGTCACGTTCCAGCAAGGTCGGGAACACGCCGTGCCATTCGTAGGCTTTGCCCAGCAGCTTCCAGACGGGGTCGATAATTTCCGCGCCGTGGGTGTCCACCAGAAAATCCTCGGCTTCGACATAATGCCCGGCGATATGGGCATAGACAATGCGTTGCGCCGGGATGGCCTTAAGGAAAGCTTCGGCATCGTAGCTGTGATTGACGCTATTGACGTAAATATTGTTCACGTCCAGCAGGACATCACAATCCGCTTCTTGCACGACGGTGTTGAAAAAGTCCAGCTCGGTCATTTCTTGCCCAGGGGCGGCGTAATACGAGACGTTTTCGATGGCGATTTTTTGCTCAAGGATGTCCTGCACCCGTTTGATCCGAGCGGCGACATGGCTGACGGCTTCCGAGGTAAACGGGATCGGCAGCAAATCGTACAAATGCCCGTCTTGGCTGCAATAACTCAGATGCTCGCTGTAGAGTTTCATCTGGTGTTCGTGCATAAAATCTTTGACGGCGCGGACGAACGTTTCGTCCAGCGGGTCGGTGCTGCCTAAGGATAATGACAGGCCATGGCACACAAAGGGGAAGCGTTCGGTCATGGCCCGGAATTGTTTGCCGAGTTTGCCGCCCATGGTGATCCAATTTTCGGGGGCGACTTCGTAGAAATCAACAGCCGAGGGTGGCGTTTCGATCACTTGGCCCAGGAAGCTGCGGCGTAAACCTAAACCCGCCCCGTTAAGGCGTTGTTGTGTTGTGTCCATAAGAACACCTGTGCAATAGTAAAAGAAAAGGAGGATATAAAATTATATCCTCCTGATTTAATTGTGGTTTAAACAGTAAGCCTTATTTTTTGGCTGGGGCTGGGGCTGGGACGGCAGCGGCTGGGGCGGCAGGTTTTACAGTTGCCGCGCAAGCGCCTTCCTTGCCTTTCATCATTTCAGAACAACCTTGCATGGCTTCGCCACAACCTTTCATTTGTGCACCACAATTGCCTTCTTTAGCTTTTACTGCGGCACAGTTTTTCATGGCTTCACCGCATTGCGCGCCACATTTGCCTTCGGGCATTTTCATGCCGGCACCGCAAGCGCCTTCTTTGCCTTTCATGGTTTCGCCTTTCATCATTTCACCGCAGGCACCTTCTTTGCCTTTCATCATGGCGCCGCAAGCGGATTCCATGCCTTTTTTCATTTTGTCGCCATCCATCATGTCGCCGCATTTGCCTTCAGTGGCTTTTGTAGCGGTTTTGGCAGGTGTCTTGGCACCGGCACAAGCGCCTTCAGCGGTTTTTGCCGCACCGCCCATGTTCATGGATGCACCACATTTCATTTCCGGGGCTTTAGCTTCAGCAACTTGCATATAGCCTGATGATAATTCTGTCATGCCGAACGGGTTAGCTTCAGCATTCGCAGTGGCTGAAAAAGAGGACATGATCGCTACGCCCATAGCGGCGATTAATGGTGATTTATTATTTGTTTTCATGGTGTGTCTTCCTAATAAAGTGTGTTGCGTGGGTAAAACGACACGGGCTTCGTATCGCAGGGTGCATGTCCAAGCAGTGCCGAACACGCGGTAAATATACTTCTGTTAGAAAAAATTACAATCTTTGTGGCTTGGTGATTAAAAGGCCTGGCGGCTGAATACTTCCTGAATTGGTTTTTCTGGGTATTCGCACAAGTCAACGATAACACATTCGTTGCATTTAGGTTTTCTGGCCATACAGGTATAACGGCCATGCAATATCAGCAAATGATGCGCCGCTTTTTTGTGGTTTTTTGGAGTCCATTTGTCGAGTTTTTGTTCCACTTCGAGCACATTCTTGCCTGGTGCGAGGCGGGTGCGGTTGGCGACCCGGAAGATATGCGTGTCAACAGCGATAGTTGGCTGCCCAAACGCGGTGTTAAGTATGACATTCGCCGTTTTTCTGCCGACTCCCGCCAAGGCTTCCAAATGTTCGCGGGTGTCCGGGACTTGCCCGCCATGGTTGGCCAGCAATTGTTGGCAGAGCGTGATGATATTCGCCGCCTTGCTGTTAAAGAGCCCGATGGTTTTGATGTAAGTTTTTAAACCGTCGGTTCCCAGGGCTAAAATGCTTTCAGGGGTATTGGCGACCGGAAACAATTGCGCCGTTGCCTTATTGACCCCTTTATCGGTCGCTTGGGCGGACAGCACAACGGCGACCAGCAATTCGAACGGGTTGCTGTAGTTAAGTTCTGTGGCGGGTTCTGGTATGGCGGCGGCCAAGCGGTCAAATATCGCTAAGCGTTTTTGGGCGTTCATGGGGCAGGGTTACGCCAGCCCAATAAATGCTTCCAATAATTTCGCGGTATTTGCCATCCCGATATGCAAGTTTTGTTCAATTTCTGGCATGGTGATCTCCCCCTCGCTTTTGCCCGCCGCCCAGTTGGCGACCACCGATACGGAGGCGTAATTGATGTCCAGTTCTTTTGCCAAGGATGCTTCAGGCATTCCGGTCATGCCGACCAAGTCGCAGCCGTCGCGTTCCATGCGGTTGATTTCGGCAATCGTTTCCAAACGCGGGCCTTGGGTGCAGCCATATGTGCCCTTCCCGCTGATGGTGATGCCGGCTTGACTGGCGGCGGCGATTAAGGCGCTGCGTAATGTCGGGCTGTACGGGAAAGTAAAATCAATATGCTTGACCGGATAGTTGCCGTCGTCAAAAAATGTCTGTTTGCGGCTATAGGTATAGTCGATGATTTGGTCCGGGATGACGATATGGGCGGGTTGCATGGCTGCGGTGATGCCGCCGACGGCAGCAACGGCGATAATGTCCTCGACACCTAGCTGTTTCAGTCCCCAGATATTGGCGCGGTAGTTGATTTTATGCGGGGCTAGGGTGTGGGGGTTGCCGTGCCTGGCGAGGAAAACCACTGGCTTTTGGTTGAGTTCGCCCGTAATGAAATCGGCGGAAGGGCTGCCATAAGGTGTTGTTAGCTGCTCGCGCTTGATGATGGTTAAGCCACTGAGCTGGGTCAGTCCAGTGCCGCCAATAATAGCCAGTTGGGTCATGGGTTATTCCTGGTTGTCGATTTGGCAGGCATAAATACCTGCGGCATTTCGTAAATAGCCTTTGTAATCCATGCCATAGCCGAACAGATAGCGGTTGGCGGCTTCCAGGCCTACAAAGTCCGCTTTAATGGGTTTTTCCCTGCCTAGCTGCTTGTCTATCAGCACCGCGCTGTAAACCGCATCCGCACCTTCATCCAGGCAATATTGGCGGATTGCCAATAAGGTTATGCCCTCGTCCAGGATATCGTCAATGATCAGGACTGTGCGGCCTTTGAGCGGCAATTGCGGTTTTAGCACCCATTCGATAGTCCCGCCGGAGGTTTGGTTTTGATACCGGCTGGCATTGATGGCATCGACATTCAAGGGGATGTCTAAACGGGGCAGCAATTTGCCGGCAATGACAACACCACCGTTCATGACACAGAGGACAATCGGGTTGGTGTTGGCGAGTTTGGTGTTGATTTGGCTGGCCATGTCATCCAGCGCGGTTTCAACTTCCTGGGCACTGTGGAGAAGTTCGGCGGTGTCCTGGACGTGTTTGATTTCGTTGAGCATGGGCTTGTGATGGTTTTGCTAGATTAATTGCCGTTAAATTGCTTGATGAGCGATGTTATGGTTTGCCATTTTTGTGATTCATGGAGCTGTTCCCAGCCTATCCGCGTTTTTCCCTTCATTTGTAACAACCGCCCCTCACGAAGCGGGTCGATGCTGTCCGGGAGCGTTTCCAGCACTTGTTCCGCAGCCGCAGGGTTGTTGCAGACCAAGATCATGTCGCAACCGGCTTCTTGTGCGAGCCGGGCACGCTCGGCGAAACCGCCAACGGATGCCGCCCCTTCCATGCTTAAGTCATCGCTAAACACGACGCCTTGAAAGTTGAGTTCCTTACGCAAAACCTGTTGTATCCAGAACGGTGAAAATCCCGCCGCATTAGGGTCAATATTGGGGTAAACAATATGCGCCAACATGACGCCTTCAAGGCCTTCTGCAATCAGCTGTTTGAACGGGAGCAAATCATGGTTGCGGATGGTGTCCAGGTCACGCTCGTCTACGGGTAAGGCCAGATGCGAATCTAAGGCAACGGCCCCATGCCCGGGAAAATGTTTGCCTGTCGCCGCCATGCCGGCGACTTTCATGCCTTGTTTGAACAACCCGGCCAGTAAGGTGACCTGGCCGGGGTCGCGGGAAAAGGCGCGGTCACCGATAATTTCGCTGACCCCGCAATCGACATCCAGGACGGGCGCGAAACTAAAGTCCACCCCCACCGCCAGCAATTCCGCCGCCATTAACCAGCCTGCCGATTGCGCCAAGTGGGGGGCTTGCTCAAAACGTGCGGCGGCCGGCAAACGGGTAAAACCTGTTTGGAAACGTTGTACCCTGCCACCCTCTTGGTCAACGGCAATCAGGATGTCGCCACCCCGTGCGGCCCGGATGCCGCTGATGAGCTCGGCGACTTGTTCCGGGTTTTGAAAGTTGCGGGAGAAGAGGATCACCGCTCCCGTATTGCGGTGGTTGATAAGCTCTTGCTCGATGGGGGATAGCGTCAAGCCAGCAATATCGAGCATTACCTGACCGATAGGGGGAGGTTTTGTCATGTTTGTTCTGATATGGTGTTAATGGAACCTGCCTATCCATAGTTGATTGGGCTAGATTTTAGCTGCACATGATAACAGGAAAATTTTTATGTCAATAATTGGCCTTGTCATTGTTAAGGAAGGGGACGGCACATGGGGTATCGCTTGCCCAAGACCCTATCCGTCTTTTACATGATTCCATTGACAAAATAACTGTTGCCTGGCGTTTGTTTGGCGGATTTCTTCGCGCTAGCCGCCAAATCGGCAATATCGACATGGGATTGGCAACGGCAGCAAGCGTCGGGGGCTACTATGCCCACCGATAAGCTGATCAGCGGGAAAAAACAGGGGGTGCCGGAGCGGTCTTCCGCATAAATGCCGCCCGCTTTGCTGTCATCCGCGCGATAGTATTGTGGCACCCGTTTTTCAAAGGCTGCCAAAATGTCCTCGCAGCACTGGAGCCAATTATCGCAGGTGAACACGACAATAAAGTCATCACCGCCGATGTGCCCCACCAAGCCGCAATCCTTGCCAATGTGGAACTGCAGGGTTTCGGCGACGGCTTTGATGATGTCATCGCCGGCACTGTAGCCATAGACATCATTAAACGGTTTGAAGTTATCCAGATCAAAATAGCCGACCGCGAAGGCCTGGTGGTTTGCCAGCAAGCGGTTGATGTAATCGTTGACGGGCACGCTGCCCGGCAATAACGTCAGCGGGTTGGCATGCTTGGCGTTCTGGATTTGTTGGCGGGTGATCACTTCCAGCAAATCCCGTACGGTGCCGACACCGACATAGGCCCCCTTGTCGGTAATGACAAAAGCCGTTTCATTCCCTAGGGCTGATGTCAGTTGTTGGCTGACCGATTCCAGCGGCGTATCTTGTTCAAAACTGAGCGGTTGTTTCTCTACAAACGACTTGGCTGGTTTTTTGCCATACAGCTCCAGTCCATAGCGGCTGGAAAACAGTTTGGCAAAAAAACGCTCCCTAAACATCAGGCCTGAAGCCTGGCCATTGTCAACCAGTGGCAGTATGGTCAATTCACTATTGCCTTGAAACCATTGCATGACATCGCCGATACACGTTTCTGCGGACAATGGCGAAATATAACTGACTATATGCTGCGCCGTATTGGAGTGGTAGGGGTTGGGCGATTGGGGTGACGGGGATTCCGTCGCCATCAGTGCGGAATCAATTTTTTCTAAAGGTACGGGCGCAGGTTTTGCGAAATAAAAGCCTTGGGCATAATGGATGCCCAGTTTTTCTATGGCCTTGAATTCTTCTTCGGTTTCCACGCCTTCGGCGATCACATGGCAACGCAGCGAGCTGGCTATGCTTTGGATGGAGCGCACAAAATGGGATTTGACCGTATCTTTGTGTAGCCCTTCGATGAAATGCTTATCTATTTTCACATAATCGGGCTGTAATTCTGTCCATAACCGTAGGCCAGAATAGCCCGCACCCAAATCATCCAGGGCGATTTGGAAGCCTATGTCGCGGCAATGGCCAACGACATCCCGCATGAGCCGGTAACTGTCGGTCGCCTGGTGTTCGGTGATTTCAATGACCACCGAAGTGGGGTCGAGGCCAAATTCATTGTGGAAATGGCGGGTGATGGTGGTTTTAAAATCGGGGTGCAGCAGCACCGAAGGGCTGACGTTGATAAACAACTTTTCATTGAGGTTTAGGCTAGCGTAGTGCTTCAGGCTAATCTCACGGGAAAGGTATTCCAGTTTGTTGCTTAAGTCGAAACGGTCCGCCGTGGTGAACAGCACGAACGGCGTGTATAAAGGGCTGCCAGACGGGCCCCGGATCAGGGCCTCGTAACCGATGATTTTCTTATGGGCAATTGATACGATTGGCTGAAAATAAGGGGTCAGCTTTTCATCTTCAAGGATTTTGATGAGTTCATTATGTAATGCGGACATTGGATATTTTTACTTAAGGCAGCAAATGGCCAAGAGCATAGGTTCTGTCCGTTAGAATAGCAAGAAAGACGGTAATATTTCACAAAATTAATACAGCCCCAATTGCAATTTGGCAACTTCCGACATCATGTCGCGCGACCAAGGCGGGTCTAGGACGACTTCCACATTGACACTGGCGACACCTGGCAAGGCACGGATGCCTTTTTCGACATCGCCTTGGATGACCGGCCCCATGCCGCAACCGGGGGCGGTTAAGGTCATCATGATCTGCACGTCATACTGGCTGTCACCAACCGGACTGACTTTGCAATAATAAACCAGACCCAGCTCGACGATGTTGACCGGGATTTCCGGGTCATAAACTGTGCGCATCACTTCCCAGCAATTTTGCTCGACCGCTTCGGCGCTCGTTTCCGACGCTAAGGTATGTAGCTGTTGCGGCTCTTTGCCGAGGGCGTCGGCATCGCTTCCGGCAATCCGCACCATGTGGCCATAATCGGTTATCACGGTAAAGTTATCGCCCAACGCTTGGTGCACCGTAACTTCCATGCCTTGACGCAACATGCCTACCGTGCCATCTGGGATCGTCACGATATTGACATCGCGGGTCAAAATAATTGTTTCTTTCTCAGCCATAATCGTTTTGTTATAAGTGGAATGTACGGGCATCGACGGTTTGGCCCGTGATGCCGATACTTTGTGGGCCTAACAAATAAAGGTAAGCCGAAGCCAACGATTCCATTGCCGGTAAACGGGTTTTGTCTTCGGCAGGGTAGGCGCGTTTCCGCAATGGCGAATCCACCGGCCCGGGGATCAGGGTGTTGACTCTGATTGTGGAGGTTGCTTCCAATTCTTCCGCCAGGATTTTTGCAAAACCTTCCAAGGCTATTTTGGACACGCCGTACGCGCCTGAATAAGCGGGTGCAGCCCGTGCGGAAGAATCCGAGGTGAAGACAATGGACGCGTGCGTGCTTTTTTGTAATAAGGGCAGCAGCACCCGGCACAGCAAAAACGGAGCATTTAGGTTGACGCTTATCGCCTGTCCCCAGTCCTTGGTGCTAGTTTGCGACACGGGGGTAAAATGGCTAAATTCGACTGCCGAGTGTAGCAAGCCTTGTAACGAGCCGTATTTGTCACCGACCCGTTCTGCCAGTTCCAGGTAGTCGTTTTCGTTCGCGCCCGCCAAATCGAACGGGTACATAATCGGTTCCGGGGCGTTTGCTGAGACGATGCGGTCATAAACCGCTTCCAGCTTGGGGATCAGCTTGTCGAGCAAAATGATCTGCGCACCTTGTTTGGCGAGCGCTAAGGCGGCCGTGCCGCCTAAGCCGCCGCCCGCCCCGGTGATTAAGATGACGTGGTTGTTTAACGGCATAAGGCGGTGTCTATCCAAGTTAAAATTTGTGCGGGGGTAGTGATCAACGCATCGGCGCCCCACGTTTCCGGCTGGTCATCGGGTTTTAGATAGCCGTATGCCGCCGCCAGTGTCTTCATTTGCGCATTCTTGCCGGCGGTGATGTCATGCGGGGCGTCGCCAATGTAGACACATTCTAAAGGGTTCACGGCGGCACGTTTACAGGCTTCCAGCATCGGTTCCGGGTGGGGCTTGGGGTGGCCGGTGGTGTCGCCGCTGATGATGCAGGCGGCGCGGCCAGTCAATTGCAAGGCCGCCATCAATGGCAAAGTAAAGCGCTCGCGTTTGTTGGTCACGACCCCCCACTTCAAGTCACGGGCTTCAATTTCTGTCAAAGTGTCAAGGATGCCGGTGAAAAACACGCTGTGTTCGGCGATATTGTCCTGATAAAAATCGAGCATGCTTGTCAATATGGCGTCCTGCTCTTGCGCCGTTGCCGTATCGCCCAGGCAATCCTTAATCATGGCCATCGCCCCGAAAGAGATGAAGGGTTTGATTGCTTCGGGATCCACCATGGGAAAACCGTGGTGCCGGAAGGCCTTGTTCATGCAGGCAATCAGGTCTGGGGCGGTATCCACGAGGGTGCCATCAAGGTCGAACAGCACACATGACAAGTTAAAATCTGTTGGCATTGCGGGTCACTCGGCGCGTTCAAAGGCGGCGATGTAATTGACGCCAATATCTTTGCCCAAACTAAACTGCTTGTTGAACGGGTTGTATTCAATCCCGACCATGCCTTGCAAGGCCAATCCTGCGGAACGTGCCGTCTGGCAAAGTTCAGAAGGTTTGATGAAAGTTTTAAAGTCATGTGTGCCTTTAGGCAGCATTTGCAGCAGATGTTCAGCCGCGACTATGGCTAATAGATAAGCTTTCGGTTGCCGGTTTAAGGTTGAGAAAAACACTTTGCCGCCAGGCTTGACCAATTGGCTGCAAGCCGTGATGATGGAGCCAGGGTCAGGGACATGTTCAAGCATCTCCATGCAGGTGACATGGTCGAAGCTCCCTGGTTGTTGCTCGGCAAGTTCCTCGACACTGATTTTTTGGTAATGGGCATTAACCCCGGATTCGAGCCCGTGTAGGTCGGCAATGTCGACCAATTCTTCACTAAGGTCGATACCCAATGCGTCGGCGCCCTGTTTGGCAAGCGCTTCGGTCAAGATGCCGCCACCGCAACCGACATCGACAATGCGTTTGCCGGCGATTCCGGCATATTGCCGTATAAACTCAAGCCGCAACGGGTTTATGTCGTGCAAGGTCTTGAATTCGCCTTGGGTGTCCCACCAGCGTTCCGCCATGGAACCAAATTTGTTGATTTCATGCAGGTGTACATTGTTTCTCATTGTCATCGTGCCCGACTGTCTGATAAATGCGTAATAGTGTACTCTATCGCTAGGTTATTAGTCATTTTAAGCATGATTTTTATGCGTTTGCGGTATTGTCAAAAAAAACAATAGATGGACAAAATCCTGCAAAACGGTAAAATTACGCGGTTAAAATGCCCCTTAACCCCGTATCGACAACTCCTTAAATGGCAACAATTACCGTACTAAATGGCCCAAATTTAAACCTGTTGGGGTTACGTGAACCCGGCCATTACGGTAATAAGACTTTGGCGGATATCAAGGCCTTATTGGAGCAGCGGGCTGTCGGGCTAAACCATCAGCTGGCCTTTTATCAAACCAACGCAGAACACGAGCTCGTCGAACTGGTCCATCAGTCCTATCGCGTGGCCGTTGATTTCATTATCATTAACCCTGCCGCCTTTACGCATACCAGTGTGGCTATCCGTGATGCCTTACTGGCTACCCAGATCCCCTTTATTGAGGTTCATCTATCGAACGTTTATGCCCGTGAACCTTTTAGAAAACACTCCTATTTCTCAGATATTGCCAAAGGCGTTATTTGTGGATTGGGGGCAACCGGATACGAATTGGCCTTGCAGGCCGCGCATCAGATATTAGCCGAGAGACAATAAATACAATGGATATTAGAAAAATTAAAAAACTTATCGAAATGATTGAAGAATCGGGTATTGCTGAGCTGGAAGTCAAAGAAGGCGAAGAAAGCATACGCATCAGCCGCTATTCGGCCGCTCCGGCAGCCGTTGCGTATGCCCCCCCGGTGGCGCCAGCCATCAGTGGGGCCGTTGCCGCACAAATATCCGCCCCTGCCGAAGAGGCCGTTAGTGGCCATGTCGTCAAATCGCCAATGGTCGGCACTTTTTACCGTTCGGCATCACCTGGCACCAAAGTGTTTGTCGAAGTCGGGCAAACTGTACAGGCAGGCGACACCTTATGCATCATCGAGGCGATGAAAATCCTTAACCAGATTGAATCCGATGCAAGCGGCACCATCAAGCAAATCCTGGTGGATAACGCCGAACCCGTCGAATACGGACAGCCTTTATTCATCATTGAATAACGAACAATTAAGGAAACGGGAAAATCATGTTCGATAAAATCGTTATCGCCAACCGTGGCGAAATCGCCCTGCGCATTTTACGCGCCTGTAGGGAACTGGGGGTTAAAGTGGTTGCCGTCCATTCTGAAGCCGACCGCGACCTGAAACACGTCCGCCTTGCTGACGAGTCAGTCTGCATAGGCCCCGCTTCATCCACGGATAGCTATCTGAATATTCCGGCCATTATCAGTGCCGCCGAAGTCACCGATGCCGAAGCCATTCATCCCGGCTATGGGTTTTTGTCTGAAAACGCTGACTTCGCTGAAAAAGTCAAACAAAGCGGGTTTGTGTTTATTGGCCCGAATGCCGACACCATCCGCATGATGGGTGACAAAATTTCCGCCAAAAACGCCATGTTGGCGGCAGGCATCCCCTGTGTGCCGGGCAATAATGACCCTTTGTCAGACGATAATAAAAAAAATCTCAAGCTTGCCCATGAAATTGGTTATCCGGTCATCATCAAAGCGGCCGGCGGTGGCGGTGGCCGGGGTATGCGTACCGTACATACCGAAGCCGCACTGATCAATGCGATTGCCATGACCAAAGCCGAAGCGGGTAGCGCATTCGGTAATGCCACCGTGTACATGGAAAAGTTCCTGGAAGACCCCCGCCATATCGAATTCCAAGTCATGGCCGATTCTTATGGCAATGCAATACACTTGGGGGAGCGTGACTGCTCCATGCAACGCCGCCACCAAAAAGTCGTGGAAGAAGCGCCGGCTCCTGGCATCACCGAAGAGCAACGCAAAACTATCGGTGAGCGTTGCGCGAAAGCCTGTGTTGACATCGGCTATCTCGGTGCCGGCACGTTTGAATTCCTGTATGAGAAAGGCGAGTTTTATTTCATTGAAATGAACACCCGTGTGCAGGTTGAGCATCCGGTTACGGAAATGGTCACCGGGTTTGACATTGTCAAGGAACAGCTGCGCATTGCCGCGGGCGAACGCTTGTCCATTACCCAAGACCAAGTCAAAATCCAGGGACATGCGATTGAATGCCGCCTGAATGCCGAAGACCCCCATACTTTTATGCCTTGCCCAGGCAAAATAGACCAGTTCCATATGCCCGGCGGCCCCGGTATCCGTTGCGAAACGCATATTTACAACGGTTATAAAGTGCCACCTTACTATGATTCGATGATTGGCAAGCTCATCGCCCACGGTGAAACCCGTAAAGGTGCGATTGCCCGTATGAACACGGCGTTAAGTGAGATCATCATTGATGGTATCAAAACCAACATCCCTCTCCAGCAAGACATTATGAATGACAGTGCCTTTATGGCGGGCGGGCAGAACATCCATTATTTGGAAAAAAAATTGGGGATTTATTGAGCATACGGTTTATGTTTCCTTCCTACGGTCAGGCTCCGCTTAGTTTTTAGCCAATCCCTGCCAGGCCCCAATAGATCTAATCTATCCTGTAACCTCCGGTTTGCCACTGGTGCCAGTGGCAAACCGGAGCCAAAAGCCACGAAGCGGATCCGGCGGGACGTGTTTATCGGTTGCCTATTTGCCGCTAGATCCGCTTCGTGCCTTGGCAAGGCCATTACGGGATATGGCTACGGCTTAGTTTGCGGTAGTATCATTATTATAAAAGGATAAAAATATGGCGGCTCCACCAGTAGACAAGCGTAGGCATACGCGATTGCCCAGTGACCTTAGGTACTTTTTTTTTATTGATGGCAAAAAATACGCTGGCAAAGTCAGCAACATTAGCTTAAGCGGTGCATTTTTGTCGGAAGCTGATCCTGAAATATCCCCTGGGCATAATTCCCACTCAGGTATCCTCAAAATTTATCTTGAGGACGAGCTTTTGTTATTGAAATGCCAAGTTGTTTATGCGGCGACGCATGACAATGAATATTTCCTGCCCGGAGCCGGTGTCGCTTTTGATGATGGGGATCATGAGACCAACAAATCAATAACAAGGATAGCAGTCGCCTATCATCTGTGTTAGGAAGCCCTGCGATAAGTGCGGCCATGCTGTAACCGTCCACTTAAATAAGGTTGCCGTGTTTTTTATGCATAGGCTTCCGAGACTGTGAAAATATTGCAAAATGCTCTAAGAATTAATGATTGTCCACAAAAAACACGAAACACTTAAATAATAACTTTCAATAACTTATATTTAATCTGGTTTTACATTTTCGTGTTTTTTCGTGATTTTCGTGGACATAAAATAATTCTTTCACAGTCTCTTCCGCGTTTTCCATTAACCGGATAACCATGTTGCCGTTCCTATGGGTTGCATGCCCTCTTTTGGTTATCTGTCCCACACTTATTTTACCTTCTGTTTCCTATGCCTTGGCATCAAATTACCGTCACCACCCTTGAACATTTAGCCCCCACGCTAGCCGATTTTTTTGACCGTCAAGGCGCGGTGTCGGTGACCTATATGGATGCGGAAGACGAACCGGTCTACGAACCGGCCATCGGTGAGACTAAGATCTGGACACGTACGCAAGTGATCGCTTTGTTTGAGCTGGATTCAGAACCGGAGACCATAAAGGCTAAGGTTTATGGACAATTTCCGGCCCAAGATTTGTTGGCTTGGCAATATGAAGCCGTTGCCGACCAAGCGTGGGAACGGGCGTGGATGGAATACTACCATCCCATGAAATTTGCCGGCAGACTGTGGGTGTGCCCGACCGGACAAGAGCAACATGAAACCGGTACGGTTTGCCTGACATTGGATCCGGGATTGGCGTTTGGCACGGGCACGCACCCGACGACAGCCTTATGCCTGGAATGGTTGGCCAGCCATGATTTGTCGGGTAAAACCGTAATTGATTATGGCTGCGGTTCGGGGATTTTGGCGGTGGCGGCGGTGTTGTTGGGCGCTAAATCGGCGCTTGCCGTTGACATAGACCCCCAGGCCCTGACCGCAACCCGCGACAATGCTTTAAAAAACAATGTCCAAGACAAGATCATCTGTTATCTCCCCGAACAGTTCAAACCCGTCCAGGCTGATGTGGTGTTGGCGAATATTCTCGCAAAACCCCTGATTGAATTGGCTGCCCCTATCAGCGCTTTGGTCGCCCCGGGCGGGCAACTGGTCTTGTCGGGCATCTTGCATGACCAAAGCGGCGCGGTGATGGACGCCTACCGGCAGGCCATCAATTTTGCATTGCCTGTGCAGCAAGAAGACTGGATCAGGTTGGACGGCTGCAAACCCTGACGCCATGTTCACGCTATGCCCGAATTGTAGCCAACAACAAGAGCTGACGGCAGAGCAATTGCGTGTGACGCGGGCCATCTTATATTGCCCCCAGTGCGCCATCCACTTTGACGCATTGGAACAGCTTAGCGATAGCCGTCATGATGCACGGCCTGCGTCCAGTGGGGAGGGGGTATCGGGTTCTACGCCGATACCGCCTTTTGCGCCAGTCCAGGAGCCGTCCAATAGGCATGGCCATAAGCCCGGTGCGTTTTCAGGACGGTACCGGCTAAGCGGGCCGGATAGCCCCGCCATGTTGCCGTGGGAACAAGCACGGCAAGTGGCCAACCCGCATTGGCGGCCAGGAGTATTGGCAGGTTTGTTGTTACTGGCAGGGCAGCTGCTCTATTTCCATGGCGACGGGATCAGCCAAAACCACATGCTGCGGCGTTTTTGCCAGCCTCTTAAATGCCCGTTGCCGGCCTATCAAAATGCCGCTGAACTGGCCATCGTCAGCAACGCTCTGGAGCCGCTGCCCGACCACGGGCATTTGTTTAAGGTTTTGGTTGTCAACCAGGCGGCATTTGCCCAAACTTACCCTGAGATTGACCTGACGCTACAAGATTATGAGGGCAATGCCATAGCGCACCGCCGCTTCCGTCTTAAAGACTACTTGCTCAATCCTGAAGCCGCAAGCATCCAACCCGATGCAATGGTGGAGCTGAGGTTGCATATCGCCCCGACCACCCAAAACGTGGGCGGTTATACTTTCGATTTGGCTTATTAATATGGCACATCCTGTACTTTATCTAAAAAAACACGAAGACCAACGCCTGCGTAAAGGCCATTTGTGGGTGTTCAGCAACGAAATTGACATGCAACGCTCGCCTTTAGACCAATTTACGGCAGGCGGTTTGGTGCAAATCCATAGTGCGGACGGCAAGGCCATGGGGACAGCTTATGTCAACCCCAATACCTTGGTCTGTGCACGGCTATTATCGAGAAAAGCCAACCTCAAATGTGGGCAAAACTTTTTTAAGGAGCGCCTAAGCACCGCCTTGGCTTTACGGGAAAAGGTTTTCGACAAGCCATACTACCGCCTAGCTTTTGGTGAAAGTGACGGCCTGCCTGGTTTGGTGATCGACCGTTTTGGCGATGTGTTCTCTGTGCAAATCACCACCGCCGGGATCGAACAACGGAAAACGGCACTATTGGACGCTTTGGTCGAACTGTTCGCCCCTAGCGCCATTGTGCTGAAAAATGATAACAGCCAACGGGAATTGGAAGGGTTAAGCTTGGCTTCAGAAGTCGCTTACGGTGAACTGCCTGGCACGCTGGCCATTGAAGAAAACGGTGCGCAATTTTATGTCAATATTTTGGATGGGCAGAAAACCGGTTGGTTTTACGACCACCGTAGCAGCCGGGCACAGTTGGCAGGCTTGGCAAAGGGTTTGCGGGTGTTGGATTTGTTTTCTTATACCGGGGCTTGGGGGATACCGGCAGCCCGTGCCGGGGCGGCGGAAGTCACCTGCGTGGACGCCTCGGAAGGCGCGTTGACACTGGCGGCAGAAAGTGCCAGACTCAACGGGGTCGCAGATTGTATGCAATTTGTGCGTAGCGACGTGTTTGACTTTTTAAAACAGGCGCGGCTGGACAATCAAGTGTATGACATCATCGTCCTTGACCCACCTGCCTTAATCAAGCGTAAAAAAGATTTCAAACAAGGTTATGAAGCGTATCGCCGCTTGAACCATCTTGCCCTGCAAGTGCTGGGGAAAAACGGCGTGCTGGTGTCGGCCTCTTGTTCATTTCACTTAAGCCGGGACAATTTACAGGAAATTTTGCGCTCATCGGGGCGGCATATTGACCGGCATCTGACTTTTTTCGCTAACTTAGGGCAAGGCCCTGACCATCCGATAGACCCTGCTATTCCTGAAACGGACTACCTGAAAACCTTTTTTTGTTCAGTTTCATCCAGTTTGTAAAATAATGAAGGCGTAAAATCATTAAGGCAGGTTGCCATTATGGAAAAAGAGTCTTGCACATTGTGCGGCCAACCCGTAAAACTTGAAGGATTTACCCAAACCGATAGCGACGGTATCAAGAAATTTTGCTGTGGGGGCTGTTTGAGCCTTTTTAGGCTCATATACCCGCACGGCGGAACATCCCCAATAAATCAAGAAACCGCTAACAACAATACTAATAATGAGGAGTCAACTTAATGAAAGCTTGTGAAAATTGCGTCCGTGTAGAAATCGGCAAACACCACGACAAAATGCCCGTTTGGAAACGGGCGGTCGGGATGGTGTTGGTGTATCTGCCTATCCTGACTTTGCCGTTTGTCATTTTAAGCGCGTATATGACTTACTACCATCTGCTGTTTGTGGGTGCTAAAAACCTCAAGAAATGGTCGGATTTCATCCCTGACCGTGCCAGCCACCGATACACAATGAAAAGCCAAATCACCATGAAGCCGACGTTTTATGGCAGCCTGTCGCAATTCAGGCTGTTTTGGATCTTAAACTGCACTTGGTATTGCCCATACAGCGTCGCTTTGTTTGAATGGCATGCTTATATGGTGAAAATCGTTGAAAACTGGTGGTGCCCGTTCACCCATGACAAGAAAGAGAGCTATAGCAATGCCAAAATCGACCAATCATTTTGGCATATCTACCCGCATGACAATGCCAAGCTGACCGACGAGGATCGCGACAACCCGATTTGGAATGAATCTGCCGAGTCATGATACGCCAGTGACTGGAGGCATGAGGCCATATTCCAGATAGTTTATTCACCACCAGTTTACGGAGGGCATAAAAAGTGCTGTGGGTCTCCGTATGCTAGCCTTTGAAAGGGCTCGTATCGTATTGTCGGAGCCTTATTTTAGGGTATGATACGCGCCCTTTTGCCATTTCCGGATCCCCCCTCGCCATGCTGATAGGCCATCATAAACTCGCCAACCCTTTGATACTCGCGCCGATGGCCGGCATCAGTGACCGCCCGTTCCGGACGTTGTGCCGGAAATTTGGCGCGGGGCTCGCCGTCTCGGAGATGGTTGCCTCCAATCCCGCGTTGAGGGGGCATAAGCGCACCTTGCTCAAAACCGACCATACTGGCGAAACCGGCCTGCGTTCTGTCCAGATACTGGGCACCGACCCCGGTCAAATGGCGGAGGCGGCACGTTTTAATGTCCAACGTGGCGCGGAAATGATTGACATCAATATGGGGTGTCCGGCAAAAAAGGTTTGCTCGGTCGCTGCGGGTTCCGCTTTGTTAAAAAATGAAGGCTTGGTGACGGAAATCCTTGATGCCGTTGTCAACGCCGTAAATGTCCCGGTCACGCTGAAAATCCGCACGGGATGGGATTTGCAAAACCGTAATGCCGTGGCCATTGCTAAGATTGCCGAAGCGGCGGGTATCGCCGCATTGACGGTCCATGGCCGCACCCGTGCCTGCAAATTTGCAGGCATGGCCGAATACGAGACCATCCGCCAAGTCAAGCAATCCGTCAATATCCCGGTTATCGCTAACGGCGATATTGATTCGCCAGAAAAGGCGAAGCAGGTTTTGGAGCTGACCGGAGCGGATGCCCTTATGATTGGTCGGGCCGCCCAAGGCAATCCCTGGATTTTCCAACAAATCAACCACTTCCTTAATACTGGTAAGCTAATTGCTAAGCCGGACTTGTCCAGTGTCTGGCAACTGTTGGTCGAACATCTCGAGGCACTTTACCTCTTCTACGGCGACATTTCTGGTGTTAGAATAGCCCGGAAGCATATCGTCTGGTATTGCCAAGCCCTGGCTATGCCGCAAAGCACTCAAAACGCCATCAATCAGGCGCAACGACCCGCCGAACAAATCGCTCTGATCGATTCATTTTTCCATCCTCTGACCAACGCAAGTGCTGAATAACCCATGGAAGCTTCTAAACATTGTGCCGAAATCATGAGTAATAATCCCCCCACCATCAATATCCCAGTCCCGTTATCCGCTTATGTCAAACAGACGCTTGAGCTGTATTTTGCACAATTGAGCGACCACGACGCGGTTAACCTTCATGCCATGGTTATCTGTGAAGTGGAAAAACCCCTGCTGGAAGCAGCCCTAACCCATTCGGGGCATAATCAAACTAAAGCCGCCAAAGTCTTAGGCTTAAGCCGCAGTACCTTGCGTAAAAAATTGGAGCATTACGGCATTTCTTAAGGCTTCCGGTTTCCTATTGTGGCGCATGGACAATAAAAGCAAAAGGTTATTTATCCGTCCATCCGGTAAGTGGCGCCATGCCCCGGGTTCAAGAATATCTTATTGGGCGGGTCAAATTTTTGCCGATGGCTTCCCGTCAACATCCAGCCGCTGTTTTGCATAGCGGTCAGCGGCAGAAGGCAGTGCCGTTGCCGGTGATTTTATCCACGCGAGGATGTCCTGCCAGACAATAAAGGCGTTGATGTCCCGCAAGAGCATGTGGTAGCCGTTTTTATAAAAAGCCACGGACTTTTTGGGGGGGCGGGTTTGTAGGAATTTACTTAAAAATTGGTAAGTGGGCTGTGGGGGGATGATTTGGTCGTTGTCGCCGTAAAGCAGCAGGCCGGGCAGGTTAAGTTGCCCGGCCTGCTGCTGGGCGATGTCCATCAAATCCGCCAAGCCCCACAAGGCCTCGACGCGGGTGGCTTTAATGACCAGCGGGTCGCGGCTTAAGGCTTTAAGCATCGGGATGTTGTCAGATGCCTGTATTTTGAGCCCCCTTCCGGTCAGCGTCAGTGATGGCAGGGTATGGGCGAGTGACCAGAGCAAGGCCTGTTGGTACCAAGGCATGGTGTTTCTGGCCCAAACCGCAGGTGCGGAGAGGATGATGCCGGCGACGTCCGGCCTTGGCGTTTGCGCCATGGTGGCGATCACCACCGCGCCGCCCATGCTTTCGCCGAGTAAAAAAATAGGCAAGTGGGGGTGCTTATTCCTGATAAGGCGGATAAACAAAGTTAAATCTTGGATATAAGTCGGGGTTCCGGCCCATAAGCCGCGCTGGGGGGTGCTGCCAAAGCCGCGTTGGTCATAGGCGTAACAGGCGATCCCCTGCTGGCTAAAAAATTCGGCAGGCTGTTGGAAGGAGTTGCTGTAATCGTTAAAGCCATGGATGGCTATTAGAACGGCCTGAATGGTGGTGTTTTTTTGGGGTGGCCATTGCCTGATGGGGAGTATGGAACCGTCGGCGGTGAGGTAGCGGTTAGCCAACAGTTGCGCGGGTATGGCAGGTAACCCGAGGGTGTTGGCTTTCGGCATGCAGCCCGAAAGGAGCAGAAACAGCAGGGGAAAAAAGAAACGGGAAGGGATGTTGGCTTTGGTGGGGCGCAAGCTACGCCGGGAATCTGGCTGGTGATAGGCGGTTGCGGGCATGGGTCAAAATCGCCATCAGGTATGGCCGTTAATTAAAAATTTCTTCGAACGAGTAACCATGCGTGTGCATGATTTCTTTTAATTTTTTTAAGGCTTCCATTTGGATTTGCCGGATACGTTCGCGGGTCACACCCAACTCCTGGGCGACTTGTTCAAGGGTCGCTTCCTGATAGCCGCATAAGCCGTAACGGCGGCAAATCACATCGCGCTGTTTGTCAGGGAGTTCAAAAATCCAGTGGCAGATATTGAGGTTGATGCCATCTGCCTGGATTTTTTCATCATGCGGTAGGGCGGCATCGTGTGAAATGGAGTCGAGGATCGGTTTTTCAAAATCCTGTGAACAGGGCACGTCAACGGACGTGACCCTCTCGTTCAGTTTAAGCATTTTTTCAACCTGTGACACAGGCCGGTCGAGATGCTCGGCGATGTCTTCGGCGTTGGGCTCACGGTCCAGCAATTGCGCCAAATGGCGTTGCGTTTTCAGGTAAGTGTTCAGTTCCTTAACGATATGGATCGGTAAGCGGATCGTCCGGGTTTGGTTCATAATGGCGCGTTCAATCGCCTGCCTGATCCACCAAGTGGCATAGGTCGAAAACCGGAAACCTTTTTCGGGGTTGAATTTTTCGACGGCACGGATCAAGCCTAAATTACCTTCATTGATCATGTCCAATAGGGGGAGCCCCCGGTTGACATAGCGGCGGGAGATTTTGACGACCAGGCGCAGGTTGCTTTCAATCATGATGTTACGGGCTTCCTGGTCGCCTTTTATCGCCCTTTTCCCATAAGTTATTTCCTGCTCGGCGGTCAGCAGCTTTGACCGGCCTAATTCATTAAGATAAACACGGGTGGCATCGAAATCGTAGGTGCTTTTCGATTTTATAACGGCAATTTCAATATCCGATATGTCCTGCACGAAGTGGGCGTCGGTTTCATCATCAAAAGAAAAATCTTCATCAAGGCTTGCAACTATCTCATCATCCAAAGGTGCGGTTAATTCTTCATTCATAAATAATTTACGGGATTAGTCGAGATAAGCAGGTGGTTGATTCATTATTTAGGTAAGAAATTTAGCGGATCCACAGGCGCCCCGTTTTTTCTTATCTGAAAATGCAGGGCGCCGGGTTTCTTTGAGGCGTTCATTTCGGCGATAAGCTGCCCCGCTTTTACCTGTTGTTCTTCATGGACGATAACACGGCTATTGTTGGCATAGGCCGTTAAATACTGCTGATTGTGTTTGATGATGACCAGGTTTTTAAGGTTGCTTAAGCCTGATCCGGTATATACGATTTGTCCGGCTTCTGCGGCCACCACGGATTGCTTTCCTGCTGTGCTTTCTATATCAATGCCTTGGTTATTCGATTGACTAAAGCTTTTGATGACCCGGCCATTAATTGGCCATTTAAAGTTTAACTTTAACACTTTTTTATTATCAATTGGAATAGCGGATTTTTTTTCCGTAACGGCGGGCTGTTTAATGGCCGCCGGAGCTTTTGCCTGTTTGGTGAGGGGGGCGATAACGGGTGCGGAAGGCTTTTTGGTGGTTGGTATTTTAGGTTTTGGGGGCTCAGGACGGTTTTCTTTGGCGGGTGACGGCTTCACTTGGTTTGGATGGGTTGCCGGCTCTTCGGGGGAGTTAAACAGTTGCAGTATTTGTCCGGCCCTTACCTGATAAGGTGAGGGGAGGTGGTTCCACTGGGCCAGGTCCTGAAAAACGTGGCCGGAGCTGACGCTGATCGAATACAGTGTGTCGCCGGACTTGACTTGATAATATTTCCTAGGGTCGAGGGTTATGGCGGTGGCGGTGTTTTTTTGGGGCATGAAAGTGATTGCCGGGGATTTGGTGCGTGCAATAGGCTTAACGGCTATGGCGGCCGGTTTTTCGGGGATGCCGGTAGTTGCTACTATAGGTTTTTTGCTGGGGGTGGGGGCAGAGGCCGGGGGTAATAATGCCTTAGTGGTTTGGGTGTGCGGCTTGCTTGCTTGCGGCTCGGTAGCAATGCCGGTGTTTTGTGCGCCCAGGGCTAATGAGGGGGTTAGGCTAATAAGGAACAGCAGCTTTGTAAGGTTTTGGTACATAGTCGTTATTTCTTTAATAGGATTTTTTTAGCGAGATTGATTTTTGCGGCCAAGTAATCCGAACCACCACGGTCAGGATGGTTTTTCAGCATCAACCTGCGGTGTGCGTCAAGAATGTCCTGTTCGGACGCCCCTGGCTTTAAGCCCAGAATTTCATAGGCTTCGTCAATTGCCATATCGCCTTTGCCCGGTGTTTTTGGGGCGTTGTTTTGCCGTTGTGCAGTGAAGTGCATCCACAGCCGTTGCAGGTGTGGGAAGTAATGTAATAAAACCGGGATGAGCCGGAAAAGATAGGCAATGGCGACGGCGATGAGTGCGAACAATGCGTTCAGTTTCCCCGTTGCCGCTAGAAATAAGATCATGCCGCCGATAACACTAAAGCCAATAATTCTGATATATTTCCTCAAAACTACGGGTGGCTTTTTTAGGACGCCCCGTAAGGCGAAATAGCCAATGATGACGAGCAGCAAAAGCAAAACGAACCGAATCAAGGTATGCTCCGGGATAATAATCCAGTCAAGGCTGATTAAATAGAGGTTATACCAATAATACCTTAGAATAACTTACAAAAGTTAACTGTCTGATAAATTGCCGAGTATGCAAAGTTTCCATATCCCTGTATTAGGTTTTGCTGGCGCTAGCGGGACAGGTAAAACCACGTTACTGGCCGCATTGATCCCGCTTTTGAAAAACCGGGGGTTGCGGGTTGGTTTGATCAAGCATAGCCATCACAATTTTCAGATAGACCAGCCTGGTAAGGACAGTTTCCGTTTGCGGGAAGCTGGCGCGTCACCCGTGGTGCTGGTCTCGGCATGCCGCAGGGCGGTTATCACTGAAATCTCACCGGAGCGGGAGCCAAGGTTGGAAGAAGAATTAAAGCAATTTGACGGGCTTGCGCTTGACTTAATTTTGGTCGAAGGTTTTAAATCGGAAAAGTTTCCGAAAATTGAAGTGCACAGAAGCGGTCTTGGGCGGCCATTCCTTTACCCTGACGACCCTGACATTATCGCCATTGCCAGCGATGTCCAGTTACCTGTACCTGATAATATGGTATGCCTCAACATCAATCAGCCCGGGTTAATCGCCCAATTTATTTTTAACCAAGTGTTAGGGGTTTCATGATTGACCGTTGTGCGTTTGGCCCCAAACCGTTATTGACCGTTGACGAAGCGCTTGCCCGGATCCGGTCAGCCATAGACCCAATCCAAGAAACTGAAACTGTGTCATTAACGGCCGCACTGGGGCGGATTTTGGCACGCCCTGTTTATGCGGCGGTTAATGTGCCTGGCGACAACAATGCGGCGATGGACGGCTATGCGTTTGCCAGCCATGAGGTTGCCTCCGGCCATGCGGTCGTTTTGCGCTGTGTGGGGGTCTCGTGGGCGGGACGGCCTTATCAAGGTTTGTTGGCGGCGGGCGAGTGTGTCCGGATTTTTACCGGTGCCGTTGTGCCTAAGCAGGCGGATTCAGTGCTTATGCAGGAACAGGTGCGGGTGGATGGCCCGTTGGTGCATTTTCCGGCACAGGTTAAAGCCAAACAGAATGTCAGGATGGCTGGCGAAGATGTCAGGCAAGGCGCTTTAGTGTGTGCCTATCCGAAAACCTTGACACCCATTGGTTTAAGTTTACTGGCGGCGGCGGGGATTGCGGAAGTTCCAGTCCTTCGGCCAATAAAAATTGCCTTCTTTTCTACCGGCGACGAACTTGTTGCATTGGGTCAAACGTTAGCTACCGGGCAAATTTATGATAGCAACCGCTACTTATTAATGGGTTTATTGGCGGATAATGCCTATACGGTTATTGATGGCGGGGTTATTGCCGATGATAAGGACGGGCTTGAAGCCAAGCTTATCGAAGCTTCCAGGTATTGTGACGCCATTATTACGACTGGCGGAGCTTCGGTAGGTGAGGCGGATTACATTAGGGAGATATTGCAACGTTGCGGACAAGTCGATTTTTGGAAAATTGCGATGAAACCGGGTAAGCCCCTGGCGTTCGGTAAAATAGGCGCGAGCTATTTTTTTGGGTTGCCCGGTAACCCTGGGGCTGTGTTTGCCACATTCCAGCATTTGGTTGTCCCCGCGCTTAGGCAATTGGCGGGGCTATCCGCCAAACAGCCGTTGAGGGTAAGGGCAACCTGCACCAGCGCCCTCAAAAAAGCACCTGGAAGGCAGGAGTTTCAAGCCGGGATATTTAGCCAAGATGCAGCGGGCGAGTTTTTTGTCGGTTCGGCCGGCCAGCAAGGTTCGCATTTATTAGCCACCCTCCATAAAGCCAATTGCCACATTGTGTTGCCTAGCGAATGCCAAGGTGTCCAATTGGGTGAACAGGTCATTGTCGAGCCGTTTAGTGTATTTATCTAAGCCGCCTCATTCCCGTTGTTGCGGAAGCTTTTTTATTTTGGGGTTATGGGGTGTTTTCTGTCCGGACAGTGGCTTGGGGATTTTAATTGGGTTTGCATAGGCAACAGGTTTTTGGATGAATTTAAAGTGGCATGAAAGGATAAAAAGATAATGCATATTCATATTTTAGGTATTTGCGGGACATTTATGGGCGGGCTGGCTGTGATTGCCAGACAATTGGGCCATCAGGTGTCAGGGTCTGACCAAAATGTCTATCCGCCGATGAGCACCCAATTGGAAAGCCAGGGCATACGGTTGTTGGAAGGCTATCGTGCCGGGAACCTCGATTGCAAGCCAGACCTGGTCATTATCGGCAATGCCTTGTCGCGCGGTAACCCTGAAGTTGAAGCGGTGCTGAACCAGGGCCTAAACTATGTGTCGGGGCCACAATGGTTGGCGGAGCATGTGTTGCGCGACAAATGGGTGTTGGCGGTTGCCGGCACGCACGGGAAAACCACCACCACCAGTATGCTGAGTTGGATATTGGATTATAACGGCCTTAACCCGGGGTTCCTGATTGGCGGTGTCCCGTTAAATTTTGAAGTTTCCGCGCGGCTGGGGGGCTCCAAATTTTTTGTCATTGAAGCCGATGAATATGATTCGGCTTTTTTTGATAAGCGCTCAAAGTTCGTCCATTACCATCCCCGCACGGCAATATTGAATAATCTCGAATACGACCATGCGGATATTTTTCCCGATTTGGACGCCATTAAAAAACAGTTCCATCATTTGGTCAGGACAGTCCCCGGCGAGGGCATGATTATTAGCCCGGCATGCGATGCCAACCTAAATGACGTCCTGGCGATGGGCTGCTGGACGCCTGTGGCAAAAACTTCTATTGATGCGGATGCACAATGGGACGCCCGTTTGCTGAAAGATGATGGCAGCCAGTTCCAAGTGACGTTTGAGAAAGCTGGGCAGGGCGTGGTTGTTTGGCCGTTAACAGGCCGGCATAACGTATATAATGCCCTTTCCGCAATTGCCGCCGCAAAACAGGTGGGGGTGCCCCCCGGCGCGGCTATCGAAGCGTTATCCCAGTTTAGGAATGTGAAGCGGCGTATGGAAGTGATCGCCAAGATTAAGGGCGTGACCTTGTATGATGATTTTGCCCATCACCCAACCGCCATCGCCACCACCTTGGATGGTTTGCGTAAACAAGTGGCGGGGCAACGCATCATTGCCATCGTTGAGCCGCGTTCAAACACGATGCGTATGGGAGTCCATACCGAAACGTTGGCCCGATCTTTAGCCCAAGCCGATTTGGCGATTATCTATCAGCCGGAATCAATGGGTTGGGATTTGGCCGCTTTAAAGCAATACGCCGATAATATCGAAATCCACACTTCACTTGATGGCATCATCGCCCGCTTACAAGCCGAAGCACGCCATGGCGGCCATTTTGTCCTGATGAGCAATGGCAGTTTCGGGGGGATCTATCAACGCCTCCAAAGTGCGTTGCATGAACTTTAAACAGAATATGTTGTGAAAATAGGGGGAAAATAGAGATAACTGGTATTAGCGTATTGTTCAAATTAGAATAGGGCGCAGATTGAGCGTTAAATTGACATAGTGTTTCATCCAACCTTGACGGACTTTTAAATGACCGATTATAAACTGACACATCTTAAACAGCTGGAAGCTGAGAGCATTCATATTATTCGTGAAGTAGCAGCTGAATTTGAACGTCCTGTGATGTTGTATTCTATTGGCAAGGATTCTGCGGTCATGTTGCATCTGACCATGAAAGCGTTCTTTCCTGGAAAACCGCCTTTCCCGTTGCTGCATGTCGACACGACTTGGAAATTCAAGGAAATGATCGAGTTCCGCGATCAATGGGTTAAGGAGTTAGGTTTGGATTTGCTGGTCCATATCAACGAGGATGGTGTCGAACAAGGCATAGGCCCGTTCACGCACGGCAGTAAAAAACATACGGATGTCATGAAAACCGAAGGCCTGAAGCAAGCGTTGAACAAATACCAATTTGACGCCGCTTTTGGTGGCGCACGCCGGGATGAAGAAAAATCCCGTGCCAAAGAGCGCGTCTATTCCTTCCGGGATAAAAACCATACCTGGGACCCCAAAAACCAACGTCCTGAATTGTGGAATATCTACAACGGCAAAATCGACAAGGGCGAAAGCATCCGCGTGTTCCCCTTATCTAACTGGACGGAGCTGGACATTTGGCAATATATCCACCTGGAGCAAATCCCTATTGTGCCTCTGTATTTTGCCAAAGAGCGCCCGGTGGTCGAAAAGGATGGGATGTTGATTATGGTGGACGACGAGCGTATGCCCATTGGCCCGGACGACAAAATTGAAATGAAAATGGTGCGTTTCCGGACTTTGGGTTGTTACCCATTGACAGGTGCGGTGGAATCGGCCGCGACAACTTTACCGGAAATTATCCAGGAAATGCTGTTGACCACTACGTCTGAACGTCAAGGACGATTGATTGACCATGATCAATCCGGTTCTATGGAGCAGAAAAAACGCGAAGGGTATTTCTAAAGCCCCGTTATCGCCACTTCTAACAGAGCCATTTCTAAATAGATTCCAGAGTAATAAATATGTCCCATCAATCTGACTTAATCAGCACCGATATTAACGCCTATCTGGCGCAACACGAACGTAAGGAACTCTTGCGCTTTTTAACCTGTGGCAACGTCGATGACGGCAAAAGCACGCTGATAGGCCGTTTGCTGCACGATTCCAAAATGATTTATGAAGACCAATTGGCGGCGGTGCAAGCCGACAGCGTCAAATCCGGCACGACCGGGGCGGGCAAAATCGACTTGGCCTTGTTGGTGGACGGTTTGCAGGCCGAACGCGAACAAGGCATCACCATTGACGTGGCTTACCGTTATTTTTCCACGTCCACCCGTAAATTCATTATCGCCGACACCCCAGGGCACGAGCAGTACACCCGTAATATGGCGACTGGCGCATCCACTTGTGATTTGGCGATTATCCTGATTGACGCCCGGTACGGTGTGCAAACCCAAACTAAACGCCATAGCTTCATCGCGTCTTTATTGGGCATCAAGCATGTTATTGTCGCCATCAACAAAATGGACTTGGTGGAATACAGCGAAGATAAATTTAACCAGATCAAACAAGATTACCTGCAATTTATCGAAACCTTGGATTTGGATGATGTGCAGTTCATCCCGATGTCGGCCTTGGACGGTGACAATGTCGTCAACCCTAGCGAAAACATGCCTTGGTTTACGGGTGTGCCGATGATGGAGGCGTTGAACACGGTCGTGATTGCCCATGACCGTAATTTTGACAATGCGCGCTTCCCTGTCCAATACGTCAACCGTCCGAACTTGGATTTCCGTGGTTTCTGTGGCACGGTTGCCGCTGGCGTGTTCCACAAAGGCGATTTGGTTACGGCCTTGCCGTCTGGAAAAAGCAGCAAAATCAAGTCCATTGTCACTTACGATGGTGAGCTTGAGCAAGCGTTCGCGCCCATGTCGGTGACTTTCACGCTGGAAGATGAGATTGATATTAGCCGTGGCGATATGATTGTCGGCAAGGAGCTGGTGTCAGCGACAGTGGCTGACAAGTTCAAGGCGCATATCGTGTGGATGACCGAAAAAGCCTTGGCGCCAGGCCGCCAGTACATGATTAAGCTGGCGACCCGCAGCGTGTTCGGCTCGGTCTCCATGATCCATCACCGTATTGATGTCAATACCTTGGAGCATCATGACGCCAATGAACTGAAACTCAATGAAATCGGTTGCTGTACGGTTTCGGTCACGGCCCCGGTGGTGTTTGACCCTTACAAAACCAGCCGTGGCACGGGCTCATTCATCATCATTGACCGCTTGACCAACGGCACGGTCGGTGCCGGGATGATTATCGGCGTGTCCGATGACGAGAGTTTGCAGTCTGTCAGTGCTGAGGAACGTGCGGCACGGTTTAGCCAGACACCGGCGGCGATTGCGTTGACGGGTGCTAATAGCGAGTCGCTTGCTTATCAATTGGAAAGGCGTTTGTTTGATAACGGCCATGCGACTACCGTCTTGGAAGCAGAAGCGACTGCCAGTTTGATCCAAGCAATCAAAAATGCCGGTTTGTTGGCGATTTGCACCGACTGCCCTGCGGAGTTGGCGGATAACGTGTTTGATACTGACCAGCAATCCCTTGATGATATTCATGCCACGCTTAAAGAACTGAATATTGTCCATTAGCCGATGAGGCTATGCGTGGCGAAGTGTCCCGCCACGCATAGTTTTGCCTACGCCGAGAAAACGACCTCGTGCCCCGTGTATTTGCGGATATTTAGCACGCCGCTATCCAATATCAAATATTGGCCTTTGATGCCCAATAATTTGCCAGATATGTCAGGTGTTTTTATCAGGCACAGGGATTTTATTTTGCCAGGATATTCGGACACCGGGAAATGCAGGTCGATGATTTCACCGTCACTTAGCAGTTCAAGGGCGGCTTCGCCAAAACGTTCTTTTATGGCGGCGAGCTCCGTTTCACAGGCGGCGATGAGGGTGTCGCGTTGGCTGACCAAATCAATAGGCTCGGCGGTTTTCTTAAGCATTTGTTGCCAGTTGGTTTTGTCGCTGATGTGTTTGGCGATGGCGACTTCAACCAGTCCGGAGATATGGCGGGACTGGGCTTTAAAAATAGCCAGTGCTTGGGTTGCCCCTTGGTCTATCCAGCGGGTGGGTATTTGGGTGGCGCGGGTGATGCCTACTTTTATGCCGCTGGAGTTGGCGAGATAGACGATATGCGGTTGAAAACAAAATTCCTCACCCCAAGCCGCTTCCCTGCAAGTCCCCGCTGAAAAATGGCAGGTATGCGGTTTCATGATGCACATGTCACACTCGGCCAAAGAGATAAAGCATGGGTAGCAATAGCCTTGGTTATAAGTTTTTTTTATTGCTTTTGCGCAATGTATGCACCGGATATTGCCCGTGCCCTTTAAGTGTATAGTTTTGCCAATTAATGGGTTTAACGCGATTTTTTTATTGTTTAACGGTAAGTCGTAAAGGATAGGCGAGCCTAATTGCCCGTACATTTTTTGTAGTTGCCCTTGCATTTTTATAGTCCTGATAAATCATAAACAGCAGTAATAATGGCACACATTGGCATTGGTAAAAAGTGTATGAAGACTAGTTCTTGGTCATCAGCCTTGATTAAATCAAAACGGCTCGTTATAATCCAGCAGCTTTTATGTGTGGAGTTTGTCTGTGGCAGCTAGAAAATTATCTACTGTCAGCAAGGTTCTTATTTGTCAATTTTTGATAATAACAATGGCCGTTTCTGGCTTTGCTGCCTTGGAAGGATGGCAAACGGCACGTTTTTCGGTGCTGGGCGGGTTGGCCGCTTTCATCCCTAATTTATATTTCGGATGGCAGGTGCGCAAGGTTGATGGCAGGCCGGCAAAGAAGGTCGTCAACAGCTTTTACTTGGGCGAAGTAGGCAAATGGTTGCTGACCATCGCCCTTTTTGTCATGTCCTTCCAGATTCCAAACATAGAAATATTTCCGCTATTAGCCACCTATGTGTTGGCAATATCTGTTTTTTGGTTCGCGCTATTAATGCGTTGACGTTGACTATTTAGAGAGGGGAACAATGGCTACCGAAGCTCACGCTGCCGAAGGTGCAACCGGATATATTATTCATCATTTGACTTCACTGCATGTCGGTGAAGGCTTTTGGGCATTACATCTTGACACATTGTTTTTCTCAGTAGTTTTGGGCGGGTTGTTTGTCTGGTTCTTTAAATCCGCAGCTGAAAAAGCCACCGCAGGTGTTCCAGGGTTGGTGCAAAGTTTTGCGGAAATGCTAATCGAATTTGTTGACACACAAGTTAAGGACAGTTTCCATGGCCATAGCAAGCTGATTGCGCCCTTGGCATTAACGATATTTTGCTGGGTGTTTTTGTGGAATTTTATGGACTTGTTCCCCGTAGATATCCTGCCTCTAATCGGGTCTTTGATGGGCATTGATTATTTGCGCGTAGTCCCAAGCACCGACTTGAACGCTACGTTTGCGATGTCCATTTCCGTATTTTTCTTGATTATTTTTTACAGCATTAAAATAAAAGGCGTATGGGGTTTTACCAAAGAGCTGACCCTGCAGCCTTTTGGTATTTGGCTGTTGCCATTTAACTTGTTGTTAAAATTGGTCGAGGAATTTGCAAAGCCTATTTCCTTGGCGTTGCGGTTATTCGGAAACTTATACGCGGGTGAATTGATTTTTATCTTGATCGCACTGCTGCCTTGGTACATCCAGCCCGTTTTGAGTTTCCCTTGGGCTATTTTCCATATTCTGATCATCACGCTTCAGGCATTCATATTTATGGTGCTGACGATTGTTTATCTGAGCATGGCGCACGAAGACCATTAATTTTTTACATTTTTTTATAACTTGATATACGTTTGGAGGTTTCATGGAAATTGCAAGATTGATTGCTGATGTGCAAGGTATGACTGCTATCGCAGTAGGTCTGGTTTTAGGTATGGGTGCGTTAGGTACTGCAATAGGCTTCGGCTTGTTGGGTGGCAAGTTTCTTGAAGGTGCTGCACGTCAACCGGAAATGGTTCCTATGCTACAAGTAAAAATGTTCGTTGTTGCAGGCCTGTTGGACGCGGTCACTATGATCGGTGTTGGTTTGGCGCTGTTCTTTACTTTTGCAAACCCGTTCTTGTCTGCTGTACAAGCGGCTGCGGCAGGCTAATTAAACAGTCTCATTTTAATAGCGACAAGAGGAACGCATCGTGAGTATCAATGCTACTCTGATTGGGCAAATGATAACTTTTGCACTTCTGGTATGGTTTACCATGAAGTACATTTGGCCACCTTTATTTGACTCTTTGGAAGAACGTAGAAAGAAAATTGCTGAAGGTTTAGCGGCTGCCGAAAAAGGCCAAGAAGAAATGCAATTGGCTGAGAAAAAGGCCAAGAACGTTTTGAAAGAAGCTAAGCAACAGTCTTCGGAGATTGTCAGCCTTGCGCAAAAACGTGCTAACGAAATTGTAGAAGAATCCAAGGAAGCCGCCAAAAAAGAAGGTGACCGTTTGGTTCTGGCTGCAAGAGCTCAGGTTGAGCAAGAAATGCAACAAGCAAAAGAAGGCTTGCGTCAAGAAGTTGCCGCATTGGCATTGGTTGCAGCTGAGCAAATATTGGGTGCTGAGATTGATCAAGCCAAGCATCAAGACATTATCAACAATGTCTCTAATCAATTAGGTTAAGCGCAATGAGTGAATTGGCGACATCAGCAAGGCCTTATGCAGTAGCTGCTTTTAAACGAGCCAAAGAAACAGGGGCTATGCAAAATTGGTCACAAAATTTGGCGTTTATGGCTGCCGTTACTAGCAACGATAGTATTTCTAGCGTAGTTGATAATCCTAAAATAGGTAAGCAAAGCGTAACCGATTTATTGCTTGATATTTGTCAGGATCAAATTGATAAAGAAGCAGCTAATTTTCTGAAGTTATTGGTTCAAAATGGTCGCCTACCTTTGTTGTCGACAATTGCCGCACTTTTTGAAGAGTATAAAGCTGAGTACGAAGGATATCTTGATGTTCAAGTAACGTCAGCCTATGAACTTTCGGAAGAAAGTTTTAAGGCGCTTGCCGAAAATCTGGAAAAATCGCTAGGCAAAAAAATTAATATGAATGTGGCCGTAGACAAATCACTTATTGGTGGTGTTCTTGTTCGGGCAGGCGATCAAGTAATTGACGGCTCTATTAGAGGCCGACTTCAACAAATGCAAAAAACTCTTCAGTGAGAGTGAGAAAAATCATGCAATTAAACCCATCTGAAATTAGTGATCTGATTAAAAAGAAGATCGAAAGCTTTGATCTGAGTTCTGAGTCCCATACGGAAGGTACTGTCGTTAGTGTTTCTGACGGTATTGTTAGAGTCCATGGTCTTTCTGCAGCAATGCAGGGGGAAATGTTGGAGTTTCCAGGAAATACTTTTGGCATGGCCCTTAACCTTGAAAGGGATTCGGTCGGTGTGGTTGTTTTAGGGTCATACCAACATATCTCTGAAGGTGACACCGTAAAATGCACTGGAAGAATATTAGAGGTTCCTGTTGGCGAGGCGTTATTAGGCCGTGTTGTAGATGCTTTGGGTAATCCAATCGACGGAAAAGGTGCGATTGAAACTAGCGAAACTTCCCCAATCGAAAAAATCGCACCAGGTGTCATCGCCCGTCAATCTGTTGACCAACCTGTGCAATTGGGTTTGAAATCCATTGATGCGATGATTCCAGTTGGTCGTGGCCAACGTGAGTTGATTATCGGTGACAGACAAACTGGTAAAACTGCTATTGCCGTTGACGCCATTATCAACCAAAAAGGCACAGGCATTAAATGTATCTACGTTGCAATCGGGCAAAAACGTTCGTCAATTGCTAACGTTGTACGTAAGTTGGAAGAACATGGAGCAATGGAACACACCATTATCGTTGCTGCATCGGCTTCTGAATCTGCGGCAATGCAATTCATTGCCCCTTATACCGGCTGCTCAATGGGCGAGTTTTTCAGGGATCGCGGCGAAGATGCCTTGATTATCTATGATGATTTGACCAAACAAGCGTGGGCATATCGCCAAGTGTCCTTGTTATTGCGCAGGCCGCCTGGCCGTGAAGCGTATCCTGGGGACGTTTTCTATTTGCACTCCCGTTTATTGGAAAGGGCGTCACGTATTAATGCCGAAGAAGTTGAAAAACTGACTGGCGGTAAAGTCAAAGGTAAAACAGGTTCTTTGACGGCCTTACCAATTATCGAAACTCAGGGTGGTGACGTATCTGCATTTGTTCCAACTAACGTTATTTCGATTACTGACGGGCAAATTTTCTTAGAAAGTAACCTGTTTAACGCGGGTATCCGGCCTGCCGTTAACGCGGGTTTGTCTGTATCGCGAGTCGGCGGTGCGGCGCAAACTAAGATTATCAAAAAGCTAGGTGGTGGTACGCGTCTTGACCTGGCCCAATACCGTGAGTTGGCGGCCTTTGCCCAGTTCGCCTCAGACCTTGACGAAAGCACAAGAAAGCAAATTGAACGTGGGCAACGGGTCACTGAATTGATGAAACAAAATCAATACTCGCCCATGTCTGTAGCGCAAATGGCTGTTTCTTTGTTTGCCGCCAATGAAGGCTTCCTTGATAACGTCGAAGTCAATAAGGTTCTTGATTTTGAAGCCGCTTTGCATGGATATATGAATTCAGAGCATTCCGAACTCATGGGCGCTATTAACGAGACGGGTGATTTTAGTAATGAAATTAAGCAGGGTATGCAAACTGCTATAGAAACTTTCATTAAAACTCATAGTTGGTAAAAGGGTCTTAAAATGGCTGTTGGTAAAGAAATACGCACCAAGATTGCGAGTATAAAAAATACTCAAAAAATTACCCGCGCAATGGAAATGGTTGCGGCGAGTAAAATGCGTAAAACAAAAGACAGGATGCAGGCAACACGCCCTTACGCAAGAAAAATTGCACAAATCATCAAACATTTGGCTCAAGCTAACCCTGAATATAAACATCCGTTTCTTATTCAGCGTGAGGTAAAACGGGTTGGGCTGATTGTTGTAAGTTCAGATAGGGGCTTGTGTGGCGGACTTAATTCCAATTTGTTCAGAAAATCGTTGTCGCTATTGACGCAATGGCGTAGTGATGGTGTTGAAGTTGATGTTTGCACGATTGGCACCAAAGGCGCCGGGTTTTTTTGCAGCCTTAAGCATGTGAATGTCATCGGGCAAATTGGCAAGCTGGGTGATACCCCCCATCTTCATGACATTGTTGGGGTCATTAAGTTAATGCTTGATGCCTATAGTGAAAATAAGATAGATGAGTTGTATGTAGTCAGTAACGAGTTTGTCAATACCATGACCCAACGGCCAACGGTTGAGAAGTTGCTGCCAGTTGCCGCTAACGACATTGAAGGTAGCTTGACTGGGCATTGGGATTATATTTATGAACCTGATGCAAAGGAAGTTCTGGACCATCTGTTGACACGTTATATTGAATCTATAGTGTACCAAGGTTTGGTTGAGAATAATGCCTGCGAACAAGCAGCCAGAATGGTGGCTATGAAAGGTGCTTCCGACAATGCGGGCAAGCTGATTAAAGAACTTCAATTGGTTTATAACAAAGCCAGACAAGCCGCAATTACTCAAGAAATTTCAGAAATTGTTGCCGGTGCCGCAGCTGTTTAAGCCCTAGCAAAATGATAAAAAACTAAGAGGACAACTTAATGAGTTCGGGTAAAATCGTTCAGATTATTGGTGCGGTCGTCGACGTGGAATTTTCACGTGAAGAATTGCCCAAAGTTTATGATGCTTTAATTGTAGAAAGAAATGGTTTGGTGTTGGAAGTGCAACAGCAAATCGGTGATGGTGTTGTCCGCTCAATTGCGATGGGTAGCACCGACGGCTTAAGCCGGGATTTGGTGGTTAATAATACCAATGGCCCTATTTCTGTTCCTGTTGGGCAAGAAACCTTAGGCCGTATTATGAACGTCCTTGGCGAGCCGATTGATGAAAAAGGCCCGATTGGGGAAAAAGTCAAATGGGGCATCCATAGGGAAGCACCGAGTTATGCAGAGCAAGCGGCTGCAAATGAATTGCTTGAAACGGGTATCAAGGTTATTGACTTGGTTTGCCCCTTTTCCAAAGGGGGTAAAGTTGGTTTGTTCGGTGGTGCGGGTGTAGGCAAAACCGTTAACATGATGGAATTGATCCGTAACATTGCTATTGAGCATAGCGGTTATTCCGTGTTCGCGGGTGTTGGTGAACGTACTCGTGAGGGTAACGATTTCTATCACGAAATGACCGACTCAAACGTTATTGATAAGGTATCGTTGGTTTATGGGCAGATGAACGAGCCGCCTGGAAACAGATTGCGCGTAGCGTTGACTGGCCTGACTATGGCGGAATATTTCCGTGACGAAGGTCGTGACGTATTATTCTTCGTAGATAACATCTACCGTTATACCTTGGCGGGTACAGAAGTGTCGGCATTGTTAGGTCGTATGCCATCAGCGGTAGGTTACCAACCAACACTGGCTGAAGAAATGGGTGTATTACAGGAGCGTATTACCTCAACCAAAACAGGTTCTATTACCTCGATTCAAGCGGTATATGTACCTGCGGATGACTTGACAGACCCATCGCCTGCAACAACTTTTGCGCACTTGGATGCGACCGTCGTATTATCACGACAAATTGCTGAACTAGGTATTTATCCTGCGATTGACCCATTAGATTCGACTAGCCGCCAGCTAGACCCCTTGGTCATCGGTCAAGAGCATTACGATGTTGCCCGTAAAGTCCAAGGTATCTTGCAACGTTATAAAGAGTTGCGCGACATTATTGCGATTTTGGGTATGGATGAATTATCTGAAGAAGATAAGCAAACGGTTGCCAGGGCCCGTAAGATCCAACGTTTCTTGTCACAACCTTTCTTTGTCGCCGAAGTTTTCACTGGTTCACCAGGAAAATATGTTTCTTTGAAAGATACCATTGCTGGATTTAAAGGTATTATTAGCGGCGAGTACGACGCAATTCCAGAACAAGCTTTTTACATGGTAGGCACCATTGATGAAGTGTTGGAAAAAGCCAATGCCATGAAGGCTTAATGTCAGTGTTTAGGTAATCCAAATGACCATGACCGTACATGTAGACATCGTAAGTGCAGAAAAAGAAATTTTTTCCGGTTTAGCGGAAATGGTATTTGCACCTGCTGAATTAGGCGAAGTAGGTATTTCTCCACGTCACGCGCCTTTCATCACAAAGTTGAACCCTGGTGAAGTTAGGGTGAAGGTTACGGATAAAGAAAGTTATCCGTTCTTCATTTCTGGCGGTATGCTGGAAGTTCAGCCGCATTTGGTCACTATTTTGGCGGATACCGCGATTAGGGCTAAAGATATTGATGAGGCGGCAGCGATGGAAGCCAAAGCCAGGGCCGAAGAAGCCTTGGCCGATAAAACAGGGAAAATTGATTACGAGTCTGCCCATGCGCAATTGCTGCAAGCAATTATGCAATTGAGGACATTGGATAGGCTTAGAAAACGCGGCGAGTAATTCAAAGCAGTGAAGATTGATTGTAAAAACTAGCAATCATGATGATAAATTTTATAAGGCTCGGTAACGTGTAAACGCTATCGGGCCTTATTTGTTTAATAGGATATGAAATGACAATCACCACCATTATTCTCGCAGCAGGTAAAGGCACCCGTATGCGTTCAGAATTGCCTAAAGTCCTACATAACATTGCCCACAAGCCGTTATTGCAACACGTTTACGACCTAAGTAACCAGCTTGACGATAATGGTATCCAAATCGTTATTGGCCACGGAGCCGGGCTGGTCAAAGAATCGTTAGCCTCCTCCTCTAATGTCAATTGGATAGAGCAAGTGCAGCAATTGGGGACAGGCCATGCAGTCCAACAAGTCTGCCCCTATATTGCCGATAATGACACCGTATTAATTTTATACGGCGATGTGCCGCTGTTAAAGCTATCTACGGTCAAACAGTTATTATTGGATGTCAGCTACAAAGCCCTTGCTTTATTAACGGTAAATCTTGACGTACCGGCTGGTTATGGAAGGATAGTCAGGGATGCGGGGCATCAAGTCATTAAAATTGTAGAAGAAAAAGATGCTTCAGTTGAAGAAAAACGCATTCAAGAAGTCAATACGGGCATTATGGCGGTAATGGGCGGGCAATTAAAAAAATGGCTTGGGCAATTGAAAAATGATAATGCCCAAGGTGAGTATTATTTGACCGACATCATTGAAATGGCGGTTGCTGAAGGTATCAGTATCGTCACTAGCCAGCCGCAAACCACTGAAGAGGTGATGGGGGTAAACAACCGTGCGCAATTGGCGCAATTGGAACGGGTGTACCAGCAAGAACAGGCAGAATATCTTATGGCGCAAGGTGTGACTTTAAGGGATCCTTCTCGGTTTGATTTGCGCGGTTCTTTGGATAGCCTTGGGCAAGATATAGAAATTGACGTTAACGTTATTCTGGAAGGCAAAATTAGTATAGGCAATAACGTCAAAATTGGCCCGAACACGCAAATTAAAAATGCCGTCATAGGCGATAATGTCGAGATATTCTCTTGCTGTGTGATCGAGGATGCCGTGATAGGGCAGGGCAGCCGTGTTGGCCCTTATGCACGTTTACGCCCTGAAACCGTATTGGCGGCGAATGTGCATATTGGTAATTTTGTCGAAATCAAGAAGTCATCCATTGCCGAAGCTAGCAAAATCAACCATCTCAGTTATATAGGTGATGCCAGCGTCGGGAGCCATGTCAATATTGGTGCAGGGACTATTACCTGTAATTATGATGGTGCAAATAAATTTAGGACTATTATCGGCGACGGCGCCTTTATTGGTTCAGATACCCAATTGATTGCCCCGGTGACTATAGGTAATAATGCCACCATCGGTGCGGGATCGACCATTACCCGCGATACCCCCGATAACCAATTGACCTTAAGTCGGGCTAAACAGCTTTCAGTTGCCAGTTGGCAACGTCCTGTCAAAAAGGGGAGTTAACCATGTGTGGAATAGTGGGTGGTATTGCACAACGTAATGTTGTGCCTATTTTATTGGAAGGCTTGAAAAGATTGGAATACCGTGGCTACGATTCGGCCGGCCTGGCGGTCATTAACAATTTTGAGTTATATCGCAAACGGGAATTAGGCAAAGTAAAGGAACTGGAAGCCTTGCTCCATGCCGACCCTATATCAGGGACAATTGGCATTGCCCATACCCGTTGGGCGACCCATGGCAAACCGAGCACGGCCAATGCCCACCCTCATGTCAGCGGCAATAAAATTGCCGTTGTCCACAATGGCATCATTGAAAACTATGAGCAGCTCAAAACTGCCCAGTTAGCGCAAGGGCATGAGTTTACGTCCCAAACAGATACCGAAGTGATCGTCCATGAAGTCTTTAATGCATTGCAGGGCGCCAATAATTTACTGGATGCGGTCAAGCATACGGTAAGGAAATTGGAAGGCGCATACGCGTTAGGTATCGTCAATGCCGATGAACCCGATGTGTTGGTTGCCTGCCGGAAAGGTAGCCCTTTGGTGATAGGTGTCGGGATCGGCGAATATTTTATTGCCTCTGATGTGGCCGCTTTATTGCCTGTCACGCAACGGTTTATCTTTCTTCAAGAAGGGGATATTGCCGCTTTGCATCTGGACTCGGTGGAGATTTACGACGCCCTGGATCAAGTGGCCAACCGTCCTATCATAGAAAGCCAACTTAGCCCCGATGCCGTGGATAAAGGCAATTATCGGCATTACATGCTGAAAGAAATCCATGAGCAACCGTTTGCCATTGCGCAAACCTTGGAAGGCCGGTTTATCAATAACCGTTTGCAGGAAAATTCATTCGGGCATAACGCCAGTGAGGTATTTGACAATATAAAAGCTGTCCAGATATTAGCCTGCGGAACTAGCTATCATGCTGGTTTGGTTGCGCGTTACTGGTTTGAAGAATTGGCACGGGTGCCTTGCCAAGTTGAAGTCGCCAGCGAATTCCGCTATAGGAAACCTGTATTGGCTGCGGACACGTTGATCGTCACCATTTCCCAGTCCGGTGAGACGGCGGATACGTTGGCGGCTCTGCAAGAAGCCAAAAAACTCGGCGCGAAATATTCATTAACTATCTGTAATGTGCCTGAAAGTTCCTTAGTCAGGGAATCCGATTTGGTGCTGATGACGCGTGCCGGCCCTGAAATTGGGGTGGCTTCAACCAAGGCTTTTACTACGCAGCTTGCCACATTGATGCTGCTGGTGATTGCCGTCGGCAGACGCTTTCATTTGACGGGGCAGACAGAGCAAAAAATGACCGCCCAATTGTTCCGTTTGCCCGGAGAAATAGAAAAGGTCTTGCAGTTGAATGGTGCAATCAAACGCTTGTCAGAACAATTCGCTGAAAAACAACACGCTTTATTTTTAGGACGGGGCGCCCATTATCCCATAGCGATGGAGGGGGCATTAAAGTTGAAAGAAATTTCTTATATACATGCAGAAGCCTATCCGGCCGGAGAGCTTAAGCATGGCCCCTTGGCCTTAATAGATGCCGACATGCCAGTGATAACCGTTGCACCGAACAATAGCTTATTGGAAAAGCTCAAATCCAATATGCAGGAAGTCAGCGCCCGTGGTGGCCAGCTCATCGTATTTATGGACGAAACTTTAGTCCCGGTTGCGGAGGGCAATATCCAGATTATTAAAGTGCCGCAAGTCGAAAATGAAATTTCGCCCATACTTTATACCATTCCGTTGCAGTTATTGTCTTACCATGTCGCCGTACTCAAGGGCACCGATGTGGACCAGCCCAGAAACCTTGCCAAATCCGTTACCGTAGAATAACAATAATAATCAAGCCAATCGTTAACTTCCGATCAAACCACCAGGCAAACAAATGAAATTCCTATTACTGATATTGACAAGTCTATTTACCATGGGCGTCTCCGCTGAAGTTTACAAGTGCACCGATGCTAGCGGCAACAAAGTCTACCGCTCAAGCCCATGTTCAGAAGGTTATAAGAATATCCAAATAGACCTGACAACGGGGAAAACCGTGGATTTGGATGAAGAAAAAAAACTACAAATCCTAAAAGCCCAAAAAGAACAAGAGGAGCTTGAGCATAAGCAACTTGAGGAACAGCAAGAAAACTTGCGTAAATTGCAAATTATTAATGAAAGTAAAAAAAACCAACTGCTAATAAAAGAGAACCCAAACAAATTTTCCGCTTTCGCCATTCCACCGTATGAGTTGGAGAAATTGACGCCTTTAGTCAAACGCTATGAAGGAAGGTTAGCTGAAATTGAACGCCTACGGGGAATTGCAGCACAACAAGCTTTGGCGTCAGGCCAGTGTAACCGTGTCGAATCTTCAGAATTAAATGAAAGGTCCACCCAAGATCTGCTGGTATTCTTGGTGGATTGCTCAAACACGAAGAGCTTTTACTTTGACCAGAACCAATTGGCCAAACAATAGCCAATGGACAAGCCAAAAATTATACTCATCACTGGCTGTTCTAGTGGCATCGGTTATACAACCGCCCAGATATTAAAAAAACGCGGGCATCATGTCATTGCGGCAGCAAGGAAACAAGCCGATGTTAACCGTCTGGCCGAAGAAGGTTTTTCCGCCGTCCAATTGGATCTGGCTGATAGCCAAAGTATCCGGATTGCCGTTAATAAAATCCTTGGGATGACTGATGGCAAGATAGATGCTTTGTTCAATAACGCGGCATTTGGCCAGCCTGGTGCGGTCGAGGATTTAAGCCGCGATGTCTTGCGTTATCAGTTTGAAACCAATTTGTTTGGTACGCATGAATTGACGAACTTATTAATTCCCGTGATGCGGACACAAGGGCATGGGCGTATCATTTACAATAGTTCGGTTTTAGGATTGGTCGCAATGGGTTATCGGGGTGCTTACAATGCCAGCAAATTTGCGTTGGAAGGTTTGGCAGACACTTTACGGCTAGAATTGTATGGTACGAATATCCAAGTTTCGCTCATTGAGCCAGGCCCGATACTCAGCGATTTTAGAAAAAATGCTTTTGCGCTGTATAAACAGAACATCGATCCTAGCCGCAGTTATCACCAAGCTGCCTACCGTGCCATTGAAGCCCGCCTGCAAAAAGAGGGTGCTGCGGCGGCGTTTACGTTGCCCCCTGAAGCCGTCACCAATAAGGTCATCCATGCATTGGAAGCGAAAAGGCCTAAAATCCGGTATTACGTCACTTTTCCAACGTACTTGTTGGTTTTTCTAAAGCATATTTTACCAATGGCATGGCTTGAAAATTTGCTTAGGAAAATTTGATCCGCCCATAGGCCGATGGGGCTGTTTGTGCTTGATGCATCCTAAAGCTTTCCTGCCCGCGTCAATTTCTGAACATGGCAGCCATCTAGGTGATGGCATTTGTTACTCGTCCTGCACCAAAGCATCAATAATTATCGGAGCGTAACCCCGCTAAAATGAATTAAGTCATTAATAATTCAACCTGTTTTATCTTTCTAGCCTTAGTCCTTAAATTTCACCGCGTGATGCCAGTCCCCATCGGGGGCTTATAAAACTATTGCTGCCATCTGTTTTTATCAGGCATATGCCCAAGGCTTTTGTACGGTAAGGGATGTTTTATGAAAAACCAATGTTTTCATGGCATTAAGCCATTCGGCTTTAGGTGAGTGCAATTGTCATGGAACCGTAAACAAGTCTTCATTTCTTTGTCACAGAACAGCTTTAACCTCTCCCTTTCATAATAATTAAAACAAAAAACTGGTGGTTTCCTTAACCGTAAAGGGCACAGGAAAATCATTGCAGAATTCTGTCTGAGAGGATAATGAAATGAAACTACTACTATCTATCCATAGGTATGACGTATTTATGTTCACTTGGCTGGTCAATGCCGGGATACACCATACGCTGTCAAATATTAGTCGGTACCTATCAAAAACAGGTGATGGCCAACTTTATACGTTGATTATTGGTTTGCTTTATTTTGTGGATGGCATTGAGAGCCCGCTTTTGCGTGCCATTTTGTTGGCTTTTTTATTAGAAAGACCCATTTATTTCATATTAAAGAATGGTTTTAAACGTAGCCGGCCCGAAGCGGCACTAAAAAATTTCCGTAGCATCATTAAACCATCGGATAAATTCAGTTTTCCTTCCGGGCATACCTCTGCCGCTTTTATGATGGCGACATTGCTAGGCTATTTTTTTCCGGTCTTTATGATACCGCTTTATGGATGGGCGGTGTTGGTTGGTTTTTCTAGGGTGGTTTTGGGCGTCCATTTCCCAACAGATACATTAATGGGCGGCGTTTTGGGGATTGGCACAGCAATTTTTAGTTTAGGACAAATTATCTAATGAGAATTTTTTACGGAGTTCAAGGTACAGGCAATGGGCATATTACGCGCGCCAGGGTCATGGCAAAGGAGTTGCAGCTGGCAGGGATAGAGGTATCGTTCCAATTTACCGGGAGGGCTTTGGATAAGTTCTTTGATATGGATGTTTTCAATCACTATCAAGTCCGTACCGGATTGACCTTCAACACCGAAAAAGGGCAGGTCAGCTACCTAAAAACCGCCCGCGATGTAAAGCCAATTACTTTTATTAAAGATATAAGGGCTTTGGATTTAAGCGGTTATGACCATGTGATTACCGATTTTGAACCAGTGACCGCGTGGGCCGCAAAAAGGCAGAAAAAAGCAGTGTTAGGTATTGGCCATCAATACGCTTTCAATTATCCGATTCCTAGGGCCGGAAGCGACCCGATTGCCAACCAAGTGATGAAGTACTTTGCGCCTGCCGATGTTGGGGTGGGTTTGCATTGGCACCATTTTGGCCAACCGATATTGCCGCCCATTATAGAAACCCCGGAAACGCCTGAAAAAATTAACAAAAATAAAATTATCGTTTATCTGCCGTTTGAAGATCAAAATAGTGTCATCAATTTGTTGGCAAACTTCAGGCAATTTGAATTCCACATTTACTCGCCTGACGTCGCCGTTTCCAATTTTGACCACATTACTTGTAATCCCTTGTCGCGCACTGGTTTTCAAAATGACTTATATGATTGCGCGGGCATTATCAGTAATGCGGGTTTTGAGTTGGCCAGCGAAGCCCTGCAGTTAGGTAAAAAAATCCTGGTTAAGCCTTTGCATTCACAAATGGAGCAAATATCGAATGCCGCCGCATTGAAAGAATTGGGTTATGGGCACACCATGCAAGACATGGATGTCTCCGCAATTGAAAATTGGCTACATGATAACCATGCTATCCACATCACCTACCCGAATATCGCCAAAATACTGGTGCAATGGTTGCAAGAGGGGATGCCGAAAATGGACGCCAATTTTATTGAGACGGTTTGGGAAGGCGTCAATGTATTGAAGGTTGACTTGTCTAAATTTTGATAGCCGTTTTAGTGTAATAACACGTCGTTCCCGATTGGGTTGATTTGCCCGGACTAAACCCGCCCCTGGCAAATCAACGTTATCTCTCAGCCCAACGCTTCTTCCGCCATATCTTCCAGTTCCGTTAGAGCCGGGAAGCTTTCCATCAGTTTACTGTATTCGATAATATGGAATTCGCCATTCCAGTCTTCGGCAATTAAGGTGCAAGATTCCACCCAATCCCCGCAATTTAAATAATGGATGTTTTCAATGTATTTATTGGCGGCGGAATGGATGTGGCCGCAAACCACCCCATCTAGCTGGCGGCCTTGGCATTCGGTGGCAACTACAATTTCAAATTGGGTGATGAAGGAAACCGCTGATTTGACTTTGTTTTTGACAAACTTTGACAATGACCAGTAACCAAAGCCCATATGCCGTCTTAGCCAGTTGAAATGGCGGTTAAGCGTCAGTAAGCTTTCATAGCCTATATCCCCCAGCACGGCGATTTGTTTATGGTAACGCGTGACAATGTCGTAATTATCGCCATGTGTCAGCAAATATGATTTGCCGGTGGCGGTGGTGTAGACCATCTCATCGTAAATTTCCACATTGCCGACATTCAAGTCACCATGTGATAGAAAATTCCGCAAAAATTCATCATGGTTGCCTGCAATATACACAACCCGTTTATTTTTTGAATATTTTAGGATTTTTCTTAGAAAATTCGTGTGGTGCTGGTGCCAGTACCAGCCGCGCTGGATTTTCCAGCCATCAATAATGTCGCCGATCAGATAAATTTCATCAAAAGCCAGCCTCTTTAAGGTTTTCAGCAAAAACTCGGCTTTGCACGAACGGGTGCCAAGGTGAATGTCAGAGATGAATACGGCTTTGTAGGGTGCTTTAGGTTTTTTGCTCATAATGATGGCTACGCGCTGATTTAAGGATGGCCTGGAGTGGCATGATGACGGCACAATTACGTTAAGGTGTCCAGCCTGGGGTTCCCCGCAATTATGATGGCCAAGACGGGGCTTGCCAGTTGCCGTTATGATGTCGCCAAAAATGCGGGTTTTACAGTAAAAACGGTGGCTTAATCATAGGTCATCAATATGACTTTATTGTGACGGCCGTTAGCCAAAATGAGTGGCAACATGGGTGGTTTTCTTACGGATTTTGATGCACATAGGCCGCTAAACGGTATAATCAGCACATTTTTCCAGGTGCTTTAAAAATATTATGACTTCCGTTAATTCCGAAAAGCTTTCCAGTGCCCGTTTTGCCCAGGCGACCGACGCCTTCGTTGAAGTTTTCACCGCTTCGGTGGATTTTGACCAGCGTATGGCGCATCAGGATATCCAAGGTTCCATTGCCCATGCCACCATGTTGTGTGCTTGCGGCATCCTGACCGTGCCGGAACGGGATGCCATTATCAGTGGCTTGACACAAATCGGCGAGGAAATAAGCAACGGCGAATTTGTCTGGTCGATCAAGCAAGAAGATGTCCATATGAACATCGAAGCGCGGTTGACCGACATGATTGGCGTTGCGGGGAAAAAACTGCACACCGGGCGTTCGCGCAATGACCAGGTCGCCACCGACATCCGCCTGTATTTGCGTAGTGAAATTGTCCAAATCACCGCCCAATTGACACGCCTGCAAACCGCCATCCTTAATTTGGCGGAACAACACGCCGACACCATCATGCCCGGTTTCACGCATTTGCAAGTCGCCCAGCCGATCACCTTCGGGCACCACCTGATGGCCTGGTTTGAAATGCTGCGCCGTGACCGCGAACGCCTGGATGATTGCGCCAAACGCATTAACGTCATGCCTCTGGGGGCGGCGGCTCTAGCGGGGACTAGCTACCCGATAGACCGCTTTATGACCGCCGAACTGTTAGGTTTCAGCCGCCCGTCCGCCAACTCGCTGGATTCCGTCAGCGACCGCGATTTCGCCATCGAATTCGCCGCCGTCGCCAGCCTCATCATGATGCACTTGTCGCGGTTTTCGGAAGAATTGATCCTATGGTCTAGCGCACAATTCGATTTTATCGACATGCCCGATGCTTTTTGTACGGGTTCTTCGATTATGCCGCAAAAGAAAAACCCCGATGTGCCGGAACTGGTGCGCGGTAAATCAGGCAGGGTGACGGGTCATTTGGTGGCCTTGCTGATGTTGATGAAAAGCCAGCCCTTGGCTTACAACAAAGACAACCAAGAAGACAAAGAACCACTGTTCGATACCGCCGACACGCTGATCAATTGCTTGCGTGCTTACGCCGACATGGTTCCGCATATCACGGCGAAAAAGGCCAATATGTACACAGCCGCCAAACGCGGTTTCGCCACCGCCACCGACTTGGCGGATTATCTGGTGCGTAAAGGTATGGCTTTCCGTGATGCGCATGAAGTAGTGGGCTTGGCGGTGCGTTTGGGTTTGGAAACCCTGCGCGATTTGTCCGAGCTGACGCTTGCCGAATTACAAGGGTTTTCGGCATTGGTCACCGAAGATGTGTTTGCGTGCCTGACGTTGGAAGGCTCGGTCGCGGCGCGCCAGCATATCGGCGGGACTGCGCCGGAGACGGTCAAAGTGGCCATCCAGGCGGCGCGGCAGCTGCTGGATAACGTTTAGCAGATGTTCAAGGGGCTATCAGGATATAAGCCGCCAGAGCCGCCTTCACCAACAGCAATATTGGCTTTATGAGGTATTTTTTGGATTTTTCTGTTGGTCCCTCGACAAATCCAGACCCGAACGGTAAGAACTTTAACTTAATGTCAGTTGGTTAAGGTTTTTCGCAAGCATCCCCAAACCAATACGGTGTTTTTTTGCCATTGGCTATTAGGGGGTAGGTTGGCGGTGAGCTTGCGACCCCCAACATTTCCAGTTCCGATGTGGGTTGGGATTCGTACCCCACCCCAACCCACCGTGCTTAATCCACATTTAATTTTCTTTTAATCTCCCTTTAATCTTGTGCACATTTTAAATTAATCTTCGCATACTAAGCTTTCTGTGCATGAAATTGAAATGCCATCGCGATTGAAAAAAACTGTGGATTATCTTTTAACGGGGTTCGCCATCATTTTTAGTCGCCGTTTTAATAGGGATACTTACCTTAACGGGTTAACGCCCGATACCGCCCGCATTGATGGAATAACGGGCCCTACAGATTAATCTGATCCCTCTATAAGTATCTTTTATAAAGGTTAATTTATACCAATTTTTTGGAAGAAAAACATGAAAATAGCTAATTTATCAACAATGTTGATGCTTACCGCATTGGCCACCGGATGCGCATCAATGAGCGGCTGGAAACCGACTGTCGATCCCCGTATGGATCAACACCCGGAAACCGTTGAACGCGACGTGGTGGAGTGTAAAACGCTGGCTGAACAAGCATCGGATATCACGAAAGAAATTGCTATAGGCGCCGGTGTTGGCGCTGTTACCGGCGCAGCTAGTGGCGCCGCGGTCGGTGCCATAGCCGGTAGTGCTGCAACAGGCGCTGCGGGCGGTGCCATTTTGGCCATTCCCGCTGGGTTGTGGGAAGGTTATCAAGCCAACGAGAACTTTAAACGGGCATTCAAAACCTGTATGCGTCAGCGTGGCCATACCATAGTCAACTAAAGGCAACCTTGCAAAACCGCCATTTTGGGCGGCTCCATCATTCCCGAAAAAACCGGAATTTCTGCTGCGGACGTACATCAGGTAACAAAAGCGTGTACCTGATGTACCCGCTCAATATCGGCACGGCCCGGGCCTGAAATGGATGGTTTGATCCCAAGTATTTTGGGTGATTTCCTATTTTCAGGAAGGGTATGAAAAAACAGGCGCAATGGCTATACGCCGCAATTAGAACCCTGCCCGGTTGTTTGCCGCGTACAAGCTGAAGAAATCAGGCCAATAAAGGAGGGATACAACGACATGGCCACACTGTTTTGCTACTTTAAACCTCAAGCGCCCTCTATTCCCGTAAAGGGTGTCCTACAGTTTCTGCCCATCCTCCATCCAGCGTGCGAACCACTCGGTCAAGTCGCGGGTGTCGCCCAAATCATTAAGATGGCGGTCGATAGCATCGTGGTTGCCCCACACGACTCTGGCCCAATCACCACTGCCCTCGCGTGCTTCAATGTCCTTACAGTAAAGCCCCTTGTCGCGCTGGACATAGAACCCGTAGGTGCGGCATGCCACAGGGCGGTAGGCATAAACTTGGCAAGCTCCCTGCGATGGGTCTAGCATCGGGCAAACGATGGGGCGTGATGATTGCCCGGACAACGCGGCAATGTCTTTACCTATTTCCCGGATTTTTTCAGGAGAAAGTACCGCCAGCCCCTCGCGCAATAAATCCCATTCTGCCGTCGTAAGCCGTGGAACCTCAGCAAGCCGACGGCAACAGCCATCACAACCCTGGCGGCACAACCAATCGGGATGGCCGTCGCGGATAGTTTTTACGCGCGTGTCAATGTCAGCATGGAGTTGGTCGAGTGTGTTCATATGGATACCCGTTGTTTTAACTGCATTCTACGGTGTTTTTAGCATACGCAGCCAAACGGTGTGCTTGCGAACCCCAACATTTGCGGCTACGATGCGTTGGGGTTCGTACCTCACCCCAACCGTGCTTTAAAAAAACATGCCCCATCCGCTACAAAAGCGGCAGGTATTCATGTTTCATGTCTTGAAATGTAATACAAAGGGGGTTGCCGTAAGATAATCACGGCGCGAGAAACATTATTCATGTTGGTTTTTTAGCATCCGGTGCTACACGTTAAGGCTATTGAGTTTTACGGGTTACTTGCTGCCAATACGAACCGAGCATCCAGCTCTCTCAGAAATTGAAAAGTATTTAGGCATGGCACATTAAACTGCTGACAAATATTCGGGATTTTAACTTTTTTAGTAGATATCTTTCCTAAATAAAGCCATATCTCAAGTTGACCAATGCGGCCACCAAATTCCAGGTCAGCGAGTAGTTTTTGTGTTTGCCCCGATAAACATCCTTGACGATCCTGAAAATCTTGCATCGGCGGTTGACATGCTCAATGAAAACACGCCGTTTTGAAAGGGCTTTATTATGGGCTTTGTCTTCCGCAGAAAGTGGCTTGCCCTTTTGCTTTTTGATAGGCAAAGTCGAATTCCGGTGGTGGCTGTGCATCCCTTGATATCCCGAATCCGCCAACAGGTTGGCTTCAGGGTGCAGCAACAGGCGGCTGCCCTTGAAGACGGCAAAGTCGTGCTGCCGCCCTTTGCCCACCACCACGGACAGGATG